>Ga0233442_1002509_pt1 | contig 12155 bp, 15 predicted proteins | sample SI_123_September_3_FD_182789 | JGI IMG/M metagenome (GOLD analysis project Ga0233442, IMG submission 182789) | Seawater microbial communities from Saanich Inlet, British Columbia, Canada - SI_123_September2016_150_MG | ecosystem: Environmental > Aquatic > Marine > Inlet | place: Canada: British...
TAGAAAACTATAGACTGTGCACCAAAAAGAAAACCCCCGTAACTCTATGAATTACAAGGGGTTTAAGGTGTACTCCGGACAGGGCTCGAACCTGTGACCTACGGATTAGAAATCCGTTGCTCTATCCAGCTGAGCTACCGGAGCATTCTTTATTAACAACTATTTAAGTCTCATTATCATATCATTACAAATCGTGTGTAGTCGATATGTAGTTGTATATTTAATAAAATATACTATAATAATTACATGTCAAGTATCAATAAGCGAAAAGATGGATGCTATATCTATCAAATCTACTACACTGATCCTAAAACCAATGCACGCGTACGATATCAGAAAAACTTAGGAAAACTAGAAGAAAAATGGCATGGAGAATTAGAAGGAGAAGGAGTAACAGAGGATAGACTTGAGCTCGAAAAGTTTTATCTGGAGGGTGATATAAGAGCAGTAGGCGGTCTTCCAATTTCGGAACGACTCTCAAAAGCTGTTAAGAGATATATGGAAACTAGAGAGAAGCAGACTAAAAATGATGAACGTAGCTACAACACATTAAGGACTGATAGAAGTTCATTAAAGCTCTTTCGAGAGTTCATTGAGAATTCTTTTGGAGATTTAAGGATAAATAAAATCAAAAAATCTCATATTCAGAGCTGGATAGATTTTCGTCATGGAAAAAAAATATCACAATCAACAATCAACATAAATTTGAGAACTGTCAAGTCATATTTTTCTTTCGAGCTTCTGGAAGGACGAATTACTGAGCACCCCTTCAAGGGAATTACAATCAGTGAAACTGAATTGAATAAAGATGATAGCGTAATTGATTTCTTTGAGCAGATCAGGAAATTCATTCTTGGGGAATTGAAAAAACGAGAAAATGGATTAATAGAATCACGAATTAATCGAATCAACAACAAAAAGACAGGATTAGATTGGTTTGATGATAATGCTTGGCTCATTCATTATATATGGATCATGTTAAATACTGGTATGCGAAGTGGAGAAATTTCAAATTTGAAATGGAGGATTGGTGATGATGACTTGGGAGCGCTGGGATCTAGGAGTTTTTCTCATCTTTCAAGTGACGAATCAACAATCGACATCTATTTCAAAAGAAAAAATCGAACAATCCCTATTACTAACTCTGTTGAAAGAAGTCTGAACATGCTCAGAAAAGACAAGCATGACTTGGCTACAGAAACGACGTATCTATTTGAAAACCCACGAACTCAAAAACCACATACTACATCAACTGCTGCAAACCTCTTCAAAAAGCTTGTTAGTGCTCTCGAACTTGATTCAAAGCATACACTACACTCTCTTCGGCATGGGTATATTTCAAAACTGGTTTCCAAGGGTGGCAATATCATCATGATTTCAAAAACTGTTGGACATAGCTCAAGTGAATTTACTCAGAAACGATACATGCACTTGAGAGCTAAAGAGGATTTGACAGATACAATGAATCTAATTTCTGATGATGATTAGTAATCTTTTGGGAGGCAAATCCCGTACATTGTCTTGTCGCATGTGAAATAGCGGCTATCATATAAAATAACACAGGGGGTGTTTTTTTGAAGACTGATTCGATTATACAAACACACAAAAGAATGAACTATTTCCTTCTATTTGTTGTCGCCATTTTATCTCTTTTAGCTACAATCTATTTTGATCTATCTGAAACGATGAAAATACTCACTTCAACTCCACTGGTTGGGGCATTGTTAGTCGCCTTATTTCAGCTATTAAGAGATGACGAGCGATTTATCAGAGATTCAATAATCCAAGATAGAGAACATGCTTTCAGCATAGCGGCAACATCACACATGTCTGAAGTAGTGTTTGATAAGCACGTAAAGTTTTCTGAGGATTACTTAGCTCAAGTACGAAAAGTAATTGGTATAATGTGGTCTAGTACTGTGACTAAAGAATCCGGTAAAATGGAAATAGTTGAATTATTGGTGATTCGAGATAGATATCAATTATGGTTGTCAAATGAAATGGCAATGGAAATAAGCCATATTGAAGACGAATTATTTCAAATGAACGATAAGTTGCGCAATTCATACAAGCAAAACGATGACACAAGCTTGGATCTGAGCGAAAAGATTAAAGATGCTGAAAGCTCTGCGGCGGTTATTTTAGAATTGGTGGAATTGGAAAAGGAAAAAGGGGGGCAAATAATCGGACAATTACAAGACATTCTAGGGGTTTCAAAACTCACACAAATGAGAGATGCTCTACTTTTGGAAAAGCAGGAGGGTGAAAAGAAATAAATCCCCAGTCCGTTTGCTTACTGACTCATTTTTAATCAATTCTGAATATCACCATTTCTGAAAAGCAGTCTTCTACCAACTCTAAGATGGGGCAATGCATTCTCAGATTGATTCATCAGTCGTCAGAGTGTTGTTCTTGAAATATTGAGATATTCAAGCACCATTGCTGTCGTTAGTAATTTATCAGCTTGTTCATCCATAATATTCTCTTCAATATCACCCAGAAAATCACCAACAGCCCCTTCAATTATCTGAATATATACCCCGCCTTCTAACACACATATTGTATCGTTAAGCAGACTCTCATTAGCGATCTTCTCAACTTCTTCCATGAATTCGAGTGATGGATTTCAATCCTGAAGTCCATTCAGCGTTTTAATAAGTTTCAAAACATTTTTATCTGTCTCAGACATTTTCGGGAAATCTTCTACGAGAGCGATAATCTCATTGTCTAGTTCTGATAATTCTGTGGATTCGTTGTTGTTCATAATCTTGTCCTTTCATTGTTAATTGGCTTCTGAAGCCACTCATTGGATAGTGTTATTCCGAACAGAATGACGTTCTGAAACGCTCTGTAAAGTCAGGTGATGTAGAGTGTAGTCTGAATTAATGATCGTCTACAATCGTGGCTCAGAGAGATATTTTACTCATCACTCTTTGGATCTCATTCAGGAAATTTTTCACGAGTCAGCTCAAGAGCCTTTGAAAGTGCTTTCCTAGAACGAGTCCTTCAAAGATTATCTCGTTGAGTTAATAGCATTATCACTTTTTGAATTTCACAGATAACTTCACCAGAAACATCTCAGCCTTGAGATTTACAGATCGATTTTAATGTGGAATCTATCCTGTTGTTGAATAAATCTAGCTTCTCGTAATACTCTTTTTCCGTCATGGTGATTTTCTCCAAATCTGTTGATTCAAGCTGATGTTATATGTCCTATCAGTAATAAGTATCAATAGATTTGAAAATATATGAAAATCCTTAATTCATATATCCAATCCTGATACTGGTGTACAAATATACATTACACAGTGACTGTCGTTTGTGGATCTATATATGGTGTACAAATATATAGTCGTGTGTGTGGTGTTATTCTTATACTGTTGTTATTACGACGCTTATATCTCTATTTGGACTCGTGTATATATGATTTAAAAAGATTATGGTCTCAGAAATTAATACAAGATTTTTCTGACTCTGAGGTTCGCCAAGATTAATTCAGATATTCTTTCAATTAAATTAAAGTTTTTGATCGTTTGAGAAGATCATGTCCTAATTATTACTATGGAATAGTATTAAGCAAAATTCTTAAAAAGTTTGAGAAATTTGATCGTTTGAGACTTCAGCCTCCTAGTTATTACTGTATCCAGATAGTTATAAGATTAAAAAAATGAAAGAGCAATATTATGAATTATATCCTACAAGATGATCCTTTATTTCAAAAGCTAAACCCAACACACCAACAGCGATTATCGATGCTATTGAATAGTATTATGAATGGCGATTTCAGGCATAAGCAATTATTTCCGATTAATGAGATAGATTCCATCTCCTTAAGTTCAGAATATATGAGAAAGCTTTTTAGGAAGAAGTATGATGGTAGTTATTATAAAACAATACTGAATCAGTTTTTTGACTGTGTCAATGAGTCATATCATTTTGGTGATGGAAAAGGAATGACACGGAAGTTTAAGGCTCAGAACAGAGTAGCTGAATCATACTTGAAGTACTATAAGGATTCTACTCCATTTACGATTACCCATTTTGAAAAGAAATCTCAGACACCAATAACTTCGATTCCCAAAAATGCAGTTTGTGACCTTGACATCTCAGGCAATGAGAAAGCAAGTAGAGTTATTTTGCCTTCAACTATCGCTGTGAATGTACATGCGATTGAGTCAGCCATAAATGACTTAGAAAATGCCAGTTCACTTCAGGTTAGAAATTCTCTGAGAATGAGAAATCTCATTCACTTGTATCAGTGGAGGAAAGCTGTAAATAATACATTGGTACCAAATTTGGCGTTTCAACAGTATCAGGAGAGTTTGAATGGAAGATTATCGTCAAGAAGTCATGTGAATTTCCCAAGTATCATCAATACGCCCAATAGAATACGTAAAGTTCTATTCAGCGATATGGACTTGTACGATTACGATATGAGCAATAGCCATTTTTCAATATTCTATAATCTATGCAAACAGTACGATGTAGAATGCCCAAATCTGAAGTTTTACCTCGATAACAAAGAAGATTTGAGAGAAGAGTGGTGCGAAAAGTTCTTCGTGAAGACCAAAATTCTTAAAACATATATAATTTCGTGGTTATATGGGAACAGCAACAATGAGATCAAAAAGAATCTATTTTTTAATGAACTTGGATATGATCGAATGATTGAGATTAAACATGATGAGATTCTTTCAGGAATTTACAAAGAAATCATCAAAGGTCGTCGGATGATCGTTAAGCATCATCGAGACAATGGCATGATCACAAATATCATGGGCAAAGAGCGTGAAGTCAGAAGAATGAATAAGGACTTGTGCTTCATTCTATTTGGCTATGAGAGCAAGATCATGGAAATAGTGAATCGGATTATCGGCGATGACATGAAAGTTTTGATCTATGATGGCTGGATTGGGAATAAGATTGATGTCTCTTTTCTTGAATCTGAAGTTGAGCGAGAACTCGGACTGACAGTTAAATTTGATGAAGAACAGATAGAAGCCCCGTCAATATTTTACTTGAAGTAGTACTGTTGGCACCTCTCCATTGGCGTGCTCATTTTTGACCTAAATTGATTTTAGTTCTCATCGTCAGATTTCGCCGAAGAGTCATCAGCCTTTTTATTCGCTCGCGCCATATAAAAGAAGACTGCAAGCAATGCCCCTACAACGAGAAGAGTGATTATCCATTGAGAGAATAATAGATTGATTCCAAACATTTCTAGAACAATGCCCACAATCATAAAGCCGCCAAAAATGAGAGGAGCGGACAATATCAGCACAACCATCAAGACCATGTAGAAACCAATAAACCATGTTGTGGCGAAATCCGATGCAAGTTTGACGGACTCCCTTAAACTTTTTTTTGTTAATAATCCATATAGTACAAAAAATGGTAGTACTGCAAAAAATACTATTATGGCTAGGATCAGCAGTCCAAGTAAGTCACCTCCTGAGTAAAAATCTTCTCGAGTTGGCCATGCGCAGTAGATGTATGTCGTTGTTGCCAGGTAAAACATTATGAACTTCGCTATCCAATTATTTTTTAAGAAAAACACCATTAATTTCCCGCTTAAATTATATCTCAGATAGTATAACGCTCTTAGAATAAGCACCACTCTCAATTTAGAATTAACAGATTTGAAAAGTCATACAGAATAACTCTGTCCAACAAGTTCGACTCACAGTGATCTGAGTGACTAACACGTATTTTACACATAAATAGAATCACTCCGCAGCGATTAATTTGCCATAAAAAACGATCCAGCCTATTATGCCACCGATCACATATGCAATTAACCCTAGACGATATTTTAATACTCCATTACTGATAGACATTTCTTTATAAGTGTCTTCTACAGCTTGTTTGACATCGTCACTTGTTTCTTTGCTATGTTTTGGAGGAAGAAGTGCAAAAAATGAGAGTACTCAACCACTAGATTTGTCACTCATTTTCTCAATCTTCATTTTTTCTTCCATTGATTTTCTTTTAAAATATAATGTGAACCAATTATTGTTCTTCCCCCCAGAGAATAATGTGATAATATTTACTATTGGTGTGACGATTAAAATTGAATAAATTAATAATTCTTCTGTATTGAGACTCCCTTCATCAATCATTAGAAATACAGCCATTAAAATTAAGACAACATTCATAAGCATTGAAAAAACAAACATAATTTCTCCCTAAGTTTTCGTTATCAAGTGTTCAGTTTACCAGTCGTCTGAACTAGTGTCTTTCATGAAAGCAGAATAATTTTGTGCCAAATCATCAAAATATAATTTGATTGCTCTGTAGTGAGTCATAGCACTCATACTCAATCCAGTGACCCCCTTGTAATCAAACGTTTGAATATTTGAGAATACGAGTTTCGTCTTATTCTCCTTGAAATAGATCGATAGACTGTATTTGAAACTCCTTTCAAAATAATCTACTTCTGTCAAAGCTGAACCGATAGCCGTCCCTTTTACAGATCCAGTTTCCAGATCTTCAAAAGTGATGACACTCTCAGCAGAATTGTATGATTCATCTATCCACAATTTTCCTTTAGCAAAAGCATCTTCTTTTGAAAGGCTGTCAAGTTCAATTATATACTCAAAGTCAGCGTTTAGTAATTCTGGGGGTGTTTTCTCGAACATCGTTGAAGAACAAGTATATAGTAATGCGAACGAAAAAGATAAAATTAGAATTCTATTCAACTTCATTTTCATAGCTCCCTGGTTATAAATAATCTAATAGTGAGAATGATAGCTAGGTGAATATTCAGAATGTGAATGACTACCATCGGCATATTCATAATGATTATGTCGCTCGTCCGCTTTATCATCTATCTCAGATTTAAAATCATCCAATTCTGATTGCAGTGATCCATATCCGCCATATGCACTAGAATTATACGTTATGTCTGTTGCATCATGAGTATGATCTTCTTCAGAATAATCAGTATGAGTGTGTGAGTCATCAGCATAATCGAAATGGTAGTGTGAATCTTCAGCGTAAGCAGAGTGATTATGATAGTTCTCCGCAAATTCAGAATGTGAGTGTGAGTCTTCCGAATAAAGAGAGTGTGAATGATTTCTGTCTGCATAGTCATTCACAATTGTATCATCTTGAGAATACAGGAAAATCACAGCTAGTATCGTTGCAATATGTAGTATTGTTGAAATAAAAATAAATATATTCTTCATTTGCTTTATTGTCCTTCTGTGTCTGTGACATTTCCTTCTTCATCATACCACTTCCAAATCCCAGTGTGAGCCCCTTCGCTATAAGTCCCCGATCTTTTTAGTGCGCCCGATTCATAGTACCATTTCCAAAGCCCTGACTTTTTGTGCTTTTTGTAAAATCCAGATATTTCCAACCTCCCATTACTATAGTAGTTGTAAACCCGTCCGTTATATTCTACATCCTTCCACTGATATTTTCTGCTCAAAGTCCCATTGTCAGAATATTCATACACCCATTCGTTGTTATCGTTAAGTTTATCGCGAAAGAGCTTCCCCTCATCATAATGACGCTCTCTTCTGTAATTGACACCTAATGCTGTAGAATCAACGCGATGCATTTCCAACCCGCCCAACATGTCATACCATTTCACATCGACGATAGAATTTTTGCCATCATATAATTCAACGATTCGCGTTGTGTCCCCTTTATAAATGAAATAGTGCTCACCGTTTATTTTATTGCCTGTTGAGTCATACGACATATTGCTTTTAAGAAATTTATTTGCGAAGTATTCGAGATGTTCACCGACTTTCTTGCCCAACAAGTATGATCCAGTGTGATGAATAGAACCGTCCTCCCAGTATGACACGCTTTCTCCGTGAAGAGAATCATCGAGAAAAGTCTCTCGCTTAAAGATTATTTCATCTTCGTTTATTGACAGATGTTCTCCATTTTTCTTTCCCATTGAGTACTGACCAACGTATTTCTTTTTCCCACCCCCCCAGAATTCATGATAATCACCATTCAGCAGTCCTTCTACAAATTCACCACCTGTTTTTATTTGACCTGACTCATAATATTCATGATATGAACCAACCAAGACTCCATTTGAATATGTACAGTCTTTTTTTATTTGACCGTTTTCAAACCATTCTTGATATGAATTGTGTCTCTTCCCATCAACGAATGAGCATTGAATCGATTTTTGACCATTTTCATGATATCCGACTGAATTGCCAGTATAACCTTTATCAGAATTGACTTCGTATTTGATGTCATTTCTTTCTACTAGCGATCCGTAATCGACCTCTTTAGTACAACTCACTAAGAGTGAATAGATAGAAATTATCAGCAGAATTGATCGAGATATTAACTTTTGATTCATTTCGCCCCCAAGATGTTATCAGGATTTGATACAACTGAATGTAACGATTTCGCCATTTAAATCAACAAGTGAAACAGATTGAAACAAGTCTATCGATTGAAAAACCGACATCGATATTAACACATGATTAATCCAGAATTCAGAAACAAAGATTCTCTAGTTAACGAGAAACTGTTAACCTACCTGATCATTGATCTTCAGAACCGTCGATAATGTGTCTTACTTCACTATTGATAAACGGAACTAAATCAGCCATACGTTGTAAAGCTTCTTCCCAAATCGATTTAACTACAATGTGAATGTTTTCCTCACCATCACTAAAAGAATATAGTCCATAAAGTTCATTTGACTTATTATCGATGAAATCACGAACCATTTCACTTTCGATCTCATCACCGATTTTGAGTATTTCAAGCCTTCTCCCTTTAGGTCCAATGAAATTAACTTTTACATATTCATCAGGAGATTTCTTCAATAATTCTTCCAGCTTTTGAATCTGAAGCCATTTCTCAGTTACGAACATTTTTGAAGTGCTACCGTCAGACTGTTTGACTCTCACTTCTCGAAATTCTCCAATTTTCTCATCTCTTTCATCAGCGAATAATCTCATGATAGTCCCCATACTTTTGACAATGATTTAATTCTTGTAAGATAATAATATTCTCACTGAATTATACCACGAGAGAATTCTTCACTTTGTAACAGAAATTATATGACACTCCGAGCATCTCTCTGATATTTCTAACGCTCACACCTTTTTCTAGAAGTTTTTTCACGTGTTGTACGTTTGTTTTTTGCGACCACTTATCTAGAGATTCAGTACTACCCTTAGCTCGACCTTTGAATTTGCCTTTTGCTTGAGCGATACGAATACCTTCAATAATGCGTTCTCTGTGAAGATTGTACTCCATCTCAGCGATAGAAGAAAGAATTGTCACTAGTAATTTTGTCGTGAAATTCTCTTCTCCATCAACCAGAGTATGAATTCCCTGCTTAATGATATGAATTGACACGTTGTACTCATGAAAAGTTCTGATCGTCTTGAGCACATCTTCAGTATTTCTACCAAGTCTATCAAGATGAATCACTTTAACTTCATCAATCAATCCATTACGAGCATCAGCCAATAATTTTTGACCCATTGTTCTATCAGCAAATTGAACTTTGCCACTGATACCTTTATCTTGATAGAGTCGCCATCCTTTTTCTACTTTTTCATCTTGTCTATCTGTATTCTGAAGATGAGTTGAAGTTCTCATGTAATAGGCTGTGCGAGTCATGTTGGGTCCTTTAGTGTTATCATTTTAGATACAAGATAAAGATAACACTATTTTGTTGAAAAGTCAATGATTTGGAGGGTTTTTTGTTCTTCAGATAAGACTAAACACTAAAATAGAAATTCTTGTGTAATCGATTCGATCGTATAAGTTTTCGACATCGAATAATATTTGTGTGGGGATTTACAATGCTGTTCAATTTTGTTTGTATGAGTATGATGTTACTGAGTGTTCTTACAGGTAATATTTTAGGGTTTGATCTTGAAAAAACGGAGAATAAAATTTTTCAAGGCTCATTGCTCTGGGGCGCAGTTGTTGGGGTCCTACTTTATTCATGGACAGTTCTAATTCTTGCGATATTAATAGCGATTATTGCAAAGATCTCCGTAATCATTAAAAGAGATTCAATCTATGACAATTGATATATCTAAGCTCAACCTACAAGAGAAAGAAGATATGCTACAAGAGGAAATGAACGATCTTGTTGAACGCTTTAAAAGCGGTGAGATAAGTAGCTACATTGCGAAAGTATCGTTTTTTGACAAATTAAACGAATCAGTTTCCCCGGATGAACAAGACCACTATCGAGAATCAATGATGACGAACATCATGGATGTTATTTTGCTTGGAATTAAAAACCCATCGAACACTGACATCGAATCAGCAATTACATTTATTTGTCAAAGAGTTGTCAATGGCTCAATTCACCGTTTTGAGGCGAGGGGAACGTTTTCTGTCGTATTGAGAGAGGTTTCGGATGATGACAAGGAAAAATGGCTTAATATTTTTGATGAAGCATTAGCGGAAGTATTAACTGAAGTTCAAAATATTGATGATTTGAGAAAAGATCGTAAAACAGAACGATACAGACGAGTATTTATTTTCTTAGAGGTATCTTGGATCATGTTTTTGTTGCCACTAATGATAGGGATATTCGTTTCAAGAGTTGAAATATCATCCTGGGCACTAAAAAGTCTAATAGAATTAGCATTGGGCATATTGTATGTATTTCTGATAGTAAAGTATAATGACTACTGGGTGTGGAGGCGGAAAAATGAGTCTGAGTAAGACTCGTGTAGTTTAGGATTTGAATTCACAAGGAAAACAGGGCAACATTATGGGTGAGCTATTAGAGTGGCTACTTCGCAAAGAGAATAAAAACATATGTCGGGGTGTTGGACTCTTCTCTATCGGTCTATATTTTTCTTTCATTTTTGGGGGTGGCTATGGTGTCTTCGAGGAAGGCAAGGGGATTGAGTGGTTTCGGGAAGTATTTCAAGTTGGATTGGTGTTGATGGGTTGCGTAGGAATGATTCTGACGGTTGCTGGGTTCAGTAAAAAAGATTGGAATAAAGACACTAAGTAAATTCATATATGATTGGGGATGTAACTAATGGATTTTATAGCAAGTAATTGGCTTGAAATTGTAAATACAATCTTTGTCGGTATTGTTGGTCTGGTACTTTTTAGTCAGAAAACCAGGATCAAAAGCTTACAAGATTTTGTAAGTATTTTTGACGTTAAAAAGTTAAAACAGAGTACAGACTATATCATTCAAGGACAACAATCGAAGCATGCTGTAGACATTGTTGAGCTTCAAAATAAGTATGAGAGTGAAATGCAGTCGCTTAAGGAGCAGATTAAAGAATCAGTGTCTGCTACCATGGAAGCTGGGGATGGCGAACAAATGCAGAAGCTCGTATATAGAATGGGATTCAGTCTATCGAGAACAATTCACTATAATCTGGCAAGAATTGACATTACAAAATCTTTGCTTTTATCAACGCTGCTAATGGCCAAGGCAGAGAGCAATTTCAAATATGATTTTGAATGGGTTGTCATTTTTAATGCAAGATTAAAAAATCTTTCAAAACGAAATTTGGACATGTTCACTAAGATCAGGCTTGCTTGTGAAGAAATAGAAGAGGGTAATGAAGGTTCACTTGAGAGAATCAAAAATATTGAGAAAGATTATCTCATAGATGAACGGAATACGGATTCAGCTATTTCTGATCTTGCTAAATTCAATAAAGAATCTGGGCTATATCCACTCTAATCTACAGACAGACGCTCATGAACTTTGTGAAGCACAGACATAGCCTTTTCCATATCACTCACCATTGAATGCCCATATATATCGAGCATCTTTAGCGTTGAATGACCCAAAATCCTTGACACACGAATTAGCCCACCCACTATTGAGTAGATACCCTGTAACGCCATGTCTCGCTGAATTAATAGCTATATAAGTAAAATTCATATTTGTAGTTAATTCTTAACTACACGCTAAAATCCTACTGTGATTTTATTGAACTTAACATTCTACGTAGTTGCTATGTAGTCGAGAGTATTGTGTGCATAAATACCTGTAACAATTTATATATATTATAGTTATAAAACAAGAAATATTTACATTGTCAGATTAGAAATCGTTTGTTGTATCCAATTCTGATTTGCGGTGTTGTTGTGTTGGTATGGTGTTTGCTTAATATGTTGGATACCGGAAAGTGTCTCTTATTATTTCAAGCGATCTTGTCCGAATTACT
>Ga0233442_1002515_pt1:0-7500 | contig 12138 bp, 3 predicted proteins | sample SI_123_September_3_FD_182789 | JGI IMG/M metagenome (GOLD analysis project Ga0233442, IMG submission 182789) | Seawater microbial communities from Saanich Inlet, British Columbia, Canada - SI_123_September2016_150_MG | ecosystem: Environmental > Aquatic > Marine > Inlet | place: Canada...
TCAACGTGCTGTTGCAGGTGCTCGACGATGGCCGCCTGACCGATGGTCAGGGCCGCACCGTCGATTTCCGCAACACGCTGATCATCATGACCTCGAACCTCGGTTCCGAGTATCTCGTGAGTCAGGCGGAGGGCGAGGACACGGCTGCGGTGCGCGATCAGGTGATGGCCATTGTGCGGTCGAGCTTCCGTCCGGAATTCCTCAACCGCGTCGATGAGATCATCCTGTTCCACCGGCTGCAGCGAACCGAAATGGGCCGCATTGTCGACATCCAGATGCAGCGGCTGTCGAAGCTGCTGGCGGATCGCAAGATCACGCTGACGCTGGATGACAAGGCACGCGACTGGCTGGCTGCGAAGGGATGGGATCCGGCTTACGGCGCACGTCCCCTGAAGCGTGCGATCCAGCGCGCGGTGCAGGATCCACTGGCGGAGATGATTCTCGCTGGCCGCGTCCATGACGGTGAAACCGTCGCGGTCTCTGCTGGCGATGGCGGCCTGACCTTCAACGGTCAGCTCGCCAAGATCGATGCGGAGGCACCGCCGGTGCCGAAGAGCAAGCTGAACTGAACTCACACACATCTTGTCATCACCGGGCTTGTCCCGGTGATCCTGATGAGTCGGACATGTGTTCTGTTTGTCGGAATGGCCGGGACAAGGCGAGCGGAAGCGACGCCGTTCTATGAACAGCTATGCCCGGCCATGACAGGATGGTTCGTTTCTTTTCCTGTCCGCGAAGGGCGAACCGCAGCAGGGCTTTCGAATTTATTTCTTCTTCAGCGTGTAGAGCCTAGCGGTCGCTGGCCTGCGCCGTCTTCTGGCCTTTGGCGGCCTGCGGCTGCGGACGGTTGCCGCCGGGCCGGGTGTTGATCATGCCGTCGAGCCGGTCGCGTTCGGTTTCGAAGTTCGCCAGCATCGGACCATCGAGCGACCGTCCGCGCGGCAGCTTGATACGCATCGGATCGACGAAGCGGCCGTTGACCAGAATTTCGTAGTGGAGATGCGCTCCGGTGGAGAGGCCGGTCGATCCGACGAAGCCGATCACCTGGCCCTGCCGCACGCGCTTGCCGGGCTCCATGCCCTTGGCGAAAGCGGTCATATGGCCATAGGCGGTTTCATATCCGTTGGGATGCTTGACGCGGATATATTTGCCGTAGCCGCCTTCCCAGCCGGCTTTCTCGACGGTGCCGTTGCCGGATGCGAAGATCGGCGTGCCGTAAGGGGCGGCCCAGTCCACGCCGGTGTGCATCTTGGTATAGCCGAGGATCGGGTGACGGCGGCCGCCGAAGCCGGAGCGCATGATCGCGTTGTTGACGGGTTTGCGGACCAGGAATTTCTTCGCGCTCTTACCGGTCTCGTCATAGTAATCGACGATGGAATCGTCGGGGGCCTGGAAGCGATAGTATTTCTTGGTTTCACCGCCGACGGTGAGGGCGGCGTACAGCACTTCGGTCTTTTCGTTGTTGACCGGTGTTTCGTCTTCACCGGCGAAGAACACCTCGAACGAGTCGCCGGCCTGCACCTTGCGCTGGAAGTCGACGTCGTAGGAGTAGATGCGAATCATGTCCTCGATGACGGCGGCCGGAACCTTGTTGCGCATCGCGGTCTCGTAGATGCTCTGATAGAGCCGCACGCCGGTGCCGTCATCTTCGTCATCGTCGTCGCTGGCATTGGCGGTTTCCGCCACGCTGTTGAAGCTCTGGACGTCGACGGCGACGTATTTACCGAGATCCGAAAGCGCTGCCACCGCTTCAATAGTAGTTTCGTTGGCGACGATGACGCGGACCGGCTGCTGGCGCTGAAGTCCCGGACCGGTGCCGGCCATCATGATGCGCAGCTTCTGGCCTTCCTTCAGTCCGGCGTCGCGGCCGCGCGCGCCAAGATTGTTGGCGATCGCCAGCGCTTCGCCGGGGCTCGCGCCCATGTCGCGCAGGATGGTTTGGACGGTGTCGCCCTTCTTGACGATATGGATTCGCTCGCTCGAAGGGTTGCCGCCGGTGATCTGTTCCTTGGTCTTCGGCAGCAGGGTGACGTTTTCCGGCACCACGCGGGCCTCGAACCCGGCATAGGGATCGGGCGTGCCTTCCGCCGCATAGGCCATCTTGAGATCGGCCGGGTTGCTGGACGCATATTTGACGGCGCTGTTACCTCGCCAGCTCGATGCATCCCGAACCCGAAGCAGCACCTCATCAATGGCGACATTGGCTGCGATCTTGGCGCGGGGCAGCACCGAGGCGAGGTCGCGCGTCACAAATGAAACTTCGGCATCCGGCTCGGCGGCGTTCGGATTCTGCGAATCGTCGCCGTCCGCGGGTGCCGCGGTGCCGACATCGGTCAGCATGCGCTGGGCATTGAAGGCGGGGACTTTCGCGGAGAGATCGCTGGTCGTCAGCGACAGGTTGCCGGCAATTCGGACGAACGGGCGCACCCGCATCACGTCGCGGCCGCCGGCGCGCACTGCAGTGGAGACGCGGATCACCTGACGCGCCGCCGCCGATTCGCTCGGCGGCGGAAGACGGTCGCTCTTGCGCGCGACAGCCCCCTTGTCATTGGCGCCAAACGCGCCGCGCAGCGCGCCTTCGACGCGTTCCGGCACCTTGGCAAAGGTCATTTCGCCATCGAGTGACGCGAAAACGGCGCCGCCGATCAGAGCCGCGCCGCACAGACCAGTGAGAATCGTTCCGCTGAACCACTGCACGGAGACACGGCGGCGGTCGATCACCGCGGCTTCCGACCCGTCGACGGATAGCGGGGGCTCATGACCGAGATCAATGATCCCGGCACGCCCATAGTGTCCCCCGCGTGACGTCCCGTGGTTCAAACTGCCGTCCCCCAAAGTCTTCGTCTTGGTCTACAAAATACTCAGTACGCAACGAACTGCCAGTTTGCCTTTCGTCCGGCTCATTGCCCCGGGTGGGGCAATTACGAGCCACAAGCGCCTGGTTATCCCGCCGTCGTTTATTCGCCGTGCGCCAAAGTGTTGGCGAGATCGCCGAACGTCAACTCGTCGATTCTTTTTGACCCCAAGGATGTTTTTCGATCCCAAGTCAGACGACGATCCCGCATCACCGCCGAATCTTCGAACCGGCCGGCCGAAACTATACTTCTATTCGCCCGGCCAAGGCATGTTTCCTGTGCAGAACGTCGCAGGAATGTGGCTCTAGTACGGCGCAAAAGCCCAATAAACCGGGGACTTCTTTGCGTTGCAAAATATCTTCGGTGCAGTGCGACGGATTTTTGACAAGGGCGTTGACAAGGTTCGAAGGCCTGCCCTATAAGACGGCCACTGAGCGCGGCGGCGCCGGGGCCCAACGGCCCGGGCGGTTGTCTGTGTCTCACAAGCTCCTCACCTTGAAGAGTGAAGCATCAGCCGATATATGTCGGTTGAGGATTTGTTTTCGAGGTAAGGTTGCCGGGTGTCTAGGAATAGATGCTTGGCAAATCCTCTTCTTCAGAGAGGTTCGTTGATTTCTTCGAAAGAGAAAATCGCCGAATAATTCTGAAAAAAGAGATTGCTTCCTTCTTCGGGAGGGTCTACTGGTTCGCTCCCTTCGGGGCGCTGGCATCCTACGGGATGTCGCCTGATGACCTTCACTTTGGAAGATCAGAAACGAGATTTTCTCCCGTACAGGGAGGGCGATGCTTCGGCACCGGGTTGTTTGACAAGTAAAGATGAAGAAAGAGAAACGTGGACGGCGGAGTCCTTGCGGGTCTCGATCGCGAGAAAGCTTCGGCTTTCAAGGGGTTGAGACCGGACGAAAGACTTCGGCGGTACACGTTTTATAAGGTTACACCATCGCTGTCAGTGATGTGAATCACGGACGGCGGTCAGCTTCGGTTGACCAAAAATGGTGGGACCTCGTCAAAACGATGTGATCAGCCGGTTCAAAGTTCAAGTCCAACTTGAGAGTTTGATCCTGGCTCAGAGCGAACGCTGGCGGCAGGCTTAACACATGCAAGTCGAGCGGGCGTAGCAATACGTCAGCGGCAGACGGGTGAGTAACGCGTGGGAACGTACCTTTTGGTTCGGAACAACACAGGGAAACTTGTGCTAATACCGGATAAGCCCTTACGGGGAAAGATTTATCGCCGAAAGATCGGCCCGCGTCTGATTAGCTAGTTGGTGAGGTAACGGCTCACCAAGGCGACGATCAGTAGCTGGTCTGAGAGGATGATCAGCCACATTGGGACTGAGACACGGCCCAAACTCCTACGGGAGGCAGCAGTGGGGAATATTGGACAATGGGCGCAAGCCTGATCCAGCCATGCCGCGTGAGTGATGAAGGCCCTAGGGTTGTAAAGCTCTTTTGTGCGGGAAGATAATGACGGTACCGCAAGAATAAGCCCCGGCTAACTTCGTGCCAGCAGCCGCGGTAATACGAAGGGGGCTAGCGTTGCTCGGAATCACTGGGCGTAAAGGGTGCGTAGGCGGGTCTTTAAGTCAGAGGTGAAATCCTGGAGCTCAACTCCAGAACTGCCTTTGATACTGAGGATCTTGAGTTCGGGAGAGGTGAGTGGAACTGCGAGTGTAGAGGTGAAATTCGTAGATATTCGCAAGAACACCAGTGGCGAAGGCGGCTCACTGGCCCGATACTGACGCTGAGGCACGAAAGCGTGGGGAGCAAACAGGATTAGATACCCTGGTAGTCCACGCCGTAAACGATGAATGCCAGCCGTTGGGAAGTTTACTTTTCAGTGGCGCAGCTAACGCTTTAAGCATTCCGCCTGGGGAGTACGGTCGCAAGATTAAAACTCAAAGGAATTGACGGGGGCCCGCACAAGCGGTGGAGCATGTGGTTTAATTCGACGCAACGCGCAGAACCTTACCAGCCCTTGACATGTCTATGACCGGCACCAGAGATGGAGCCTTCCCTTCGGGGCATAGAGCACAGGTGCTGCATGGCTGTCGTCAGCTCGTGTCGTGAGATGTTGGGTTAAGTCCCGCAACGAGCGCAACCCCCGTCCTTAGTTGCTACCATTTAGTTGAGCACTCTAAGGAGACTGCCGGTGATAAGCCGCGAGGAAGGTGGGGATGACGTCAAGTCCTCATGGCCCTTACGGGCTGGGCTACACACGTGCTACAATGGCGGTGACAATGGGACGCTAAGGGGCAACCCTTCGCAAATCTCAAAAAGCCGTCTCAGTTCGGATTGGGCTCTGCAACTCGAGCCCATGAAGTTGGAATCGCTAGTAATCGTGGATCAGCATGCCACGGTGAATACGTTCCCGGGCCTTGTACACACCGCCCGTCACACCATGGGAGTTGGTTTTACCTGAAGACGGTGCGCTAACCCGCAAGGGAGGCAGCCGGCCACGGTAGGGTCAGCGACTGGGGTGAAGTCGTAACAAGGTAGCCGTAGGGGAACCTGCGGCTGGATCACCTCCTTTCTAAGGATGGTCCTTCAGCTTGCTTCGGCAACTATCGGATCGTTTTAGAAACATCAGTGGCCAGTGATTGGATCAATCGCTGAGCTGCATTGGCGGGACACCGCCGTCTTCGTTTCTCTTTCTTCGCGGACGAACACGCGCCAGGGGCGGCGCCACAGCGATGCACGTTGCATATGCGACGTCGCGCCGGCCGAGCTCCTCGTCGTTGGGGCTTGTAGCTCAGTTGGTTAGAGCGCGCGCTTGATAAGCGTGAGGTCGGAAGTTCAAGTCTTCCCAGGCCCACCATATTTGCGCGACTATCCATTGAGGTTGCTGCGCTCACGTCACGACATCGCATCTTGTAGAAACGCTGTCTTTGCGTTGAGCATTCGTCTTCTGGAACGGGGGCATAGCTCAGCTGGGAGAGCGCGTGCTTTGCAAGCATGAGGTCGTCGGTTCGATCCCGTCTGCCTCCACCAGAAGTCTGGATGGGGCGACGAGTTCATAGCGACTGCTTGATAGCAGCGTGTTCACAGTGTGCCCCGTACGGGTGGCGCCTGTTTCAATGTCCGCGATACATCACTTCGCATGCAGAATGTTCTCACCAGAACGCTGCCTGCGGGATTTCTGACATCGTAAAGAGGAGATCGATCCGAGCTTGGATCGCGAAGCATATCGCAAGATGTGCGTTGCGGATTCTTGCACTATCTCCTGGCCGCTCATTCTGAAGCATCGCAAGATGGTTCGGGATGGCGTCGGGCGTCGCAAGACGGCCGATGTTGTTACCTTGTGTGACAGCGTCTTTGTTAGTGAAGCTTGACCGCCTCACTATCGGTTCGATCTTACGAAGCAAGCTGGTCTTTCTAATCATATCCAGCTGCATGCAGCCTCTATCGAGGGGGCGCGCTGATGATCTCCGGATCTTCAGCAAGTGTGCAGTTCAACATTCTGCCGAGTGTGTGGATATTGATAATGAGAGCAATCAAGTGCCTTAAGGGTGTTCGGTGGATGCCTTGGCGATGAGAGGCGATGAAGGACGTGCTACGCTGCGATAAGCTGTGGGGAGCTGCGAAGGAGCTTTGATCCACAGATTTCCGAATGGGGAAACCCACCTTCGATAGCCGAAACTCTAAGCGCACGATGACGCAAGTCACCGTGGGTTTGGATTTTCGGTTATCAAGTGAAGGTATGAAATCTCTGAATACATAGGAGGTTTTAAGCGAACCCGGGGAACTGAAACATCTAAGTACCCGGAGGAAAGGACATCAACCGAGACTCCGCTAGTAGTGGCGAGCGAACGCGGACCAGGCCAGTCATAAATGTGAGACAACCAGAACCTGTCAGGAAAGCAGGGCCTCAGAGGGTGATAGCCCCGTATGGGTAATGCAAACATTTATGCTCGAGTAAGGCGGGACACGTGAAATCCTGTCTGAACATGGGGGGACCACCCTCCAAGCCTAAGTACTCCTCATCGACCGATAGTGAACCAGTACCGTGAGGGAAAGGTGAAAAGCACCCCGACGAGGGGAGTGAAATAGACCTGAAACCGGACACCTACAAACAGATGGAGCCCAAGATACGTTCTGGGTGACATCGTACCTTTTGTATTATGGGCCAGCGACTTAATTTAACGAGCAAGCTTAAACCGATAGGTGTAGGCGTAGCGAAAGCGAGTCTTAATAGGGCGCCAAGTTCGTTGTATTAGACCCGAAACCTAGTGATCTAGCCATGAGCAGGTTGAAGGTGAGGTAACACTCACTGGAGGACCGAACGGGTGTCTGTTGAAAAAGACTCCGATGACTTGTGGTTAGGGGTGAAAGGCCAATCAAACTGGGAAATAGCTGGTTCTCCGCGAAAGATATTTAGGTATCGCCTCGGATGAATACCTCAGGGGGTAGAGCACTGGATGGGCTAGGGGGACTTACCGTCTTACCAAACCCAACCAAACTCCGAATACCTGAGAGTACTATCCGGGAGTCACACGGCGGGTGCTAACGTCCGTCGTGGAGAGGGAAACAACCCGGACCTACAGCTAAGGCCCCTAATTCGTGGCTAAGTGGGAAAGGATGTGGGAATCCCAAAACAACCAGGAGGTTGGCTTAGAAGCAGCCATCCTTTAAAGAAAGCGTAACAG
>Ga0233442_1002515_pt1:10000-12138 | contig 12138 bp, 3 predicted proteins | sample SI_123_September_3_FD_182789 | JGI IMG/M metagenome (GOLD analysis project Ga0233442, IMG submission 182789) | Seawater microbial communities from Saanich Inlet, British Columbia, Canada - SI_123_September2016_150_MG | ecosystem: Environmental > Aquatic > Marine > Inlet | place...
GCTTCGCCAACTATGCCGATTTCGCCATCGTGCAGAGCAATATCGAGCTGGTGATGAGCGGCTTCGATCCCAAGACCAAGACCTATGTCGGGCCGGAAGCGGTCCTCAAGCAGCAGCTCGCCGAAATCCAGGCCGACAAGAAAATGCCGGCGGCTGAAAAGAAGGAAGCGCTTGCAGACCTCAATCAGGCGCTGAAGACGCCGCCGCCGGCTGTGGAATACAAGGCCAACATTGATCTGGTCGGGAAGTACTACGACAAGCTTGCCGCCATGATGAAGGAAGACGAGTGATCTTGCCGAACACATAAGTGGATTTTGACGCGCCGCCCCTTCGGGGCGGCGTTTTGCTTTCGGTTGCCGCCGCCTCCCGCTAGGCTAGGCTGCGGCAACGGGGTTGGAGATGTGACATGGCGCAGATCGAGACATCCCAACGCGCCTGGCCGGCGCTGCCCTTTATCGGCTGGCAGGACACCTGCGCGACGCTGCACATGTGGACGCAGGTGGTCGGCAAGATCCGCCTCGCGCTGGAACCGATGGTGAACCACTGGTGGCAGGTGCCGCTCTATGTCACCGCGACCGGATTGACCACGTCGCCGATGCCCTACGGGTCGCGCAGTCTTCAGATTGATTTCGATTTCTGCCGCCACGCGCTGGTCGTCACGACGAGTGATCCGCAGCGCGCTGAAATCGGGCTTGCGCCGATGCCGGTCGCGGAATTTTACGAAAAGGCGATGGGCACGCTGCGCGATCTCGGCATCGAGGTGAACATCTGGACCATGCCGGTGGAGGTCGCCGATGCTGTTCCGTTCGAGCAGGACCGCCAACACAAATCCTACGATGCCGATGCGGTGCATCGGTTCTGGCGCGCGCTGGTGCACATGGATCGCGTCATGAAGCAGTTTCGCGCAGGCTTCGCCGGCAAGGTGAGTCCTGTGCATTTCTTTTGGGGCAGTTTCGACATGGCCGTAACACGGTTTTCCGGACGTACAGCGCCGCCCCATCCCGGCGGCATGCCGAACCTCGGTAACTGGGTGGCGCGCGAAGCCTATTCGCATGAAGTCTCGAGCTGCGGCTTCTGGCCGGGCAACGGCGGCTTCGGCAAGGCAGCGTTTTATTCCTACGCCTATCCCGCGCCTCCGGGTTTCGCCGATGCGCCGCTGCGTCCGCCAGCCGCGGTGTTCGACAAAAATCTTCAAGAGTTCATCCTGGATTACGACACGGTGCGGATGTCGGACGATCCGGACGCCATGTTGCTCGAATTCTTCCAGAGCACGTATGACGCCGCCGCCAATGCTGGCCGCTGGGACCGCGCCGCGCTGGAGCGTAGCAAATGGTAAGTGATGCGCTTAGAGGGTTGCCTTGAGCTCCCTCACATTGAGCAACCTGTAGAAGCCGCCACCTTGCGACGTAAGTTCGATTTCGCCATCGAACTTCTTGCGCAGACGATGAACAAAATTATCGAGTCTCATAGGGGTTTTGTGTCGGTCGCGATCAAGTACGTCAATATTGAATATTTCTTCATTGATGGCGTGATCTTCAATTGCGCACAAGTAGCGCAAGAACGCATGCTCAGTGGCGGAGACTCGTATTGAGGTAGAGGCATTTGTGATTATTCTGTTTCCAACAACGAAGCGCCAGCCTCCAAACGCGAATGTTCTGCCGGTATGAGCGTGTTTCATTCCTTTGGAATTGTTGGGGCGGCTGTGAAGAACTCTTCGCCAGACCGAAAGCGTTCGTGCTGCAATCGTATCTAAGCCAGAGTTCTTTTCGACGTAATCATCAGCCCCATCTTCTAGTAAGCCTGATGCTTCTGTTGCCGCGGAATAACTTGAGCAAACAATAACTCCCGCATTTGTAGTTCTCACTACGTCGCGCACAAAAGCCTTGCCTACTTCCGCATGAAGAGGCCCTTCTCCGACCTTCTCCGATATATTCAAATCTAGGAAATAGATGTCGATGGTGTCGTCTTGCAGATAAATGCGAGCACTATTGAGATCGTCGACAATATCAATTTCGCACTTCAATCGCCCGATTGCCGTGATAGGAGCGCGGAGCGCTCTCTTTACCGCCGAAGCATGTATCAAATCATCATCTACGATGAGGATTCTTGGCGACGGAAACACGTTCTCAGGTTGATGC
>Ga0233442_1002526_pt1 | contig 12081 bp, 12 predicted proteins | sample SI_123_September_3_FD_182789 | JGI IMG/M metagenome (GOLD analysis project Ga0233442, IMG submission 182789) | Seawater microbial communities from Saanich Inlet, British Columbia, Canada - SI_123_September2016_150_MG | ecosystem: Environmental > Aquatic > Marine > Inlet | place: Canada: British...
AACGTATCACCACCGGCTTTCTCAATGGCTTTTTTAACGCTGTGAATATTTCCAGCAATTCCGTAGTTAACAATTCCGACTATGTTACTCATTGAGATACCATAATTCCGCTATTCCTTAAGTAATTTTTAATATCTTGAATTGTTACTTGATCATAATGCAATAAACTTGCTACTGCAACTCCGCTCGGGTTTGCTGTTTCAATTAACTCTTTAATATCTTCCAATGATCCGGCTCCACTTGAAACAATAACAGGGACACCTACCGAGTCTACCACTTGTGATGCTAATTCAATGTCAAAGCCTCTGCGTCTTCCGTCAGTATCTACAGATTGTAACAAAATCTCACCTACACCCCTTTGTTCAACTTCTTGTGCCCATTCTAAAACATCTTTCCCACTTTGAATACGGCCACAATCAGTATAGCATTCCCAATTCTGCTGCCATCTTTTTGCTTCTATATTAATAACAACTGCCTGATTACCAAATACTTCAGCAGCTCTGTTGATAATACTTGGATCTTGCTGAACTGCATATGTGTTGATGACAACTTTATCTGCACCCATATGAAACATCTTTGAAAAATCTTCCACGCTCTTAACACCTCCACCCACAGCAAATGGAATGAATAATTCATTAGCAGTCTCTTTAATGCCTTCAGATAAAATTTTTCTCTGATATAAAGATGACACAATGTCAATATAAAACAACTCATCCGCACCTTGATCATAATATTTTTTAGCCAACTCAAATGGTTTTCCCATTCTCCTCAACCCTTCGAAATGAACTGGTTTCACTACATAAGGTGGCTTTACATCTAACTTTGCAATTATTCTTGTATTCATTATTCAATATCTATAAATTTTTTCACCACGGATAATGGCTGATTTACTAATTCGTTGACAATACTTGTGGACGCATCTCCATTACCAAAATATTCTTGTATCATTTCTGACTTATAATGTGTTGAAATATAAAATTTCTTAAATCCTGAAGCAATAAATTGCCTTATTATCCTTTCAAGAATTGGCTTCTTCCCAACATGAAGGAGTGGCTTTGGAGCATGATCTGTTAATGGCCTCAACCTTGTTCCTAACCCCCCAGCCATAATTACCACTGGGTTATCATAATGTTGCTTTTCTGTTAAATTCTGCAAAGTTTCTATACCTACTACAGAGCCATGATTATCAACTATAGGGATTGCTAATATATTGTTTAGCCTTATTTTCTCGAGTATTGCATCTTTATCATAATTAGTATCTACTGTAACTGGATTCTTATTCATTATTTTTACAACACTATCATCGATAGATATATGATGCACTAACCCTCTTCTAATATCTCCATCAGTTACAGTTCCTTTTATTTTATTATCTTTATCAACTACAATTACTATTCGCATTTTCTCCTTATTTAGTACATCAATAGCATTAACAATTGTTGAGTTTGATTGTAGTAATATTTTCTTTAAAATTGTCATGTTATAACATCCAGATTTAGAATAGTCATATAGGGATCTAACTAGCTATAGCTATGCAGATATTTTCTGCAAATCACAAGCAAAACTTTATAAAGTTTTGCTTGTGATTATTAAGGGTAAACCCACATTTTTGAAAGTACAGTTTAAACATATTTTTATTTAAGGTCAAGATAACTTTAGAGGCTCATCTCTAAATAATTTAAGCAAAATTTGATACATATCTTTCCCTCTATGATTAAACTTAAATTCACATGCTTTCAGGTGTAAATTAAACATCTTTTTATCCATGCCTATAAAATTATCTAGACCCAAAATTATTATTCTGATTGCTGTAAAAATATTTACCAAAACTTGATTGGATATTTTTATTAAATGAGGAATTTACACATCAAGGAAATAAGCAAGTTGTACTAAAATCTTCAGAATATAACAAAATTACCTGTCTAAATTAAGCTTCTGAAACAAGTGAGTGATTACATACTTGTTTTTACTTGTGATAACCAATATTTTTTAAACAATCTATAATTTATTAACTAAACCACCCATTTTTACATTCACCTTTTAATGTCATTTTTTTACGTATAAGAGCAGAATCAATGGTGGTTTTGGCTAATATTTTAGCTATTTTTTTTCCAGCATCACCCAAGTAATATGGATTATCAGTTTCACTGCAAATTTGTCTAAACTTTTTATCTGCTGTACACTTGTTAACTGCATTAATAATTAATTCAGCATTATATTCTACGTCAATCACATTTTTACCACGCAACCTTCCTTTCTGACGACTACCTATATTTACTGTCGGACAACCAAAAACCGGTGTCTCTTTAATGCCTGAAGATGAGTTTCCTACACATACCACCCTGTTCTCTGTGTTTTTTGCTAAAGCCAACAGACCATGATAGAGATAACGACCTAATGATTGATGAACTTGTATATTATCCATAGCATATGAATCTAACACTTCTAACTTCTTTATAATTGAAAGCCCTCCTGCATCATTATTTGGGTATGTCGCTATAATCTGTACACTATTTTTTGCCAACTCTTTCAGAGCGCTTATAGATGGATCGATCTGATTTTCTGCAAGGTCAAATTCTGTAGTCACAGAGTGCTGGGTAAACAATACAATTGGTCTATTTAGGTCAAGGTGTAACTTCTTTACAACCTCATCTTGAGTCGCGTAATTTCCTTCAGAGATCATGTCGATTGCTGGAAAGCCAACGGTATGAACTCGCCACACCTCTTCCCCCATTGCTAATATACGGTTACTTGCCTGCTGGTTGGTTGTAAAGTGCAAGTGAGATAGCTTTGTCATTGCGTGGCGCACCGAATCGTCTAGTGCTCCACCTTCTGTTAAATCCCCTCCTTCTATATGTGCAGTTGGGATATTCATCTGTGTAGCAGCAATTACAGCGGCAAAGCCTTCAAAACGATCAGCATAAACAACCATCATATCTGGCTGAATTTTTTTTATAGCTTCACCTATACTCAATATACCTGTACCAATTGCCTGTACATTTGCCTCTAACGTACTCGCATCCATCTCTATTTTTACTTCTGCATCTATATGAAAACCATCATTTGAAATCTCTGCAAGAGTATTGCCAAAATTATTATCTAAATGTGCACCCGATACGATAAGCCTATACTCAAGTTCTGGGTGATTGTCTATAGCTTTTAATACTGGAAACTGAAGCCCATACTCTGCACGATTACCAGTAAAAACTGCGATGATTTTTTTTTTCATAAACTGTTGACCATTTTTTTTATTGATTGAGATAGAGTGAATTTTGGTTGCCAATCTATTGTTTTTTTTGTTTTTTCTATATTCAGAACATTGTAAGAATATTTTGAATCTTTGACAATACTATTTACTTCTCTGTCCTCTTGTTTGACTATATTTAAAACTGTTTTAGTTAATTGATTTATTGATGTTGCCACACCACTACCAATATTAAAGATTCCCGATATTTCCTTTTGCATTAATTTAACTACTGAATCAACAGCATCATCTATACAAACAAAGTCTCGTATTGGCTCTATGTTGCGTATTAGTAGAGGGTTTTTCTCTGGAAGTTGTTTAAATATATCTGAAAGAATATTATTTTTTGACATGCCTTTGCCAATCACATTAGAGAAACGAACAACTATTCCACCTGAATTTAACACCCTTTCTTCATTTTCTAATTTTGTTATTGAGTATATATCATCTGCATAGGTTGGCATATTTTCTACATATGGCTCTATACCTTTATTTCCATAGACGACAGAGGAGGAGGAGTAAATTATTTTTTTATATCTTTTTTTTATTAGAGAATCCATTATTTCCCCTGTCTTTTGTCGGTATGACTCACCCATTTTATTTACTCTTACTCTATCTGAATCTTCGCCTAAATGGACTAAAATATCTCCGAATGGGGTTTGTTGGTAGCTAGTTACTCTGTAAAATCCATTTTTTTCTTGTGACCTCGTAACCCTTATTATTGAATACTCTTTTTTTTCTTCTAACTTTTTACAGAGTGCTGACCCTATAAAACCTGTCGCACCTGTTATGACTATTTTTATGGTCAATTGATGCCTTCTATATCATTCTTAGATAGATGTGTATCAATGGGGATATCTCTAAGAGAATTTTTATTCAAAATATCATTATATTTCTCTGCTAATATTTCACCTGTCCCTGGTCTTTTTACCCATATATTATCTTTTGTAAATAGCTCGCCTTTTTTTACAGGCTTTATTGTTACCACTGTTGCAAAAGCAAAATTAATAGTAGGCCGTTCTTCTTCCACCGCCTCCTTATCACCTCCACGCATTGTGGCAATTTCTTGTGCACCAATAATTAGTTCTTTTAGACGAACAGGATCCATAGAATTGACAATATCTGGACCTAGACGTTCCATTTTATCTGTAAAGTGACGCTCAAGAATGTTGGCGCCTAATGCTACTGCCGCAAAACAAGCATTATTAGATATTGTATGGTCTGACAAGCCTATCACTGCGTCAGGAAATGATTGCTGCATCTGTTGCATAGCACCCAACCTTACTAGCCTTGCTGGTGTTGGGTAGATATTTGTAGTATGTAATAGTGCATAAGGAATATTATTTTTCCTGACTATATCCACAGTCTTAGAAATACTTTTAATATTATTCATCCCTGTGCTGATAATCATAGGTTTTTTGAAAGATGCAATATGTTCAATTAATGGGTAATTATTACACTCACCAGAGCCAATTTTATAGGCGCAAACATTCATTCTTTCAAGTCTATCTGCTGCTGCTCTTGAGAATGGTGTGCTGATAAATATTACTCCTTTGGACTCTATATACTCTTTAAGTCTATTTTCATCTTCTTCAGATAATGCACACCGCTCCATAATTTTATAAATAGATTCCTCTGCATTAGCAGGAATCACCTCTTTTGCCGCTAAGCTCATCTCATCTTCAACTACATGTGTTTGGTGTTTTATCACTTCCACCCCTGCAGAAACTGCAGCATCAACCATCTCAAAAGCTGTTTTTAAACTTCCTTCATGATTGATTCCTATCTCTGCTATTACCAATGGAGGATATTCTTCACCAACCAATCGACCACAAATACTTAATTCTGGCTTTTTAAACATTGTAAATTTCTGACTTATAGGTTTTGAGATTCTCCGGTTTCATTATCCACTTAATAGTTTTTTGTAGACCATGTTTTATATCAATCTGTGGTTTGAATCCGGTTAATTTTTCTATTTTTGTATTATCACACCAGAGGCGAAATACTTCTGATTTTTCTGGACGAATACGCTGTTTATCAGTAATAAACTCTACATCACTCTTCATAATGTCTTTAATAATATTCAGAGTGTCCCCAATACTTATCTCAAAGTTGGATCCTATATTTATGATTTCTCCAATAGTTTGATCTTCTTCTGCAATAGCAACAAACCCCCGACAAGTATCCTCAACATAATTAAAATCCCTAGTGGGCGTTAAATCACCTAGTTTAATCTTTTTTTCACCATTGGCAATTTGAGTAATAATTGTAGGTATAACTGCTCTCGCGGACTGCCTTGGCCCATAGGTATTAAACGGTCTGACTATAGTTACTGGAAGCTCAAATGCATTGTAAAAACTCATAGCCATTGCATCTGCAGCTATTTTTGTTGCACTATATGGGGATTGTGGTTGTAATGGATGCTCCTCATCTATTGGTACATATTGTGCAGTTCCGTATACTTCACTAGTCGATGTATGAATAACTCTTATATTTCCATTATCCTTTGCTGCTTGACAAATATTGAGAGTTCCTTTTATATTAGTGTCTACATAGCTATCTGGGGCTATATAAGAATACGGAATAGCAATTAGAGCTGCAAGATGAAAAATTATATCGACACCTTTAGTGATATGATCACAATAGTGCGGGTCTCGAATATCACCAGTTAAAATCTCTATTTTATCTTTACATTTTACATTTTCCAACCAACCCCAATTGTTAAATGAGTTATATTGGGAGAGTGCCTTCACTTGATAACCATTATCTACTAGAATTTCAGTTAAGTGAGAGCCAATAAAACCATCTGCACCAGTAATTAATGCTGTTTTACCTTTCATACTATCTTTTTTCAACATATATTTAATAATCCAACACTAGCATTTATTATTTCTGGATAAAATAAATTCAACTAGATCAAGATCCCATTCGGTATCAATGCTTATATACTCACCTTTAATGACAAGTGCACCTGTTCTATCGCCTTTAATTGATTTTTTATTCAAAAGGCATTCTCTTGTAATAGCATAAGCAATGCCGTTTCTATGATAGACTGGTTCAAGTTGCTGTCTTGCAATTATCTCACCTCCACTGATGTCATAATAATTAAGGCTATTCTTATCTACAATCAACTGCTTTAGAGGGTGCGATTTTGAATCTGTTTCAGATACAGTCCATACTGCATCCCACGCTCCATCTACCAACATCTTAATTGTATCCAAGACGTGTTTAGCCTTTCGTAAAGGCGAGGTTGGTTGTAACATAACAATAATATCGTAAGTAACACTATCAATTAATTCCATCTCCAATAATGCATGTGTTAAGACTTCAATGTCACTTATTCGATCACCAGAAAGTTCTTTTGGACGACGAAATGGTGCAGCAATACCGGCATCTTCTGCAACGCTTGCTATTTCCTCATGATCAGTTGAAACAACAGATTGATCAATTTCTGATAAAGACTTAATTATCTTGCCAACAGCAGCAACTAATGGAACACCATTTACTTTACGCAAATTCTTCAACGGTATACCTTTACTACCTCCACGTGCTGGGACAACTATTAAAATTCTTTTATTTGAAATCATCTTTTTGCTTTAGCAATTATCATAATCGAATCGGTTTTTCCTTTTGACTCGAGGGCACTACGATAATCTTTATCTATATTTTTAAACATTTCTTTATATGTTTGGTTGCCTCCAGGCAACCCTTTTGATAACCACTGCAGGTGGTTTTCCATTCCATATCGCTGGTGGTATATCACCTGTTGAACGTCAAACCCTTCACACTTAAGTACACGACATAAAGACTCTTCCGAATAGACAAAAGGGTGTTGACATTGAAAATAAAATTCTTGATACGAGGACAAATGGAAAACCGATAATAATGGATCCATTAAACAAGGTACCTCGATTAATATAACACCATCTTCTGTTAAAATTTTACTTACAAGTTTAAGAAATTCATTTGGCTTTTCAATATGTTCAAAAACATGAAATAAAGCTACAACATCAACTTTAACATTATTTTGTACTGCTTCAGATAAATGCCCATATTGCACTAACCAACTCAACTTATCACGATAAGGAGATGTGCTAATATCTGGTTCTACAGAATAATACAACAAATCGGGAAAATGCTGATGTACAAGTTTTAAAAAAGATCCATCTGCACTCCCAATCTCTAGAATAGATTTTTTTTTCTTAATTATATGATTAATTTTTTCAAATCTACTTTCTAGTACGCTGCTATTTTGTTTATATTTTGATAGTCCTAATTGCTCAACTCTTGGGATATAGTTTTCATAATTAACTATAGGTAGAGGATCGAGATAGGCAAAACTCTTACTCTGGTTGATCCAAACATTAGTTTCTGGATTACAATAAACACCCTTTCGCAACAATTCAAACTTATCAGACATAAGAGGGGATGGTAGGTTGAGTATATTATTATCCATAAGAAACCATAACTCTAATTAGTGGGCAAAATTAATTCTATGTACAGGCAGTCTGACTGCTCGCTTTGCTCTAAGTAAGTACTCCATAAATTATCTGCCGTCATTGCTATTCCTGGAAGTTTATTAAATCCAGTAGGCTTTTTATCTCTCAACCAAGCAATGGTATTAGACATGCCATAACGATGAACAAATTTAACATTATCTACCTTGAAACCAGCTTGTTCTGCACATATTGTTAAACTACTCTTGTCAAAATACCAACGATGTTGTGTTCTGTAAAAGAAAGGAAAAAACTCCTTTTTTAATAACGTCATTAAAATATCATTTCTATTAGGAGTGCTAATTAAAACCCTGCCTCCAGGTTTAATTAATTTTTTTATTCCTTCAAGAAATTCTCTTGGACTCTCAACATGCTCAATAACCTGAATAGAAAACCCATAATCTATACTATTTCTATAATATTTTTCAGCATCAAATATATTTGGATATACTTCATATCCACGCTCAGATAATGATTCTAAGTATGGGCTACACGGTTCTATACCTATTTGTCTATGACTGACATTTTTTAACATATCGAGTAGACTACCAATACCGCAACCAACATCAAGTATAGTTTTACCTCTTAACGAGCTTGGGAAAAGAGTTCTTAAAGTAAAGTGCTGCATTTTATCTTGCTCAATAACCGCCTTGTCACCATTTAAACTTTCTTTTAATTTATCTCTATACTCTCCGGTTTCATAGTACTTGTCAGGAATGCAATCTTTTTCTCGCAATCTTTGTACTCCACATTGATTGCACTGATAAATCACAGCAGAAATTTTTACCCCCCCATAAGCACCATCTCTAATATTGCCATTATATAATTCATAATATTCGCCACTACAGATTTCACATTGTTGTTTCATAATTTTAATTCTGTTGTAAAATTTTCAAGTGTGTTAAGCAAAGTAGATGGTTTACTACTAAAACGACTCCAGTCCTTTCCTAGGCCAATAAATTTACAGCCAACCAATAAAGCTACCTCTCTGTCTATTTCGCTATCGCCAACATAAATAACCTCTGATATAGAATATTTATTTTCTGTTAAAATTCTTTGTAAATGATCCAATTTACTATCCGGAGACCCTAAAACATTATCAACAATATTTCCCCATCCTCGCATACTTATAATTTTTTGCAATGTAACTTCTGGTGTTGCTGAACTTATAAAAACACTAATACCAAGACTTCTTAATTTCTTAAGAGTTTTAACAGCTCCATTTATTTCTGGCGCACGTGAAATTTCATATTCACATATTTTCGTGTAGGAATCAGACAACTTAGATGCACTAACAAAAACCTCTCTATCTAACTTAAGCTCTATAATTAATGTATCAAAAATATCATATCGATCTCCAGAATCAGGATAAGAGAGTATTTTATCGAGCAAAATATCTGCATCAACAAGATTTTTAGTCACTTCATAAAAAGTTCTTCTCTTTATTTCATTAGATTTAACTAGAGTACCATCAAAATCAAAAACAACACACTTAACCATATTTAGTTATTTATCTTCTACTAACTCAAATCTACCCCAATTCTTTACTACTGTTTTTCGCTCACTTCTTTCAAGATCGTTAATTTTTTTATCGTTATAGACTGAATCATCATCATAATGTGTTGTTGAAACCTCCTCAATAATACAACCATCTTTTGACCAAAACTCATGCCAAACACCTGGTTGGACAAGAGCAGTTTCTCCTGGGTACATTACTCTATGATGCCCATCTATTATGCTCTCAAATACGCCTGTTAATACTTGAAATGTTTCTTCTTTACGCTTATGATAATGCGATGGATGCTTTTGCCCTGGAAGAACTATAATTAATTTTTTACAATATTCACGATTAATGCAATCAATAATTAATGCCCCTACTTCTCTAAACTTTTCAGCACCGTAATGATGTGAAAATTCAATGCCGAATTCACTATTAAGCTTTATTGATGCTTGGTTTAACATGGCTTTAACTTCATGTATCGATTTTTTTAATACCTCATTCTTTGTATTTTTAGTAATAGTAATATCATCTGGGAAAATTGCTTCATTAACTTTAAGTGGTTTATTTATCAAAATTCCTCCATCCACCCAAGATTCGCTAGATATTTGACCTGGAACAAATGGCATTGCAAAATACACGTCATCAATTGTCAACGTCATTCCTTTTTTTAATTCTTTCTTTGCAAACACACCTCTTTGAAGGCCTTCCAATGATTTTTTCTCTATATCAGTGATTGGCCTATCAATTTTATCCGTCTTTGTACCGCATAAAACTTCCGCATATCTATACGCTTTAAACCATTCATCTAGCTGTTGTGGCGTTGATGAATATAAATTTAATTTAATATCATTTGTTTCATGCCCAACATGCCTTTCAAACATCTTAGCACCTTTAGCCATTGCAATTTGAACCGGGGCAATCTCGTCTTGATTTTCATGTGTAGACCATCCAATAGTGCAGTTTTGATACCTATCTATCAGTGTATCTATATGATTTAAATGAAAATCTTCAGCAGGTATCGGATAAACTGAAACGCAATGCATAAGCGCAAGTTGATTACCACGATGACCAAAGAAGCTCACCATGTTATCAATATCACTTATTGTCAAGCCTCCTGTAGATGCAATAATTGGCAATGTTGCATGAGATATTTCCTCCAACAAAGGCCAATCTTTAGCAGAGCAACTAGCTACTTTAATAATATCAAAGCCCATCTCTGAAATTACAGGGATAGACTCATTGTCAAACGGCGTACACATGGTCAACATGCCTTCATCTTTTACTGCTGAAAATAATATTTGCCACTCTTTTCGTGTTAACTGTGTAGAAAGAAAACGGGGTATATGTATATTATCGCTACCATCAATATGATCTGGGTGGATAAAAGTATCATACTGACGAAACTGAAACTTCATTACGCCACGTATATTATGCTTACGAACCATTTTTCCACATTCTTTAATAATTTTTAAACCATGCTCAACAATTCCTTGATGATTATTTGCTAAATCTAAAACAAATAAATCATTAAAATCAAAATTTTTCATTTTTACCCTCTAATAATGACAAAGCATCGTGTGTATACCCTTTACTATAGTCAATCAAAACTGCACAATTATTTTTTGCTGACAAGTGAGCTGCCGCAATAACTAGTGCAGTATCTAGTCCTTTCTCTAATGAAATAGGAGACTTGTCATAAATATCTTTATTTTTAATTGCTAAATTAATATGCTTCATCTCTTCATAAAAATCATCTGGTCTAGTTTTAGACACCTCTTCGGTCTTAGTGGATTTGTTATTTTCACCAAAAATAACTGTATCAATACCTGGTTTATTTCCACAGTACCATTCAATAAAACCGCTGCTACTCTGTACTCTTGCCCATTTTCTGGTTGGCTGAGTAATGACATCTTGTACAATGCGACCAATCATTCCATCTTCAGTCTTCACTTGCATCAGGCACAAACTATCATAATTTATTTTACTATCTTTCACATATTCCATATTGGAATTTACTTCAATAATACGACCAACATTGGCAGCATTTGCAAACATTTGAAATAAATTAATTGCATGGGAATGCTCTCCACAGGCTCCACCACCTCTCTCCCAAAACCCTAGATAAGTATCAGATGGTCCATCTAACCAATGATGTGCCATAAAAATACCACCCCAATATTCTCTAAATTCAACATCAATAGTTTGAACCTCTCCAACTTTTTCATCTACTAATAATTTAGCCATATACGCTGCTGATTTACTAATCGCATGATCATAGCCAACAAAAACAGTGCAATTCGCTTCTTTAGCTTCATTAAGTAGCTTCTGCGCCCCAACTAAATCAGGCGTACATAGTGGTTTTTCAACTAGCACAGCTCTTGCACCCTCTTTAACTGCAGAGCGAGCTAATGACATATGACTATCTGGAGGCGTACCAATAATTACAAGGTCATACCCGCCAACTGGTATATCATTACAATCATACAATCCTATCTTGTCATCCCATTCTCCATAACGTGATGGGTAAATATCATTTTTTGTTCTTTCAAGGGCTTCAATATCAATATCACACATATCCACACTCCAACCCATACGCCTTGCTGCCTGCGCAAGATGGTTACCTATTGACCCTGCGCCAAATATTTTAACTTTAAACAATTAAATCTCCTTTACGAAATTATTAATCAAATAGTCACAACTCTTCGACAGCCTTCTTATACCAAGAATTATTAACAAGCAATTCTGCATGTGTGCCTACACCGCTTATCTCTCCATCCTCTAGTACAATAATTTGGTCTGCATCCATAACTGTATACACCCTATGGGCAATTATTATGATA
>Ga0233442_1002527_pt1 | contig 12081 bp, 11 predicted proteins | sample SI_123_September_3_FD_182789 | JGI IMG/M metagenome (GOLD analysis project Ga0233442, IMG submission 182789) | Seawater microbial communities from Saanich Inlet, British Columbia, Canada - SI_123_September2016_150_MG | ecosystem: Environmental > Aquatic > Marine > Inlet | place: Canada: British...
TCATCAGTTGCTCAGATAGGGCAACGGCAATGATGTTGAGGGTGATGATGGTACTAAAGAGAAAAGTGACCTTGATGATCGCTCTGAAGACAATCTTGTTATTGGCTATATAGGCTATGCCAAAACGCAATTCTTCCCACCATGCATTATTGCTAGGCTTAGCCTTTTTATTATCAGTGATAGGGATGATTCCCAGAGCAGCGATCAAAAATGCCGCAGCCACCGCATAGGGTGCCTTGCCTATGCCGGTTTGAGCGATGATTGGCTCACCTATGGCAAAGCCAAAACCCAGGGCAATCATCATGGTAGTAAAGAAAAGCGAATTTGCATGCAGGAGCTCTTCTTTTTTGACCAGGCGGGGGATCGAGCTTGACTCGGCCGGTGTAAAAAACTGAGAACCAATGGAAATCAAGAATGCCAGCGAAAATGCCGCCACTGGTGAGGCTTTAACATAAGGAGTGGCGATCAAGCAGACGCACAAGGCCCTGAATACATTAGAAGCGATCATCACCATCTTATTGGACCAGCGATCTACATATACTCCGGCCATAGGCGAAAGCAAGACAGCAGGGATGGTGAAAGCCACATACAAATAGCTTGTCAATTGAGCCGACTCAAAATGTCTACCGCCAATGGTGGCACTGCTGCTGGCTGTCAAAACGGCGACAAAGAGTACAAAGACTACGCGATCGGCAAACTGCGAAAAGATCTGCGCCAGCCACAGGCTCATGAACGGCTTGTTGCGAAACAAGCTGTCGAAACCCACTCTATCTTTAGATGCCGCCAGGGCATCGGAGCTAGATTCTTTTTCGGTTATCGGACGAGTCACTTGGTTACCTGGGCTCAGAGAGAGTCAGTTTCGGTTAGATCCTCATCGCTCTTGAAGGCCGATTTGGCAATACCACGCTTAGATCCGCGCACAAAGTCGACTATCTCTTTTACTTCGTCAAATTGTGGCAATTCGGTCTCTATTTTTTGCAGTGCCTGGCTGGCATTGAGACCGGGATCGTAGATAAGCTTATAAGCAGATTTGATGGCAGTGCGCACATCCTGGCCGATCTTGCCTCGACGCATGCCGATGACGTTGAGACCTTTAAAGTAAACAGGCCTGCCGTCATACATGCCAAAGGGAGCCAGGTCGACCCGAGTGCCGCTCATGCCGGATATCATGGAGAGACGACCAATGCGGACGTGCTGGTGGATCACCACCATACCTGCAAATACGGCTCCATCACCGACTTGTACATGACCGGCAAGTGTCGAGTTATTGGCCATGATTACGCCTTTACCGAGCTTGCAATCATGAGCGACATGCGAATAGGCCATCAAAAAGCACTCATCGCCTATGACGGTGGTTCTATCGCCGGTGGCACGATGCACTGTGACGTATTCGCGCAGAGTCACACGATCGCCGATAATGACACCAGTCGGCTCCTCTTTATATGATAGATCTTGCGGTGCCAGTCCAATGGTCACACCGGGAAATATCTTGCAATCAGCACCGATGACGGTGTGACCATCGATCACAGCATGGCTGCCCACTCGAGTGCCGGCTTTGATCTCGACATTTGGACCAATCACGGCATAAGGCTCGATGATCACTGATGGATCGATCTTTGCGCCTTCGTGGATCACCGCCGTCTGGTGAATAGCTGTCGGTGACATGGATAAGGTATCTCCTCTTTATTGTTGCTCTTCTTTGACCATGGCAAAGGAGATCTCGCCTTCGCAGACGAGTTTGTCGCCAACCTTGGCAGTTGCTTTCATTCGGCCAATCGGTCCGCGCATCTTGATCAATTCTACTTCCATATCCAGGCGGTCGCCAGGAGTAACCATCGCTCTAAATTTAAAGCCATCGATCCCGGTAAAGACACCGAGATTGCCTTTAAATTCGTCTTTGCAGAGCAAGGCAATACATCCCAGTTGGGCCAGGGCTTCGACCATCAGCACGCCTGGCATGAGAGGGCGTCCAGGAAAATGCCCCTCAAAAAACTGCTCGTTGGCGGTCAGGTTTTTGTAACCACGAGCCGACTTACCAGGCTCGAGCTCGACCACTCTATCGACCAGCAAAAAAGGGTAACGATGAGGGATGAGCTCTTTGATCTGGCGAATATCCAGTCCTTGCATCGTGGCAGCGGTCATAAACTATCCTCTTTAAAAGCCGTAACAAACCAAAAACCGTAGATTATACCGATGATCACTAAGCATGGTAAAGCTAAGGTCCTCTCACAAAGCTGCAAATTGGCAACTAGGCTTTATTATTGTTTGTCAATCTCAGGTACATAGATGCATGGACTTCAACGTTCAAAAAACACAACAGGTGCCAACGAGCAATGAGGCCATTGTTTTGCCTCATGACAAAAAGGCTCAGATCGAGGGCGCCGTCCGGACGATATTAGAGGCTCTTGGCGAGAATCCCAATCGTGAGAGCCTCCTCAAAACTCCTGATCGTGTAGCACGCATGCTGGCCGAGATCACCCAGGGCATGCACATGGACCCTGCCGACCAGATCACCTGCCAATTTCACGAGCCTGATGCTGGCGTCGTGCTGGTCAAGGATATTCCTTTTAGTTCGACCTGTGAGCATCATCTTTTGCCATTCAATGGCCTGGCTCATGTGGCTTATCTGCCAGAGCATGGGCGTATCACAGGCTTATCTAAGCTGGCGCGGGTGGTGGAGGTTGCCTCAAAGAGGCTGCAAGTGCAGGAAAGAATGACTGCAGAGATCGCCGCGGCCATACAGAGCAAATTATCGCCGCAGGGCGTATTTGTGATGCTGGAGGCTGAGCACTCGTGCATGGTCCTGCGTGGCATCAAAAAACCCGGATCACGCACGATCACCATGGATAGCCGTGGCATCTACAAGACTGATAGCATCGCTCGCAGAGAATTGCTCGACTTGATCACCAGTCGTTAGACTTTATTGATACTATTTCAAGATAGTTTGCGCCTCGTCCGTCGGTTTTCAAATGCATATATCCAGGCTTTATAAACGATTTTTTGCTGCGATGGCTCTTCTTTTCAGGGCTATCGCCATCGCTATCGCCACAGTCAACCTTTCGCTATTTTCTCCGAGTGCTGCTATTGCCCAATCTCGTACAATCAGCCGACCTATCTCCTTTGCCTTTGTCTCGGATGTGCACCTGTGCGATGGCGTCCCCGATAACTCTCTCAAATTGACCAAAGAGAGCCAGGTCATCTTGCAGGACATTGTCAAGCAAATCAATGCCATGCATCTTGATTTTGTCGTTTTTGGCGGGGACATGGTCGAGAGCCCGGGTAAAAATGACAAAAACTGGCAGTTTTTTGCCGATGTTGTTCAGGGACTCAACTGCCCCTGGTATTTTGTGCTAGGCGAAAGCGACGTGACTGGTCCGCCGGCTGTCGATCGTATGCGTACCTATGGCGTCGATTTTAAAGGCAAGGGCATAGATACCACGACTACCTACTGGTCGCACGATCCTATCGAAGGCGAGCCGCTGCACCTTATCGGACTTGATACCGCTCGCGCCAATAGCAACACTGGAGACGTCAAACGTGACCAATTAGCCTGGCTCCGGAGCGACCTCGAAAAAAATCGTGGCAAGTATACTGTAGTGCTCTCGCACCATCCTCTGCTCGCGCCTTCGCCCTATGACGGTGGCCCTCCCTTCGAAGAGTACTCATGCATGTCTGGAGCCTCAGTGCGCGAAGTGCTCGGTAGCTTTAACGACGTCAAGCTCAGTGTCAATGGACACGTGCCAGTCAACAAAGTCCAGCGCGAAGGAACACCATGGTATGTCTCGGCATCTTGTGCTGTCATCTATCCTTGCCAATTTAAAGTGATCAGGCTGCATCCACAGGCTATCGAAGTATCGACACATCAGATCTCTTATCCAGCCTTCGTCAAAATGGCTGGCCAAATAATGGAGTCCTCGCGGCTTGCTTATCTTTATTCGAGCAGCAAGCCACGCGCTTTTCTCGACATAGTAGAAGGCTCCGATATCGACCAGGCAGCTATTTTGCCACTCGCTCCAGGCGAAGTTGCACATAAGGCAGGCAAGCAAAAGAAAGTCAAACAGCCAAAAGAGAAGCCGCTAAAAGAGAAGAAGCAGAAAGAAAAAAAGGCCAAAGAAAAAGAGACCAAAGAATCAAAGACTAGAGAAACAAAGAAAACCGAACAGAAAATCGAGCCAAAAGAAGAAATAAAAGAAGAGCAAAAAGAGTCTGGAAAGACAGGTCTAGAACTAAATCCAGATCTAACGCCCGCCCCTGAAAAAAGCGACACTCCCGACATGGGAAAAACCGACTGATGACTGGCTGTCCAATGTCCAATATGCAAAATGATGATGACACTGGCTTTGGTGGCATTGTCCATGGCAACCACAGCTCGCTCACCTATAACAGCTATCTGATGGTAGACCAGCTCAAAGAGCTGCAAGTCTGCCAGTCGGATCCTGCTCATCACGACGAGCCACTATTTATCATCATCCACCAGACCTATGAGCTCTGGTTCAAGCTCATCATCCATGAGCTCGATCTGGTCATCGATCTGATGAGACAGGATAAACCCAGGCGCGCAAATCATTTTATGAAACGTGCCGTTGCTATCATGCGCATCCTCGTGCAGCAGATTCATATATTGGAGACTATGTCGCCGCGCGATTTCCTAGCTTTCAGGCACAAGCTCAATCCAGCCTCTGGTTTTCAATCATCACAGTTTCGCGAAATAGAATTTCTCGGCGGGCTTAAAGATTTGCGACTTTTAGAGCATTTCAAGGGTGATGCCTCGGCCTATGCCAATCTTACTCGCCGTTATCATGAGCCCTCATTGCAGGATGTTTTTTACGACCTTTTGGTACGCCATGGCTTTGATCTGCCTCGTCTCAATCCTCAACAAGAAAAGGACTCGCCCGATCTGGCCTCTACCTACGAAGAGACCCGCATCCAGTCGCTTACCAGACTCTATGACGACGAATCAAAAGACTCGCATGATATGCACGACTTGCACGATCTAGCAGAGAGCTTTATCGATTTTGACGAGCTCATAGGTCTATGGCGGGTCAACCATGTTACTGTCGTTGAGCGTATCATCGGCTTTAGGCGTGGCACTGGCGGCTCCGAAGGAGTCGGCTATCTGCGCAGCACCCTACACAAAAAATGCTTTGCGGACCTCTGGAATCTACGCTCGGCACTAAAATAGTTCTTAAATAGATTTTAAAATAGATCTCAAATAGATCTCAAAAAATAAGAGACCCATCATGACGAAAGCCCCGGAAATCAATGATCTCACAAAGATCGACCACATAGCCATACAGGTCAGAGATGGCAAGCTAGCGGAGACTGTTGACTTTTACCTGCAAAAATTTGCTTGCCAGGTCGAATACCAGGACGATACATGGGCGCTTTTGGCATTTCAAAATATCAAGCTTGCCTTTGTCATACCTGCACAACACCCGCCGCACATTGCCATTGTCTCGCCCGAGGCAGAGTCTTTTGGAGCCCTCAAGACCCATCGCGATGGGACACGCTCTGTTTATGTCGACGACCCATCAAGCAACAAACTAGAAATAATGGCGCCTTACTAAGTCTCAATAAAGATCGGGGTTAATCAGTGGAAGCAATCATCAAATCTGATGGCGCAGCCTACGACGTCATCATCATAGGTGGTGGCCTGGCTGGATTGTCATGCGCAGTCAATCTCTTTGAACGCGGCTACAAGCCCCTCATACTCGAAGCCTCCGATGGCATTGGCGGTCGCATTCGCACCGATGATCTAGATGGTTACAAGCTTGATCGTGGTTTTCAAGTATTTTTGACGCGTTATCCAGAAGCCGCGCGCATACTCGACTACAAAAAGCTCAATCTTGCCAATTTTAAAGCAGGCGCCATAGTCAGGGCAAAGGGTCGATTTATCAAGGTGTCAGATCCTTTCCGCGAGCCACAGGCCTTTGTCTCGATGCTTGTTTCGGATATCGCTCCTATGCATGACAAAGTCAAGATCGCTTATTTAAGGCAATCTCTAATCAATTGCCCATTGCAAGAGATTTTTAGAAAGAGCGAAAAAACCATCCAGCAAGCCCTGGAAGACTATGGCTTCTCGAGCCTGATGATCAACAGATTTTTCCGTCCATTTTTTGGTGGCATTACCCTGGATCCGAGCCTGGGGACCTCCAGCCGTATTTTTGACTTTATATATAAGATGATGGCCGAAGGCAATGTTGCCGTCCCGGCTCTCGGGATGGGCAGCCTGACCGCTCAATTGGCCAGCCGTCTACCGCCAGAGTGCATCAGGCTATCCACTAAAGTAGAGTCTGTTGATAAGGACAAAAATTTTGTGACTTTGGCCGATGGGAAAGGCAGCCAGATCGAAGCCAGGGCAATAGTGGTGGCAGCAGAGGGCCCCGAAGCGGCTCGACTACTAGGCCTCCCTGACCCTGGGTCTAGACAGGCGATTTGTATGTATTTTGCTTGCGACAAAGACAAGGCTCCCACTGACGAGCCCATGCTCATCCTCAATGGACAATTGGAGGATGGGGGACCAATCAACAACCTGGCCGTGATGTCCAATGTCTCGTCGCATTATGCGCCAAAAGACAAGGCTCTAATCAGCGTCACCGTGCTAGAGCATCAAGGCAGGTCCGATACAGATCTGCTCCAGGCAGTCATCGAGCAATTACAAGATTGGTATGGCAAACAAGTATCCACTGACTGGCATCACCTCAGGACATATCGCATCCACCATGCTCAGCCGGACCAGTCGCCGGGTAGTCTCGAGCCTCCCTCAAGACCGGTCGGCATAGCCCACCAGCTCTATGTTTGCGGCGATCACCGCGAGACCGCCTCGATCAACGGCGCGATTGCTTCTGGACGCAAGGCAGCTCTGGCGGCAATCCAAGACCTCAAGATACCGCATTCTTGATAAGATAATTGTTTTTAAAGACCACTGGACAATTATCAGCAAAAGCAAATCAAAACATGACCTTCGACGGCCAACCTCAGACAGCAAAGAAAAAAATCTGCCCTGTCTGCAAAAACGAGTTTCCCGCCAATCAGAGCGTTTGTCCTACAGACCGCTCCATGCTCATGTTTGCTCAAAGAGACGAGCTGATCGGCACCATACTCAATGACCGTTACCGTGTCATATCCGAGGTCGGACGAGGCGGCATGTCCATAGTCTACAAGGGCTTGCACGAGATGATGGATCGCGTTGTGGCCATCAAGATGCTGCAATCCCAGCATGTGACCGACCAGCTATCGATCAAGAGATTTCAACAAGAAGCCCAGGCGGCCTCCCATCTCCAGCACCCTCACGTAATCACCGTTTATGACTGCGGCGTCGTAGCATCTGGCCAGCCTTACATAGTCATGGACTTTTTAGAAGGCATGAGCCTTTCGGACGTGGTTAAAGAAGAAAACCATCTGGCGCATCAAAGAGCGCTGCCTATCTTTATACAGGCATGCGACGCACTCGAGCATGCTCATCAGAAGGGCGTCATTCATCGCGATCTCAAGTCAAGCAATATCATGCTCGTCGAGGTAGAAGGTCGCCGAGACTTTGTCAAAGTCGTCGACTTTGGCATTGCCAAGCTCACCAATGCCTCTGGCAAGCAGCAACAAAATCTCACGCAGACTGGCGAGATCTTTGGCAGCCCTATCTATATGAGCCCTGAGCAGTGTCTCGGTCAGCAGTTGGATACCAGATCGGATATTTATTCGATGGGTGCAGTCCTATACGAAACTCTGACCGGTGTGCCACCACTCATGGGTGACACCATCTATGCCACTATGAAAATGCACGTCTCGCAGATGCCAGAGCCGTTTTCGGCAGTGAGACCTGATTTGCGCATCCCGGATGCGCTTGAGCGCATAGCTTTTAGAGCCCTGGCCAAAAAGCCCGAGCAACGTTATCAGTCCATGCAAGAAATGCGCGATGCTCTCGATCAGTGCGTTGCATCACAGTTTGAGACAGGCTCGATGCCCAGTCTGATCAGCGCGCCTCCGTCTATGGGTTTTGGCTTTGGGACAACCATCCCTCCTCAAGACGCAGGCGGCGAAGAGCTCGATCTTACAGGCGGTCTTTTTGGTAATCAGACTCAAGTCTCTACTTCAGCTATCAAAAAAGAAGCCTCGGCTCCATATATAACCGGTCCCGAACCCAAAAAGACAGCCTCCAACAAAGCCAAGACGGCATCGCACCGGACTACTGGTGCAGCCTCATCGGCCGGCTCCAAAACGGCCGGAGTCGAAGGCCGCAAGACTGGCGTGCGCAAGCCTGCTGCGGCTGACAAAAAAAAGCAGGTCGCGCCGGCCTGGCTAAAAAAATTGCAGGATCCAAAAGTCCTGATGATCGCCGCCGCAGCTATTCTCGTCCCAGCAGCAGGCACGGGCCTGGTCCTATATCTAAACTCCCTGGGCAATGACAATCCTTTTGCCTTGCAAAAGAGCATAGAGGGTGTCATCTATTACTATCGCAGCCCGACAAAAGATCCTGACAATCCAGAAAAAGAGCTGCCCGGACTGCTCTACGCCAAGGCGCCCAAGGATCCCAAGCCGGTCAAATTTGATCTTTCTCAGATCAATATTGCCGACTACTGCAGCCAAAAGGACATGCAGGATCTGCAGGTCGGCACCGTCTGGAATATCAGATTTCACAAGGGTCCCAACAATACAATGATCATGGAGGCCGGTGGACTCGAGGAGAAAAAGCATTCAGAAGTCGAAGACGCCCGCATCACCCTCAATCAATTTCTCGAATTTCTCAATAGCAAAAACTACACCAAGGCCTATGGACTGACCACAAATGCCTGGCAGCAAAAGCCTACTGGTGGCGATGATTTTCTTGCCTATTTCACCAATCAGCCTCATTTTCAGCCTGACTTTGTCACCAAAGGCGTGCCTCCATACGCTCTCAAAGTCGTCAAGGCCGAGAAGGCAGCCGTGGATATCCTCATTGACGGTCACTATATTTTTGACGAAAACCAGATCTACAAGGCTCAGTTGATCAATGAGGATCAAAAATGGAAAATTGCCGCCTTTATGGACGTCAACTCGGATCAATGGAGCAAAACTTTGCAGGACTAAAATTAAATTGTTGTATTACACCGTCACACAAGGCAAAATATCAATCTACGCATTTACTGTGTGCAGGCCCTCGGGCAATACTATAATTAGTACGAGTTTAATAGTCCGAGCAAAGCTGCCTCGATTTGATCAGACAAACCCAGCCCATTACCAATGTTAGGAGTGCGATATGGAAAACAGCAATTTTGTGCCGATGGCGATCGTCTTTTCGGGCATCATCATCTTGCCTATCATCATTATTAGACTGGCCAAATCGATGAAGGTCCTCAAGGACAAAAAAGAAGCGGCCGCTGCAACCGAAAAGAACAGCTAGTCCGATATCCAATCAGGACCGCCAAATCCCGTCTCTAGTAGGCGGGATTTTTTTTGCCAGGCCAGTCAAACCTGATTTGAACCGATCCATCTAATTTTGAATGACAAAAAAAACCGCCCTCACAAAGAGGACGGTCTTAAAAATCTCCCGAGGCTGGATTCGAACCAGCGACCAAGTGATTAACAGTCACCTGCGCTACCGCTGCGCTACTCGGGAATGAGCAACTTGTCTATATTAACACGCTTTATCTGTGGGTAAAGTACCTCCTTTATTTGCCGTAACAACTTTGGCTCTGGCATTGGGTATACTGTGCATTCAAAACACAGAGGATCATCCAGAGACCTATGGGCATCTTTAGCCAGAGCAAGTCCGGCCGTGTGCAAGCTCAAGAAGCACAGGCCATGGTCGAGTCCTACTATCAAAAGCGTGGACTCAACCCCCAGGATCATTTATTATCCGACGATCAGGGCATCGGCTATTGGCTGGTCGAAGGCTCCGCCAAGATCTATATCTTCATTCAACCTGCCAGCAATGACTCAGGGGCGATACTACGCATCACCTCACCCATTATTTATCTGCCTGAGCGCAATCTCGAGGCTTTTTATCGCAAATTGCTCGATTTAAATGGGACGCTTTCCTCTTGCGCTCTCAGCACGCACGAAGACATTGTGCTGGTGATCACACAGCGCCCGACCTTTGGTCTTGTCCAAGAAGAACTCGACGATTTGGTCTGGCATGTGGCCTATGTGGCCGACCTCTTGGATAACAAATTGGCATCCGAGTTTGGCTGCCGCATGTACAAGAGCTGAGCCTTTTGATCAAAGATCCGGTCCTCACTCCGCAAGACATCGATCATCTCGCACAAAAGATGCAAGAAGCAAGCTTGCTCGCAATTGCTATGGCAGATGGCATCGAACCGAGGTTTAAGACGGGTCCGGACGACCAGGTGACCGAGGCGGATATAGCTATTTCGGAGCTCTTATCCCAGGCGATAAGAGAAAGATTTACCGATGATTGCGTAATCTCAGAAGAAGACGAAGAGCATCGGTTTGATGAAAATGCACGCAGGGTGTGGCTCATCGATCCCATTGACGGCACGCAAAATTATATATTGCAAGATGGCCAATACTGCGTAATGCTTGGACTCTTGATCGATAGGCAGCCGGCTTTTGGTTTTGTTGCAGAGCCGGCCACCGGCACTTTGTACTTTGGTGGCCCTGGGCAGGGTGCTTTTCGCGAAAAAGACGGCATCAGGACCGCGATAAAGGCACTCGGAGCCTTTAACTATGATGGGCCAAAAAGACTTACCATGGGCTCCCGCGACAGGAGACGCAATCCCTGGATCGGCGATATCGAACATGTAGAGATCGTCAAGACGGGTTCGATCGGGCTCAAGATCGTCAGGATGCTCGAGGACAAGGCCGATGTATTTGCACACCTTGGCTGCAAGCTCAAGGTCTGGGATACGGCAGGACCAGCAGCCCTGGCTCTGGGGGCCGGTTTGCAAGTTGGCACCATGGACTGGGACGGTCTGCACTTTGATTTGCCCAAACTTGCTCAGCAAGAAGTCGTAATCATGGGCAAACCAGGCGCACTCAAATGGTGCCGCGAAAATTTAAGATAGGAAATGGGAAAAATGGACGCACGCAATAAGACACCCGAACAAGCTCTGGTCACGAGCGAGGCAGATCTAGCCAGGGTCATGCAAAAGATCGAGGAGCAAAAGCTCTTTGGCATCGATCTCGAATTTATACCTGAGAGGACCTATTATCCGATCATCTGCTTGATCCAGTTGGCTGTGGCCGACGAGGTCTATCTTATCGATCCTCTCAAGCTCAAAGACAGGCAGCTTGATCCATTATGGCAAGCCATGGCCGATCCGAGCATACTCAAGGTCTTGCACGCGGCCAGCCAGGATCTCACGATCGCATATCAGCGCTCCGGCCTGATGCCCAAAAATATCTTTGACACACAGATCGCAGCAGGATTTTTAGGACTAGGCTATCCCGCTGGATACGGCAAATTGCTGAGCTCGGTTTTTAATACACAATTGTCCAAGACCGAGTCATTTACAGATTGGCAGATGCGCCCTTTGACCCCTTCACAGATCGAGTACGCGATCGGGGACGTCGAACACCTTTTGGGCCTCTATCGTCATCTGCACTCTCAGCTAAGCGAGGCCGGACGACTGTCCTGGGTCGAGGACGAATGCCGCTATTTTGAAAGGCAGGATTTTTATGTCAAAGAGCCAGGCAAAGAATTTCTCAAGATCAAGGGTGCTCAGGCTCTTGCCAGTCGCAAGCTGGCAGTATTGCAGGAGCTTTGCCGGTATCGAGAAGAAGAGGCCAAGCGCATAGACAAGCCACCAAGAACGGTGCTAAACGACAATATATTGCTCGAGATAGCGCGCAAGCCTCCACAAAAGGTCGAGGACATCAAACGGATCAGGGGTATAAGGCCAGATCAATTGCATCATTTAGGCGACAAGATGATCCAGGCCGTCAAACGGGCTCTTGCTCTACCGGATGGTCAGTGCCCTCAATGGCCTGCTGGCAAGGCGCCCGCAAAAAGCGACGTCTTGATTGCCGATATCTTATATACGATCCTCAAGCTAAGGGCTCAAGACTTTGAGCTTGCACCAGAGCTCATCGCCACCAGAGACGAGTTGCAATCCTTTGTGCGCTGGGCACGACAAATCGATGGGG
>Ga0233442_1002536_pt1 | contig 12062 bp, 19 predicted proteins | sample SI_123_September_3_FD_182789 | JGI IMG/M metagenome (GOLD analysis project Ga0233442, IMG submission 182789) | Seawater microbial communities from Saanich Inlet, British Columbia, Canada - SI_123_September2016_150_MG | ecosystem: Environmental > Aquatic > Marine > Inlet | place: Canada: British...
TGAGGATACTTGATGGAATGAAGAATATCTCGGTGAAAGGATTTTTGGCGCTGATTGGTAAGCGGTTGGATTATCTTCAACCATTAACGCCGACATAGCCTTTTATTTTAATGGATGAAAATATGCCAGTTTTAAATGGTATTGAAGCTACACGCCAAATAATTACACTTGAAAAAAATAAAAAAATAAAAACACCTATTGTTGCATTGACAGCAAGCGTAACACAAGAAGACAAAAATCGATTTATTAAAGCGGGTATGGATGATTTTTTAGCAAAACCAATTAATACAGATGAGTTAAAAAGAGTTTTGAGGAAATATTTGTAAGAGGTACTATCATGAGAGCTACTAATATTCACAAAAAAGCATACCTAATATGCTATTTTGTGGTGACAAAACAAAAACCAGCTCTCATTGAGCAGCTTAAAGCAAGAAGTGTTCCATAAATTTTTGTGATATAATTTCAAAAAAAAGAGAGTTGCAATGCGCTTTAGTATAGATGAGTATTCAAAAGAGTTCAAGATGTCTAAAGAAATGCTCTTTTCAAAGCTTCGTAATAAAAAACTAAATTACGTTGTTGAAGATGGTATTACTTACATTATTGTACCCTCTAACAAAATGCAAGTAACCCCAAGTGCAATTATCCCTCCAAAAGAAGTAGACACAGAATCTATTCCATCAAGACGAGCAAAAGTGGCGACCGTCTTATCCCTTTACCAAAAAGAGAATCACGCACTCAAAAATAAGATTAAAGAGTTGGAAGATAAAATAGATCAACTCATCTCAGATAAAGAACAAATGTTACGTGATGAACGTGATAAAATTGAGCAAGTCTATCTTAATAAAGATGAGCAATTACGCTCGATTTTAGAACTTGTTAATTCAAAAATGATTCATGAACAAAATCTTATGCAAAGTCAAAGTAGTAATACAACCGTAAATAAAGATAGTTTCACTCAAGTTGTACCTATTAATACTACGTCTCAAACAGATGTTGAAGCAGATATTCAAGAGAGTGAAGCAACTGTGCCATCCTACAAAAAAGAGTCACAAGACAATCAAGAAGTCATTGCCTTAAAAAAGCACCTTAAATCTCTTGAACTAAATGCTAAAAACCGAAAAACGATTAAAAAACGTTTTACAAAAGCCTTTGGAAGTGATGTTAGAATTATTCAACAAAATGGTGAGTTCTTTTTAGACTTTTCTAAATATGACTACAGTGATCTTTTACAGCAGCCACGATATTAAAATAAAACTTTTATAACTCTACTTTTTACTACAAAGTGCTTTTCCAGTTTTTAAAATAGCACTTAAAGAAATTTTCCCTGAACGTGGGGGTGGATTTCTTTTTCGCATACTTTCAATACTCAAATATTTTCTTGATTTAATAGCAGCACGATTCAAAGCATATTTATCAGAATTGTAGATAAATACAATTTCATTTCCATTATTACACTCTAACTCTCCAGAGGTTACTATAAAAGGCCAACTGTCTTTATAATGATGTTTTAAAATTTTGTCAGAATTACTACAATTTTGAAGTGTCATCACAATAAATAGTGCTAATAAATATTTCATATAATCCCTTAACTTTTTTCATATTATATCTAAGCTTCTAATAAAATAACACCTTAAACTAGAACTAAATTTTTTGTACGGTAAACCGTGTAAAACAGAAGTATTAAATTATATTAATTACATATACTAGTAAATAAATAAAAATAAAAGTAAATTTATTCATTTTAATGTATTATAAATCGTATAAAATGTTTTTAAATAATATTAAAGTAATAATAGTAGATATTAAATGTATTAATATTCAGTTAAAATTATTATTTATAACTTTTTTATTATTATATATTATATTAAACAGTTAATTTAAGAGTTTTTATGTACAATTCTTTTATGGAAATAACAGATATTTTTAACATTTTGCATAATGCTATTGAAGGAGATAATAATGGAAAAAAAATCTCACAAAAAGAGATGTCAGAGAATTTAGAAATATCAATGCGTACCTACCAAGATTGGCGATTGGGTAATGCTAAACCTCAAGCCGCAAAGGCTGTTATTGAGATGCTAGGTAGACTTGATGATGAAGATCTTATACGTATTGTTCGAAAAATAAACAGATTAAAAAAAAAATAACTTAAACTGGACACAGCTACTATGAGTACACTCACTAAACAAGAACGACAGGGGCTTGAAGATATATTTTTATCAATATCAACCGATGACAGAAAATATCACTATCGTTTTAGTAAACTTCAAAAAATAATTAAAAATTTTTTGAAACACCTAAACACCCACAATTTATATTCTATAAATAATAAAAGTACAAATAATTTTAAAAAAATGAGAAGAAACATCTCTGAATTACCTAAAATAGGGCAATTCAAGAAATACTTAAGCAAATAAAGTATAAAGTATGCGTAGATGACTTAAGATTTAACTGTAAATCTTAATAAAATCACAAATTTTTAACAAGGACACATTTTATGAACAAAGCACAATTCGTTGAATTAGTACAAAAAAATGGTGAGTATAATACTAAAGCAGAAGCTGAAGCAGCAATCAAAGCGTTTACAGAGTCAATTACTGAAGCGTTAGTTTCTAAAGAAGATGTATCTTTAGTAGGTTTTGGAAGTTTTGCTTCTGCACTACAAAAAGGTAAAAGTGGTAAAGTTCCAGGAACTGACAAAACTTATACAACTCAAGATAAAATGGTTCCAAAATTCAAAGCAGGTAAAGGTCTTAAAGATCGTGTTGCTGCTGGTAAATAGTTAATATTTATCTATTTTTATATCACTTTACGTGATATAAAAATTCTTTCTCCCTCTTTTTTTAACAATCACTTAAAACACTTGGTAAACTTTATCTATTATATTTAAATATGCTACTATACTACTTTAAATTAATTTGGAGTATTTTATGAAAAAAGTAACAAAAACAGCACAAGAATGGCGTGCACAACTTTCACCACAAGCATTTAATGTATGTCGTAAACATGGAACTGAAGCACCTTTTAGTGGTGAATTTTATGACTATAAAGGTGATGGCGTATATCACTGTGTTTGTTGTAATGAACCTCTTTTTACTTCAGATAGTAAATTTGATTCAGGAACAGGATGGCCAAGCTATTATGAAACTATTAATGAAACAGCTATTACTGAAATAAGTGATTCTGCTTTTGGTATGGTTAGAACAGAAGTATTATGTTCTACTTGTGATGCACATTTAGGGCATGTTTTTAATGATGGACCTGCACCAACGGGTATGCGTTACTGTATTAACTCAGTATGTTTAACATTTGAAGAAAAATAAGATAACAATTAACAAAGGACAAAAATGAAAAAAATTATTGCCAGTTTATTACTGCTTTCAAGCCTACTTTTTGCACAACACCCCGTTGCTGTTTTAGAAACTACTCAAGGTACTATTGAATTTGAACTTTATGATGATATTGCACCGCTTGCAGTAGAAAACTTTTCAACGCATATTAAAGATGGGTATTACAATGGAATTGTATTTCACCGCATTATTAAAAATTTCATGGTTCAAGGTGGAGATCCTACGGGTACAGGTCGTGGGGGTGAATCAATTTGGAAAAAAGATTTTAAAGATGAATTCAAGCCAGGATACACTTTTGATAAAAAAGGTATTTTAGCAATGGCCAATCGTGGTCCAACTACTAATGGAAGTCAATTTTTCATCACAACTGCGGCAACTCCATGGTTAAATGGTCGTCATACTATCTTTGGAAAAGTTGTTAGTGGAATGGACACGTTGAATAAATTAAACAACGTTGCAACTACGGGTCGTCGTTCTGGTGATCGACCTTTAGAAACTCAAAAAATTATTAGAGCTTACCTAAAAGCTACTCCTAAAAAATAATACTATGGCAATAGATTACTATAATGCAGGTATGAATGCATTTGAAGCACAAAACTTTGATGAAGCAATAAAGTTTTTTAAGAAAGATCTTAGTGATGCTCGTTGTAACTTCTCTTTAGGGATAATGTATTACAACGGTCAAGGGGTTGAAAAAAGCTTTAAAACGTCTACTCATTACTACTCTATCGCTGCTGAAGCAGGTATTGTTCCTGCACAAGTGAGTGCAGGGTTCGCGTATGCAAACGCTATGGGAGTACCTGAAGACTTTGACAAAGCTGCGTACTTTTTAAAGATGGCTTCTGATAAAGGTGAGGCTTCAGCTAAAATCACACTTGCTGAAATTTATGCGATGGGTCATGCCGGTGGAGATAGAAAAGAAGCAGCCAAACTCATTCGAGACGTATTAAGTTACTCAAACTCAGAAGAAGCTATGGATGTTTACAATAAATATCAACTCAATATGGTGTAGTTAATTAAAATTAACTACATTGTACTTAGATATCTAATATCCATTCTCTTTTTTCCACTGATTAATCATACTTTTTTCATTTTTTTTATCTGCTCTTTTTTTATACGCTGGTTTCTCTTTTTTAACAACATATTTTTCTCGACTTCTCTGTTGTGCCTCTTTTTCAAAATCATACATCTGTTTTTTACGAAAAAAGCTTTTATCGCTTACAGACTCTTTTTTTTCAAATGGAGCTAACATCATGACATCTTTGACTCGAGTTGCTGCCACATAAAAAATATTTAGCTCTTCTTGAACTTTCATGGCTTGAAAATCATCTGCTTCCATACTTTTTTGAACACTTTCTAGAGTTACAAAATCTTCACTTGTCATGATAACTTGAGCGTACTCTTTACCTTTGGACTTATGTGTTGTTGAAAAGACAATATCTGCACTGTTTTGCTCTTCTATTAATGACTCTTTTATCTTGGTGTTAAAATCAAAGAGCTTTGTATCATGCCGTTCCACTAAACTTATCATATTTTTTAAATTTTGATTTTGGGTATCATTGGCATAAGTTTTTAACGACTTAGTGGAATCAAACTCAGAGATTAATTCATGATCAACTTTTTCATGTTCTTCATTATGTAACTTTAAAATAGAAAAAACTGTTTTATTCATAAAGTTATATCCTGAATAACCTCCTTCAAAGTAGAGCTTCTTACCCTCTTTCATTCGTTGTAATACCGATTCAAATAGCGCCATATTTGAACGGCTTATTACTGTAAATTGTTTTGAAAAGTCTATCGCTTTAAATCCAAGTTTTGTATAATTTTCACTGCCTCGCATCTCTAAAAGAGGCATATCAATTTTTTTGTATCCTTCATTTAAAATCTCTACTATTTTTTTAGCATACCCATCTCCAAAACGAAAACTTTGAGATAAACTAAGTGATTTAGCATCAATTTTAGATAACGCATTAATAGCAAACCTAAAACCATAAATTTGCTGAAATGAATCCCCAACATAAACAATATTTACAGCACTATTATTAGCAATTTGCATTTCAATAATACCCGCCATCACATCAGAAATATCTTGGGCTTCATCAACCATAATTACATCATAATTCAGTTTTGGTTTAAATAGGTAGTAGAGTTTTAGATAAAAATCATGTGAAATAGGCATTAGTTTTTGACGCATTTGTGTCAGTAAAAATTTTATATGTCCTAACACTTCAATGGATTGAGATTCCATAATTTTTATAATTTCTAAAGAGGGTCGTGTTGTATGTAGATAATTTTCTAATAATTTAGCATCAAGTGCTTTTAGTCGTGAATTACAGTAAAAACTTAGTAAATCTTTGATTAACCATGAGTAAAGAGGATTTTTTGAACCAATTAATTTTGATACACGCATCTCATCAAGTTCAGAAAACTTATACTCCCATGCTTGTGTTGCTTTATAGGCCAAGGCATGAATAGTAGTCACATTTACGTGTGATATATTTTGTTGTAATAACTTTTCTCGTATTTCATCTGCAATAGCACGATTGTAGGCAAGATATAAAATAGATTTATTTTTTCGTGCATTAGCATATGCTAAAAGTGTTGTTGTTTTTCCACTTCCCGCTACAGCATTAACTTTTAAAATTTTTTCTGTTGAAGTAATAATATCATTTTGTTCTTGAGTAAAATTCATAGCGCTATTATAGAGTAAATTTAAAAAGTATGTAATTTTTATTACAAATCTTTTCATATTTTTATTCTATAATAGTGAAATGAAAACATTATTAAATAAAGTAATACTATTACTATCATTAACATCGCTTTTAGTTGCGACAGAGGTACGTTTAGAAGTTTTAGGTTCAGGTGGACCCGAACTTGATGGTAGAGCTAGTAGCTCCTATATTGTATGGATTGATAACAAGGCAAAAGCACTCATTGACACAGGGAGTGGTTCAATGCTACGTTTTGAGCAAAGTGGTGCAAAAATCGAAGATTTGGAAGCAGTACTGTTAACACATTTACATATTGATCATGTTGTCGACCTACCCTCCTACATAAAAGCAGGCTATTTCTCAAAACGTAATTGGGTATTAACCGTTATTGGTCCTGATGAGAACAGATACTTTCCCTCAACAACAGAATATTTAGAAAACCTTTTTGGTTCAAATGGGGCGTATCGCTATATGCAAGATGTATTAACACCTCAAAGTGATTCTTTTGAACTTAAAGGTATTAATATTACACAAGATGAGATTACACGTTATCGGTTTAACTCTTTTGAAGTTGATATTATTAAAGTTTACCATGGAATTGTTCCTGCACTAGCTTTTAAAATTAATGTTGATGGAAAATCAATTCTCTTTAGTGGAGATACAAGTAACAAAAAAGGGATGTTAAATAAATTAGCAAAAGGAGTTGAGCTTTTTGTTGCCGACCATGCAGTACCCGAACATACCGGAAAATTTGCAAAAGATTTACATATGACCCCTTCCGTTATTGCTAATGTAGCACATAAGGGAGCTGTTAAGAAACTACTACTTTCACATCGGATGAATCGCTCATTAGGTAAAGAAGAAGAGAGTTTAAAAATTATTTCCAATATTTATAAAGGTAGTATTCTTTTTGCGGAAGATAGAATGCGTATTACGTTAGAGTAATTCAACACGATTTCTACCATTACTTTTTGCTTTATAAAGTGCTTCATCCACACGTTTAATAAAACTTTCAATATCTTCTTCAAAACTGTGTTCAGTAACCCCGATACTTACTGTTATCTTGAGTTCTTTTGAGGACATAGGTTCACTACTTATAACGTTTAATATTGCTTGGGACTCTGCTACTAAATCTTCTTTAGCAGATGTAGTCATCATCATAAATTCTTCTCCACCTACTCTGTATATTGGATTTGAACCTCCATACAATGATGAAACTTTTTGAACTACTTCTACAATAACCTCATCACCAACATCATGTCCATAAGTATCATTAACTCTTTTGAAATGATCAATATCAAACATTATCAGCGATAAGTTTTCATAACTGCTCGCTGTTTTTGCAAGATTATTTTCTAAATCTGCATTAAACTTATAACGATTAAATGCTTTTGTTAACGGATCTGTTACACTCTTTGTTTCAGTTTCATCTATTTTTAAAGAAAGTACCTCTTGTTTTTCATACGAAGCAATAAAAATATCAAGCAAATTGGTTAGTGCTTTAGGAATAAGAGGATTTCTAAGACAAAAAGTAACACCACTGTTATACATTTTTTCTACAATTTCGTGTGAAGTATCCGGTTCAAGTATTAAAATAAAAGGGAAATTTTTAAACTCATCATCTTCTCGTAGCATCTCAAAAAGTTCTAAATTGTCATCATTTAAAATCACTTCATCCATGATAACTAAAGAGAATGTCTCTTCTATGAGTGATTCCATCGCATCACGTAAGTCATCAACACTACTATAATTACAAAATTTATACTGAGATAAGGTTTCATCTAAGCTATTTTTCTTATTAATATCTGCGCTGATATACAAAACATTAAACACATCACACCCTTTTTGTCTACTTTCTTAATTATATAATATTATATCCTAATAGTTATAACTTGATTTAAAATAATTAACTTAGTAAAATATTTAAAAAGGAATAGTTATGAGAGTAGTATGCCCCAACTGTTTAAGTGTAAACAACATCCCACAAAAAGAGAGTTATAAAAAAGCAAATTGTGGAAAATGTAAAGCGTCTATGTTAAACACCAAACCCTTAGAACTTACAACAAGTAACTTTGATGAAGTTGTGGTGAACAGTGATATCCCCGTAATAGTTGACTTTTGGGCTCCGTGGTGTGGACCTTGTAAAATGATGGGACCTAACTTTGAAAAAAGTGCTTCAAATTTTGCACTAAAAACTCTTTTTACCAAAGTCAACACAGAGAATGAACAACAATTAGGATCTCGTTTTGGTATTAGAAGTATTCCCACGTTAATTATTTTTAAAGCGGGTAAAGAAGTAGAACGTGTCTCTGGAGCATTAGATGAACAGAGTCTTAATCAATTAGTTACAAAACACTTATAAAACGCAAAGGAATATAAAAATATTATGTTCAAATCTTTTATCATGATAATAACACTGTCCCTCTCTATCTGGGCGCTAGATCTTCCAAGTTTAGAGTTAGAATTTTCTCAGAAACTTGAAATTATATACTTCGATGCGGAAGCTACTGTTGTGCAGGGCAAAGACTCTTATATCTTAAAATGGAAAACAGCGAATGCCAAAGAGGTATTAATGACTTTTTTTGGTAAAGTTGAAAAATCTGATTCAATTGTCATAACTAAAGAAGAGTATGAAATGGGCCAAATTACGCTTACAGCCATCTCTGAAGATTCTAATGTAGAAAATGTAACCATCAACCAAAAAGGTCTTCAAGGAGCTCCGGCTGCCATAATAAATCAACCACAGAAAAGGAACTATCAACCTATGCCAATGAGAACCTATCCAGGTAGAATTTACCGTCCGTATCGACGATACTAAAAGTTAATGGGTAGCAATTTTTCCATGCTGTAACGTAGTAATCATTTGATACTCTTTTAATACGGAATTTAAATTAGAATCAAAACGTTGCGCAGGAATAGCACCCATTATAGGTTGAAACATCGGTTCTCCATCATTAGTTAAAAACCATGTAGCGGGAGTACCTGATGTTAGAAGATGACGAGGAACTTCTCCACGATTAGTATACCCTTCAATAACAATAAAATTTTCATTTAATTTTCTAACAATCATATCATAAGAGAGTGTTCCAGATTTAAAGCGATCACACCATGAACAACCATCTTTTGAAACAAGGTACATTAATGGTTTATTCTCTTCTTTAGCTAATGTTAATGCCCGGCTATAGTTTTTTGTCCATTGGAGGGTTTGAATCCCATTCGCATTTTTATTAACACTATCTTTTAAAGACAAAAATGGTGTGGCATAAAGGGTACTAACTCCTAAAAATAATATAATTAAAATAGTTTTCATCTTATCTCCAATCATTTTATACTCTATCTCTTTTTGCTACAGCTGTTAATATCTCTTTAGCAATATCTTCTACATCTCTTTTTGTAACATCGACAATAACATCTGCCAAAGCTTTATATTGAGGTTCCCTTTGAATATAAAGAGCCTTAGCTTTATCTATTTCTTGAAAAAGAGGACGTTTTTTAAACTTTTTTTCTGCTTTTGGATGCTCTGCAATACGTTGATAAATAGATTCAAAAGAGGAATCAAGTAAAACAACGGTTCCTATATCTTTCAAATTGGGTACTTTATAAAAACCACCGCCCGTAGAAATTAAAGTATTTTCAACACTATGACTTAACCAAAGCGCTACTTTTTTTTCAATAGTTCTGAAATAATTTTCTCCATGTTCTGCAAAAATTTCTTTAATTTTACAATTTTGCATACTCTCTATAACATCATCTGTATCAATAGCTATCATGCCTGATTGTTTTACAATCTCACGAGCTACACTACCCTTACCTACACCCATAAAACCAATTAATATAATATTGTTATTCACGTATTCTCTTTTATATATCTTTTTTTGTTTCTGTTATGGCTTCATCTTGTGACATCTCTTGCATAGCATTCATCTGCTCTTGCATCAGTTCCATATCCGATTTTTTAGAACGAATTTGACAGTACTGTTTAACAACCATAACTAAATTATACTCTAAAAGTATCATTGAAGCCAATAATAACAAACTTGCCAAAACAATTGATAAATGAAAAATAGAATCTGAAATTATACTTGTAAAAAATGCGAGTCCTAAAAGCATCATGATAGAAGTAATAAAAAATAAAAATTGTACTTTAGCCACCTTAGCATTAATGAGTTCTCGCATAGTTGGGATATTCATATATCCTAAGCCATTAAGGTGAAACCACGTTAAAAAAGGAACAATTTTATAAATCATTGCAGAAACAATAGAGAGAATAAAACTCCCAATTAAGAGTGCGGTTATCAGGGTGACATCAAAATCTATCCAATCTGAACTACTCCAGATAAATGTTCCAAACAGCAGGAAAAGTGCAGCACTTCTCCAATACCACACCGTAACATCACTAAGAGGACGACGACGCTCTTTCATCTTTTTTAAAACAGCTGCAGAAAAGGCAAAGAAGAAGAGTGCAATAATTCCTTTGGCGATATAAGCAAATTCTGGCATGATTAAATTTAAAATTATCCATAAAAAAAGACCAAAAGTAATAACAGGAACGACAAAGGTAAGACAAAACTTTTTAAATTCGGGGGTCACATAGAACATAGGAAGTACTTGAAAGGAGACTCCTATAATCAAAAGTCCCGCAAAACCAAAGACACCCAGTACAATATGAATATTTGATAACAACTGATGTAATGCTGAAATATTTTGTAATGCATGACCACTTAAAAGGTGTAGTCCTAATAACACTGTAATTAACGCCATTAAAAGTGATGTAGATATGGCTTTAATAGTGGGTGTAAAAAAAGTAACACTCAAGAGTGCTTTAAATATAGCCCCAATTATGACTAAAAATCCAATACCCAATGCACCTACAGCGATAAGCATCATGATAGAATTTCCAGATACTATTCCAGCCACCATACTTAAGGTTCCAATCACTAAAAATGCATGTGAGATAGCGGCTACTTTCGAAGCATAAGGAAGCCGTACTCCTGCTAAAACAGGTAGCATCTGCTGCATAGCACCTAACATTACCATAGATAACATACCAATGGTAAAAAGATGAGTTAATGCAATAACCTCACTTGCGTAGCGACTTTGTAAACTATCTTCAAAAAAAAGAAGTAATATTGCCGCTAACATTCCAAAAAGCGGTGCCGTTAAAAAAAATCGTATAGGAGCAGAGTAAGGCGGAGCCTGATCTAAAGAGAGTCCTGTAAAATTCATAGGAAGTACCTTTTTATAAAAGTCTCAAAAAACTTGTTTTTGTAGATTTAGAAGTTATTTAAAGTTTTTATTCTATTAAAATGGGATTGTACCCATTTTATTGTGTAATCATTGCGTAATCATAGAATCCATCATAGTAACAATTCTATCTGATTCAGCTGAAAGATGTTGTTGTGCCATGGTATATAACATCTGTTCTTCTTTCATATTATGTTGTTGAATCATTATCATTAATGTTTCACTAGTACCAAAAAACTTTTCACTATTATTATCTGCTATAGCACTTTTTAAATCATTTAAAAGTGAACGCATCTGATCATGCTCCATTCGCATCATAGCTGTTGGACCTTGTGTCATTCCTGTTTTAGCTTCAAATTCTGCGAACATAACACGCTCTTCCATCTGAAAATGATGTTCCATTGCATCACAAAATTGATTACAACTACTTTGTGCAGAAGACAACTCTTTTGAAGCTTCTTGCTCCATTGTCGCTAAAATTTCATCACAATCACGATGATCTTGTGTTAAATACTCTTTTATAGTTGCCATTTTCAATCCTATGTATTATAATTTATATAATAATAGGCTCTGTCGACGTTAATGGTTGAAAATAATAAATTAAAAAATATAGTGCTACAATAGAAGTACAAGAACTTCGAACTGAAGGACTACATTATGAAAAACAGACCTTTTCACGAGCTACTTAAAAGCTTAAGTAGCCTTACTTTCGCACAATCTAAACAAGTACAAGAACATATTATCCATCAATGTAAAA
>Ga0233442_1002547_pt1 | contig 12018 bp, 9 predicted proteins | sample SI_123_September_3_FD_182789 | JGI IMG/M metagenome (GOLD analysis project Ga0233442, IMG submission 182789) | Seawater microbial communities from Saanich Inlet, British Columbia, Canada - SI_123_September2016_150_MG | ecosystem: Environmental > Aquatic > Marine > Inlet | place: Canada: British...
GGGCACGGGCCACTATAGCTTATTCGGGCCTAATAATTTGCGGCTCATCTGCCGCATCCACTGGACTCTCTATCATCCTGAAAGATATCCGCTGCCCTTCGCGCACCTCAGGCAAATCCAAATCATGGAAATTTGCAAAAATAGAATTTTGCGGTCCATTGCGTAATGCGACATGAATGAACCCCCCGTATGCTGGGGGCACAAAAATCCCCAGAAGCGCTCCATCAATCGAGATTTCAATCGCCTTCATTGCTTTTCTCAGCTGTCAGCTTTCTTACGTACGGTGCGGGAGGAATGTCGTTTGGATCGGCATCGACAATCCGAAATTCGATGCACTCACCTTCCTGAATATCAGGGAGCTGCCATTGCCAACTTTCCGTGGGGGTTTCAGTCATGATATGTGCCCGCATATACGTGCGTGGAATGTTAGCCATCAGCGCTATCCACGGCCCTTCATCGGGCGCGGCATACACTCCTATTAATTGTCCGTCAATCGTAACCTCTAATGCTTTCATGTTATGTCCTACGATCATGCCCCAAATCCTAGGCACATTATAGATTGCAGCAAGGAAGCAAAACCCGTTTTGCTGTCGGCACAATTAAGCAAAAGAAAGAGGTCGAATTATTTGGTAGCGCATGTTGAGCCTGCAGGTTTTCATCTTCATCGCGAAAAAAGTATCCACCACTCAGCAATGATAACAGCGGCAGTCACAAAGCTCACCCAGGGGACGATTATTACGCCGCCGTGACTGGGCGCCCTAAATGAGAAATATACTGCTGAGCAAATAGAACCATAGGACAAACCGCACAAAAAGAGAACCCAGGCGGGACAGGTGGGATTTATTATGTATGTTGAGCACAAAACCAGCGTCGCTAACATTGTTAGCCAAAGCCCAGGAGCGAATATTCCTAACAGAGGTATCCCTACGATAGTGAGATCCCAAGCCTCTAGCGATCTCTTCAAAATGAACAATGGTAGGCCGCAACTGACATACATTGCCATTATGATTTGGACGAGGCGCCAAAAAGACTTCATCAGAACTGACTCCACTAATCTGTTTCCAGAGCATACAAAAAAGAGATTTGGAGTGGCTAAAACAGGCGACAGTCTGCAAATTGATTGTATCGCCTCGACCTACGCCACAACATTTTGTGCGGCGCTTTCATTTAGCTGCGGCACCACCATCTCTTTTTTTTTGTTTTGATCAGACGCTTCAAAATCGTGGACACCAGTGGACACCAGTCACCTGATGTCCATCGGGCATTACTATCCGAGCCTGCGGGGCACGGGCCACTATAGCTTATTCGGGCCTAATAATCTGCGGCTCATCTGCCGCATCCACTGGACTCTCTATCATCCTGAAAGATATCCGCTGCCCTTCGCGCACCTCAGGCAAATCCAAATCATGGAAATTTGCAAAAAACGCCCAAAAGTCGGGTACCCCAAAAATACAAAAAGACAAAAAAGGGGAGGGGGCTGGAAAATTGATTTCCCGAGACCCCCTCCAAGTAAGCTACAAGCTTTCAAACTGCCGATGCGACATATCAGTTATTATCAGATCCGAGATCCTTCCATCCATTGCCCAGAGACCTTACGCCCAAGTAATTTTTTATTGAAACAAAGGGCTCACAGTTACAGTACATCAAGTCTTGATGCACCAGGCCGGGAGCCCTCTATTTTCCATTTAACCAGCTCCGATGCTGCAAGAAAATCAGTGCCCAACCATCTATGATGTCACGCCGCTATCTGCTACCGGACATTTCTACTTAGGCTCGAGAATTACTTGTCTGCCTGGATAGTCGAAAGAAACGGTTTTAAATGTACTGAGAAAGTCGTTACCGAGCACAACTTCTGTTGCCATAGAGGGTGCTTGAGCTGCCGGAAAAACATCAAGTATCGGCACCTCGAATTTAGCCGCACCGAGCGAAAGGCTTCTCACTCTTACTCTTGAGGTACTCAAATTACCTAACCATGGCCCCGATCTGTGTTCTTTGAACTGCAATTTGTTCGGCAGTATCGAGCTTAGGAGTGAGTCCGCCACCAGGCTGAAAGGAGAACCTGTATCTAGAATTGCCGAAAGAACAATTTTTTTGTCGATTCTTACGCTGCAATAAGGTCGATGTGAACGTATCATCGTCATTGGCACGACGATTGCATTCAGGGGTCTAACATTCATCGAGGCCAAAGCAAAACTTATTTGTTTCTTGGAGTAATCGATTGTTACTACAAAATTTTCCAGGATATTTCCTCCTAAAAATCCACTTAGAGTTTTGTGTCCAACAAGTCCATCATCAACCGTCATGAGGACATCAAACAAAGATAAATGACCAAGTTTGAGTTCTTTAGCTTTGAACAGATCATAATAGTACGCTTTTCCATGAGCATCGGTACTGAGCAATTGGGCTTTATCGATGTTAGGCGTGCTATGTGTTGCTTGATTCCATAAATCTGAGTGCGCGCTGCCAGTATCCAACATCAACCGTAAGGACCTTCCGTTCAGTCTTATTGGCATGCAAATATGGCTACCATCACAGTAATCAAAAGGCACTACTACAGGATTGTTTTTTAGCTTAATGTTTATTGAGTCTTTCTGCTGTTCAGTAGTTTTCAGAACAAAAAACTTGTCAAAATCAATTAAGGGATTGCAGAGTTGCATTGTAGCCCAATGTGTCGGCGTTGCTAGCTCTCGCGCTTTCTTCCAATCGGCTTTGGCCATATCAAAATTTCGAAGCCGATTATAGTCGTCTGCTCGACAATTCCACTCTGATGCATTTTTCTCATCAAATTCTATAGCCTTTGTCCGGAATTCAATGGCTCTTCGGTATTGACCCAGTTCTTCATACGAATCAGCAGCAATACTATAGGCAGACGATAAAGCATGGTTTAAGCTTATCGCGGTGGTACAATCCGCAATGGCATTTTTTAACTGGCCGAGTCGATAATATGTTTTTGCACGTTTTTCAAACACACCAGCATTATTGTGGCCGATTTTACATACTGAGGTGAGATCGTTAATCCTACTCTGGAATTGGCCGAGTTCACCATAGACATCGGCACGCCGCAAATATGCGTCAGCGCATTTGGGATCGACTTTAACGGCAGAACTATAGTCCAGCAAGGCGTTTTGCAATTGCCCGAGTTGCGAGAGAGTGTAACCGCGTTTTACATAAGCAATTACGTTTTTCGGGTTCAGTTTGATCGCTAAACCCAGATCTTCAAGTTGTTGTTGATATTGCCCCATTTCACCAAAGGCATCGGAGCGAAGCAAATACGCTTCTGCGGACTGAGAGTCGATTTTAATCGCAGTCGTATAATCCTTCACCGCCTTTTGAAACTCGCGAAGACAAATGTAGACATATCCTCTCCTGACGTAAGATACAGCTTTATCAGGGGCAAGTCCGACAGCGATGTCACAGTCTTGTAGTGCTTTCTGATTTTTCTCCAGCTTTGTATAGGCAGTAGCTCTGTACAAATAATTCTTGAAAGAGTTAGGCTCTATTGAAATAGCTTGATTGCAATCTTGAATTTCTTCTTTATATCTTTTGAGACGCTCATAAACTAACGCTCTCGTTTGATAGGCTCTGGCGAGCTGTGGGTCCAATCGAATAGCTTTACTACAGTCATCAAGTGCCTCGCGATAGCGAGCGGTCACTAAATAAACGATTCCTCTATTGGCGTAAGCAATAGCTAGTTCTGGCTCTAGCCTAACCGCCTTGTTGCTATCCACAAGCGCCAATTCATATTTTTTTGTCTTAACGTAGACTCGTGAGCGCTCGGAGTATGCTTGAGCATTGCTTGGTTGCTTCTCAATTAGTTTGTTTAAACAAGCAAGCGCGGCATCGTTCTGATCTCGATCTATTAAAGTCTGCGACTTCAATAGCAGATCCATTGATGGAGTCGCTACTGAATCGTGTGGTTTCGATACTGATAAAATGACTATGGAGGCAACGAAGGCCAACCTGTTCATTAGTAAATAGCTTTTGCATTTCAACACAGGAAACCGACCATCTTTTAGCAAAAATGCTGATGCTTATTGCAGATGTACGAAGGATTGACACAACATTTGTCACTTATTAATTATACCAATAAAAGTTGCAATCCTGATCCCCCCCATTTTCTTGTACCACGTCAAGCAGACAATTGCTGCTCTCGAAATTGCTGAGCGAATTCCGAAGGTGTAATTCTTCCCAGCGCTCCATGTGGTCTAATCGTGTTGTAGTCCTGCCTCCATTCCTCAGTGATCGTGCGCGCTTCATCGATTGAACGAAACCAAACTTCGTTTAGGCATTCGTCTCTAAATCGCCCGTTAAAGGATTCACAAATTCCATTCTCCATTGGTTTCCCTGGTCGAATAAAATCAAGGCGCACGTCAAATTTCTTTGACCAGGCAAAGAGCGCTTTACCGGTGAATTCTGGACCGTTGTCCAGCACCAGGCTACCCGGCTTACCGTAGCACCAAATAAGTCGGTCCAACACTCTCACGACTCGCTCTCCAGGCAAACTAAAGTCCACCTCGATGGCCAAACATTCGCGCGTAAATTCATCAATGACATTCAGAGTTCTGAAACGTCTGCCGCTGGACAAGCTGTCACTAACGAAGTCTAGAGACCAGCGTTGACACGGATATGTAGCCGGTACAAGCGGCTTGCGAATTCGGCGTTCTCTCTTGCGGCACCTTTTCCGTACCTGCAGTCCCTCCTGTTTGTAGATCCGATAAACCCGCTTCTCGTTGACGGACCATCCATCTCGCTTCAGCAGCCACGTAATTCGCTCATAGCCAAATCGTCTTCTTGCATACGCGATCTCTATTATTTGCTTCCGCAGAACAGAATCATCCTTCTTGGTGCTTTTGTGTCGCAAGGTGGCCCTGGCCAAACCCACAGCAATGCAAGCTTTTCGCTCACTTACCCCCACCTCTTCAAATGCCGCAACAGCGGCTCGTTTTTGAGAGGTGGTCAATACTTTTTTGAGAGTGCATTTTTGTAGCCATCGATCAACAGCGCCTGTTCTCCGAGCAGCTTTTTCATCTGCGTATTCTCTTCTTCCAGCTGCCTCAGGCGTTTGACGTCAGTAGATTGCATACCACCGTACTTGGACCGCCAGTTGTATAGCGTGTTGTTTGAGATGCCGTGTTTGCGGCAAAGCTCTGCGTTTGTAGTACCCGCCTCAGACTCTCTGAGAATCGCGACGATCTGTTCATCCTTGAATCGACTCTTTTTCATTTGACCTTCTCCTGACTGATTAAAACTATGACTTAAATAAGTTCAATCGTCTACTTGACTTGGTTCAAGTTTTGGGGGTGGGGTCACAATATTTTTGGCGCCTAGTCCAAATCATAGCGACAATCTACATCAGTTGCTGTCTACCATTGTCAGCCTTGTCTGACTCTCCCACTGTTTTCGAACCACATATACTTTTGATACCACTGATTTGCATAATGTTTCCTCAAATTTGGCCTCTGATCGCAATGACGCTCATCTTGTGCTTTATCTACCTGATAAAAAGGACGTGTCCAATTTGGGTTTTATTTTTATGCGGCCTTTCCTATGGACTACTTTTTTTGATCGCATTTAATTTTTTTAGAGTACCGAGTGACATCGAGACGCTCACGCAGGACTGGGCACCACTTGCAATTATCATAGATTATCTTGCGATGTGCTGGATTCTCCTTCGCTTGACCACAACCCGACCCAAGGATATAGCGGGGTAGCGATACCTGAATTTGATATTAACAGCCTTAAGCAACATGAACAGCCCCAAACTTAATCTCCGCCTCTTTGATTGCCTCCGGCAGATTTCTCTCATGGAGTTTTTTGAGATAAGCCTTGATTGCCCAGACTATCTGCGGATGCTTAGCGCCGCGTAGATAGCTCATGCGCGTGATACTGTCTTCGATGGCACTAAAATACTCGTCGTCATTTTTGCTCTGGGAAATATTGTAGATAAAGTGCACCAGGGCATAATCAGCCGAGTCCGGCGCAAAGACAATATCTGCCAGGTCACTCATAGCAGTCACGATTTTGGCCGCCTCAGCCAGATCATCTTGAGATAAATACAGCAAGGCCAGGTCGCTGAGGGTATAACAAAGCTGCACAGCAGCCTGATTGCCTATATCTTCGAGCACTTTGACTGATTCGAGCAATAGATCCTCAGCTTGATCAAAATCCCCTTGATCGTTGGCCGCCACCGCCTCAAAGCGTAGCGCCACACCATACAATTCTTTTAGCGCTGGGTCGCTCTGGCTCGCCAGGCTATTAGCGATCTTCTTTAAAGTGCCCGCCGCTTCAGCGGCTTTCCCTTCTGCCAGCAAGACCGCCGCCAATCCCATCTGCGATGTATTGACCGCAAATGTCTTGTCCGGCAGCTTGCACCCTTCATCCGTGAGTTTGCTCAACAGATGTTTGCACTCTATGAGCTTGCCCTCGTTATAAGCCTCTTTGGCAGCCATAAATCTGGTTTTCCAAAGGTTTGTATTTGGATCAGTCGACGTCATTGCATCGACAAGATGCTTATGAAACATAAAATAAACCTCGTGATGATTGAGCTAAGGATGAAAGCCGCGAATAAGCCTATGCAAAGCAGTTTTTATGGCCGCTATCGAAACAGTGCCTTTAGGGCGCACCAAAAGTCCAAAGAGTAGATATCCATGAAACAGGTCAAGAAATAAATCCAAATCACTATCTTTCGCAATTTCTCCCCTAACTTTGCCTCTCTCAAAAATCTCGTGCAGGTCATGTCTTTTCCTGGCGATATACAAATCCCAGTAGGTTTGAGCCAGCTGTTGGCTGCCGCTCAATGCACTCAAAGTCAGCGCACATGACTCCCTGTTGAGCGAAATAGGATCATGCTCGAGCACATATTGAATCAAACCGGCCATATCCGAGACAAGATCACCTGTATCAGGTATCTCATGAGCAAAAGATGAAAAAGCTATCAATGCCTCGATAACTAGATCTTCTTTAGTTGGGTACCAACGATACACGGTAGTCCTGCTAACACCCGCACGAGCAGCAATAGCCTCGATACTAAGACGCTCATAACCTATTTCACGCAGCATCTGATAGGTAGTGTCGACCAGGGCCTTTCGCGAGACCTCGCTGCGGGGACGGCCAGCCGATACCTTTGTAGATGACTCTTTCACATTTCGCACAAATTGACACCAATTTCGATACAGGGCTGTATCATATCATCATTGAGTAAAGGATGCCCTATGAATAAGCAACGTATAGTCATCATTGGCGGCGGTTTTGCCGGTGCAAAGTGCGGGATTGCACTGCGTAAGCTACTCTCCAGCGACGAATGCGAGATCTTGCTATTCAATAAAGAAAACCACATGGTTTTTCACCCCCTCCTTGCCGAAATCGCATCCAATGTCATCGAGCCACGACAAGTTGCGGCACCACTGAGACAGATGATGAAAAATGTGCAGTGTCGTACCGAAGAAGTCCTCAAGATCGACCTGGACAACAACCGGATCTGCTTTGAAGGCGAAGAAGGGCTGCAACACTATATGAGCTACGATCACCTGGTGATCGCGCATGGCACGACAGTCAATCTAGCGGCTATACCAGGGATGGCAGACCATGCTTACCCGATGAAAACAATCGGGGATGCTATTGCTCTGCAATCCCGAGTCATCGAGGCACTAGAGCGCGCCGAAGTATGCAAAGATCCAGAAAGAAAAAAATGGCATCTATCGATCGCAGTCATCGGTGGCGGATTTAGCGGCGTCGAAGTAGCTGGTGAGTTAAATGATTTTGTGCGACGTAGCACAAAGTTTTATGAAAACATCGGAATAGACGACGTAAGCGTCACACTCATCCACGGGCACGATCAGATCCTACCAGAAGTAAGTCCCTCTCTACGCCAGTTTGCAGCTACCAAGATGCAACAATCCGGTGTCAAACTACGATTAAAGGTCGGAGCAGTAAAATGCACGGCCCATGGAGTCTCGCTCAGCGACGGCACGATTATCCCGGCAGCCACCGTCGTTTGCACCATTGGCACCAAGCCACTGGCAATGATCGAAGAGCTCGACGTCCCAAAAGATCGCGGCAGGCTCAAGACCATGCCGGACATGAGTCTTGCTACGTACAAAAACGTCTGGGCGATCGGAGATTGCGCAGCAATAGTCAATGCCGACGACGGCAAATATGCTCCACCCACAGGACAATTTGCAGAACGGCAGGGCGCGCAAGTAGCTCACAATATCGTTGCCCGCATGAAAGGCAAGGAGACAAAACCATTTAAACACAGGTCTCTCGGCTCACTGTGCTCCGTTGGCGGTCACAGCGCCGTCGCCGAAACATTTGGCATGAAGATCTCTGGTCTCCCTGCCTGGATCGTATGGCGCGGTGTCTACCTGATGAAGCTCCCCACGCTGATGCAAAAGATCAAAGTCGGCACGCAATGGATCGGAGAATTTTTCTTTCCCCCACAGCTCGCTGTCCTCAAAGCCGATCCCAGCAAGCGCATCGTCAATGCTCTGTACTCTGCCGGGTCTTTTATCTTTAAAAGCGGTGACTCTGCCTCCGATTTTTACGTCATCAAAAAAGGTGTCGTCGAGATATTAGAGCCGATAGACGAAAAAGGAGAGTACGGCCCTATTGCAGTCCTGGGCGCAGGTGACTTTTTTGGAGAGAAAGCTCTCGTAGAAAACCGCCCCAGAAGGCACAATGCACGTGCCAAGACCGATGTCGAGGCGATGATCATCGGCAAAAATATCTACACACAGATTTCTGCAGCACTTGCGCCCTTGCGTCAAGCAGTCGAGATATCGATCATGAAGCGCACACCAGTATGGGATCAAATGCCACTGGGCAAAAAAGCACTAGCAGCCATGGATAGCAACACTCTTGTCGAACCAATCATCGCACAACCTGTACGCATGGATACAAAACTGCGCGACCTCATCGGACAGATGAAGCATCTGCGTATCGACACAGGTTTTGTAGTCGATGACGATATGCAATTGATCGGACTGGTCACGCGCACCGATCTGATTCGCGCCATAGAGGTCGCCGCCGGCATGCAAGAAGGCTCGCAGGCAGGTATGACTATCCGTGATTTGAGTATCCGACCGGCGCTTGCCGTCACAGCCGCCGACAGCGCCCTGACTGTGCTCAACACTATGAGAGAGCACGGCCTAAAGAGCCTCCCTGTAGTCGCAAGCTACCAAGATCGCAAATTGCAAGGAGTAATACGCATCGAATCTATATTTGATGCACTAGCACAAACACTCGAGTCTGAACCGGTCTATGCTAGCGCCAGCTCAGAAAAAACACTATAGGCCCTCTTTGACCCTGGCAAACCCATCAGCAATCGAAACCGCCCTCTGACGCGGATTTTGATTGACACCAGCAGATGCACCTACATTGACCGTGGGCATGACATTAGTTGGCAGAGCATTTGCCGGCACGCCCACACGAGCGACACCACGGGCGGTTTCGGTTCTCAAGACTCTTTCTACTAGATCTACAAATATTTTCTTTTGCTGATCGTTCGGGCTCTGTCCTCTGCGGATCACTGCCTCTACTGCATCTAGCTCCTCAGGCGTACTGGGCTGTAGACGCTGATCCCAATGACTGACAGCACGATCCAGCAAGGCATCCTTAATAAAAGCATCCATCATTTCATCCATTTCCTTGAGACCACCAGTCATATCGGCCATCTCTCTAAAACTAGCGGGCACACCAAGCTCTTGCGCCATACGCACGGCATCATCCGTAGCCTTGATCATTTTTTGATCCATATCGGTTGATTTTATGACAGCCGACCTCTCGGCCCTGACATTGATCAAAACAGGATCATGATAGTCGGCATTTTTAGCATCGGCTTCGAGACCCTTTTCTATACCGGGCCTACTATGTCTCAAAGACTTGCCGTATTCTTTTTGCACCGTATTTGATGACTTTAATAGATGCGTCGCATAAGCATCGACCGATGCTAGCTTTTGAGCAGTGGTCGCATTGACATCACCCGATGGAAAGACACCAGGTGGCAGATCAGCAATACGGGTAGCATATTTGTTTGCAGCTAGGATCGCACTGCCCAGCCTTTCCTTGAGATCTCTCAGCTCCGGATGCAGGATAAAATCGCCATTGACATTAAAGATCTTGTCAAAGACATCCTTTGGATAGCGCTCACCACGACCGTTAGGTGCCACCGCCCGCGGTTCGCCTGTCTTGCTAAACTCTATCGTTCTGTCATTGCTGCGAGCCGATCCCGGGTAGATTTTCATATATTGAGCCGCACCATGTGCTGCCTGACCGCTGGTTTCTTCGGCATATGAGGTGGCTTTGATATCGATCGGGACGACCTTGCCCTCTTTGATATTGACAAACAAACCATCCATTTTGGAGTGATCGAGCGCAGACCCCTTGGTGCCCGGGATATAGACATAGTCTCGCGGATCAAATGCAGCCAACCCACGATCGGCCCGGGTGATATCGCTTACGTGCCAGGGCTCAAGACTGTGCTTGGATGGATAGTTAAAAAGCCTGTTGAGCATCCGGTTCATCGCATACTCGTAACGATCTCCAAATTGACGCGGCATGGTCAGCTCTCTTATTTCGCCACCTTCAAACTTGCTGACGAGCTTGCCAAACTCTTTGGCGCGCTCCTCGGGGGAAAGACCCTTGATTTTTTCGTTGGGCACCCAGTGTGTCTTGCTCTCACGGATAAACTTGGAGTAGTCAAAATTGACGCGTGACTCCGCCATCCTGTCGCGCACAAAACGCTGAGTATCGCCATTAGCCTCGCGCATGCGCAGCAAAAAGGCATTATCTGGTATCACAGATGGTTTTTCGCCTGCCATCGCGACCAACTCACCATACGCCACCACGTCTTTATCTTTGTTTGCTTTATTGGCTTCGATCCAGTTGAGATGATCCTCGAGGTGAGCCTTGCGCGAGGCGATATCCTCGATGAGATGATCGACTTGTTTGTCGAGCGCGGCTTTGACGCGCTGCAGGTCTTCTTGGTGAGTCTCGACAAATTGCTTGACGCCGTGATCCTTAGGAGATGGTGACTCCACGGCAGGCTCCACATCGCTCACGGGCTTGATGGTACCGGCATGCTGCTCGCCAGGCATGGGCTTGCCATCGCCAATGGCGGCAAGACGTGGCCGCTGGTCATCCGCACCGCTCATCAAACGAGTAATATTGTCCCCAGGTCCTCTATATAGCTGACCCTCATCGCCAGCATTTATGTGGCGAGGCTCATAGCCGGGTACGTCGTTGACTGCCATCAACATAGGCTCAGTGGGGGGTACAAAATTGTCATTGGCGGCCTTGACCTTAAAATCAAAGACCTTTGGACCAAAATTGTTATCGTTGGCTGCTTTTAGCCCTTCGACCGGCGCCTTGTAATCAAAGCCAATGTTTTTGATATCGGTGATCTTAAAGCGCTGGCTCATCGAACCTATACCATGCTGTGCACCATGGACGGCACCACCGATCGCTACGGCACCAAAGGCACCAGATAGAGATGATACACCGGTCCTGGCCGCGATCGATTCTAGATTGTCAGCTACAGACTTGCGACTATCCCATTGAGCGGCGCCTTCGATAGATCCAGAAGAGGCACCACCGACGGCACCAGCCAGAGCATTGAGTGCTTGACTGCGACCTTGATGCACCAGCCAGTTGGCAGTCTCATTGGCAAATTGCTTGGTCATCTCACCAGCGATCTCAGTTTGTACTCTTTGTACGGCTTGAGCGCGGGCTTGTCCCACCAGCTCTGTCGACACCAGTTTGTTGGCCAAAACACTAAAAGCCTTATCATCGATCTTTGTTGCGCCATTGGCCAATAGATCACGCATCACAGTACGAGTGCCCTGGTGCATGATAGTCTCCGAATTGGCGACTAGTAGTCCAGGCTCGCTGGCAAGCTTGCCGAGCACCCCTACACTGGCTCTCTCGGCTGCTGAACGGCCGATGCCAAATACCCCTGCGATCTGCCCCTGCCCCAATACCGAGGTCGCGCCGGTCACGGCACCGACAGCCGCGTCTTGACCG
>Ga0233442_1002564_pt1 | contig 11972 bp, 11 predicted proteins | sample SI_123_September_3_FD_182789 | JGI IMG/M metagenome (GOLD analysis project Ga0233442, IMG submission 182789) | Seawater microbial communities from Saanich Inlet, British Columbia, Canada - SI_123_September2016_150_MG | ecosystem: Environmental > Aquatic > Marine > Inlet | place: Canada: British...
TGTGATGTCATGTTTTATATGTGATGTGGTGTGATGTGATGTGATGGATGTTGATTTGAGTTGATGTATGCAATGTGGTGTGATATGATGTTGTTGTTGATTTGAGTCGTTGTATGTGGTGCTATGCTGTGTGATGTGGTGTGATGTGGTGTGGTGTGGTGTGATGTGAAGAATTATTGATGATGTTTTGTGATATGTTTGATGTGACTTTATGTGACGTGATGTGTCATGATGTCATGAAATGTGTGTTTTAATGTGATGTGTGTTATGTGATGCGATACAATGTCATGTTTTGGTATGTGTATTGATGTGATGTAATGAGATGCGATGCGATATGTGGTGATGTGATTCACGCAATGTCATAATATGTAGGAATCTGTTTACATAATGTATGTGATGTGCGTTGTTGATGTGTATGTGACATAGATGTCAGCAGGAATGAATTGATGTGATGTATATATATATGTTAGTGATGCACGCAATATTATCATGTGATGTAATTTTGATGTAATGTAATGTTTTGGCATGTGACTTGATGTGATTTCTTGTCATGAGTTTAATGCAATGCAATATGATGTATGTGATGTAATGTGATGCCATAATGTGATGATGTTATTATCACAACAGTATTATTATTACTGTTATTGCCTATATATATTATGTTATTGATGCAATGTAATGTGATGTAATGTATTGACATGTGACTTCATGTGATGCAATGCGATATATTGCTTGTCATGAGTTTAATGCAATGTGATGTGATGTAATGTGATGCCATAATGTGATGATGTGTGTTGATTTAAGTGTAGATGTGGGGTAGTAATGTATGCGATATATGTTATTATCACAACAGTAGTATTATTATTACTGTTATTGTTATTATTGTTATTATTATTGTTGTTGTTCATTACTTACTTGTTGTTGATGTTGTTGTTGTTATTATTGTTGTCTGCGTTATATAATTAGTAAGTGACATTTTTTCAAAAAATGTAACAATTTTGACCGAAACATTTTACAATTATGTCTCCCAGGGTGAAAATAGTGTATATGCAACCTATAGGGTAGGTTAGACAACTATTGTTTATCATCTACATGCAATGATACACTGTGCAGTATGATTTTTTGCTATAATTGAGTATATAAATAATATTGTTTTACAAATATTTTATTTTTTGTCAATTTTTTCTAAAATACGTGTTACAACTATGTCTCCCAGGGTATATTTAGTGTATATACAACCTATAGAGTATGTTAGACAACTACTGATCAGTATCTACATGCAATGATACACTGTACAGTAATATACATTGAGTCTAAATAATATATAATATTACAAAATTCATGTAATAAATGCGTGACTATGACCGTTACACACCCTCTCGTCAGGTACATATAGGCAACATATATATATTATATATCATGTAGAGTAGCCTACATGACTTATAGAACAGTTTAGACGCACATCTACAATCGTATCAAGTGATGAAAAAATTGACCGCCTACGACCTGATTGACCGTTTGTGCGTGCCGATCACTTACAGTACAGCTATTGCAGCCATAGACTTATCAGGAATTACAACCAATGCAACTGATATAGCAGCAAACAGTGCCGCTATTGCAGCCATAGATTTATCCAGCAAAACCGAACTAATTGATACGAACATGATTTATGACCTCCCTACCAACACTCTAACCCATACCTATAATGAAAATACTCTGTACATAAACCCCCTCGATGACTTCTTACTTATGACATGCAACCTCACAATCACTGCCCCAACAAATAATACCAACTACGTCCAGAAAGTGTTAGTAAATTGCTTAGAATATAAATCTTACATCAATACCTTGAACATCAACGGTGCGTCAGTGGAAATCAAATATAAAGATGGAGACACTAATATTAATCTCGCACCGATTAGTGGTTATTCCATGATTATGCAATTGTTTGATATATTGCGAGAGAACGACGAGTGGGTGGTCATGAGCCGTATTAAATTATTCTATAATTCTTACAGTAACAACACATACGATGCGACCCCACCCACCCTAACTCTACTTGGAGACGCGGTTATGAATGTGCAAATTAACTCTACCTATAACGAACCTGGTTACACTGCCTCCGATTTATTGGACGGAGACCTGTTTGCATCCGTCGTAATCACTTCTGACCTAAATATGTCCCTTGTTGGTGCTTATTCCCTCGTGTATGACGTAGAGGATGCCGCCCATAATACAGTCTCCAAAACACGCATTGTAAATGTCTATGATGATGTAGCACCCGTTGTTGTGCTGACAGGCGCCGCCGAGATAACGGTGAATTTGAATGGTACTTATACAGAGCTGGGGGCAACGGCTACAGATAATAGTAATGAGGTCATGACGGTTGTCATCACGGGAGCAGTGGATGAAACAACGGTTGGCGATTATGTGATGACCTATACAGCTACAGATAGCAATGCAAACACCCATTTTGTAACTCGACTTGTTCATGTGGCAATTAATTATACCTTGCAGTATTCGAACCCTTCCACTGACCTTATTCAATATGCTGGCATTTATGCTCATTTCCCAGTGGATATGGATTTTACAACGAATTTTCCCTTTACTATCTCAGGCAACCCAAATACCTACTTGAATGGAAATTACAACCTAGAGCACACGGCGTTTCAAAGCACAAACTATGAAGTAAAGGAGGTGTTCAATCCTGCCACGAATAAACATTGGACACAGTACACTGGTCAATACGATATCACTAGTCATATTTTTGGGGCTGTGTCAAAAGTGGGATATAACGCTCCGTACAATGGCAGTAATGTGTATGTAGGATGGACCGACGAAAATGCTAAGTACATTTACTATTCCGTGAATGCTGGCGGAACCGATTATCCCGGTTTGTACCAAGAAATGACTTTCCCCTTTTACATTGAGGCGAGTAAAGTAGCAACAATGAATATAGGAGATTGGGGAGGCACTAATATAATGTCTTTACTTGGAAAACATGATAATGGGGATTATGAATTTATTGCGACCTTAACAGTTCCACAATTAGACGCCAATATTTTACATGAACAAGCAATTACAACAACAACTAAATTTAAAACCTTTCGTTTTGTTTATACTAAACCATTTTTGAATACGTGTATTACTAGACAAATTGCATTATATGGTGATATCTACACAGCATAAACGTAAAAATATAAATATAGTATATGTATATATATATATATATAACAGATGTCGGTGTATCCAAAACCTCCCAGTAATGGCACAATTTTTAATCCAGTTGATTATGAAACGCCAGCAGATCCGAATGATGATCTGATAGATGATAATAATGTAGATGATAATACAGCAGAACATTCTAATTTTGTAAAGAAATCGGGTGATATTATGACAGGTGTATTAACAACACCACAAATAACATTCTCTAATGATAATTCACATCAAATTACTGCATTCACGTCCACAATGAATCAAAACATTAATATAAATACCAGCAAATTAGCTAATACAACGACAAGTGGTGATACGACAACTATAAATAAACTTGAAACCGATCAGATTACATTTGCAAACGCCGAAACATTTGACGGAGGTGATAAAATTCAAATTAATACAAATACACTAAATATAGCAAACACAAATAATATGTTGAATTTAGTTGAGGTAGATGTTGGCTTAAATGCACAATCTATCGATTTAAATACAAATAACATACAAGCTAATACAAATAACATACAAACCAACACAAATAGCATACAAGTCAACACTAATAAATTGGTTAATGTGATAGAAAATCCAAATGATTTTGATGTTGATGGTGATATTATAGCAAGAGGTAAATTTGTATCTACCAATGCTGACATACAACTTATTAATTCATTGGGAATGACAACACATGGTTTGTCTATTAATGGTGAAACTCAAAATGCAGCATTTACAGATTCTAGAAAAAATGTAACTGATTCCTTTTCAACAACATCATCGGCAGTGTTTATAGATCGTAGCTTGTTTTTTCAAAATTCATCTGGTATAAATATGGGGTACATAGGTGGAGGTGGAACTTCGTTAAGTATGGTAATTCATGGATCTAATCCTTTTATTATTAACCCCGACACCGGGCATATTCAACATTATTGTTCAGTGACAACGTTTGGAGACAACAATGGACCAGGTATATTAAAACTATATAATCAAGGAACTAATACGGGAGAAATTCACATCAATAATGAAATACAGAAACATGCTTTTACAGATGAAGATCATACTAAATTGGCCAATCTCGTTGATCAGTCACCTGCGATACAAAACAATGCTGATGCTATATCCACATTAGATACACGTGTAACCAATCTACACAATCAAGGCATATCAAATTTATTTATGATAAGTTTAAATAATCATGATCTTACTAACGCTGGATCAAAATTTTCAAATGGTAATGTATATGCATATACGCATAACTACAACATCGGATATATATTATATCATACATACGGTATGACAAATGATTTTTATACAGATGGTACATGGCGAAGTAATTCGACATGGGAAGTGAGTGCCAATATAGCTTTCATTGGACATACATCATATATTCATCAGTTGAATACTGGATTTCGCAATTTACATAACAATGATCTCAATATTGAATCTGACACTACATCTTCCTTGATAGATGGTGGTATGAGCACATCGGGAACGGGGAGTAGTTTATACAAAACGTTTAGGTATAATACAGGTACCAATTATATCAAATCCATTTCAGGTGGGAGTCATCTATATGGAAATTATAAATTCTATCTACGTACAATTTATGATATCACAACAGCAAATTCGGGTGATATTTATATGAAAGGTCAATTAAATATTCGTAAGTTGGACAATATATAAATTAAATATATAATTGTATTATATAATTATGCCTCCTAAGAAAGCTGTAAAGAAGAAGAGCACTACTAAATCAACAAGTGTGTATCAACCCATAAACTTTTATGAATTAGAGGATGTTAAAAAACTAATGCCCAAATCAATCAATCCAGAATATAAAAATCACAAGATTGGATTATTTTTCAATGGTTTATTAATTGGAGCCAGTGGAAGCGGTAAGACGAACTCCTTGTTAAACCTAATCATGATGTTCAAGAACACTTTCAACCATATATATATATTCACGAAAACAGAAGAAGCATTGTATGACCATTTACTGAATAAATTGCCAAATGACATGATAACAATAAAGTATGGATATAAAGCATTTTTGGATTTCGACGAAAAGAATTTTTATGGACAATCTTTAGTAATATTTGATGATATGGTGGCGGAGAAAAACCAAAGCGCCATTAATGAACATTTTATTAGAGGCCGTAAGTTAAGTAATACTAAAGGAGGTGGGTGTTGTAGTTTATATTTATCCCAATCATATTTTGCGGTGCCCACATTAATAAGGAATCAATGTGATCTAATTATTGTTATTAAAGTGCCATCATTAACTAATATGTATAGAATTATGAAAGAATATTCACTTGGAGAAACAAAAGAACAGATCAAAAAAATGTATAATTATGCATGTGTTGACAATAAATTTGGGGATTTTCTTCTTTTAGATATGAAGCAAACACGTGATAAGGTATATCGGAAGAATTACGATGAGTATTTGTTTGAAGGTTTTATCAAAAATTAAAATATAATTATATAATATATAATATGTTCACTAAGAGTCAACAAAAAAAAGAATTGGAAAGACTAAGAGTTGCAAAGAAAACAGAACAGTATTTGAAAATTAAGACTGATGATTTCTTAAAAGGAATTCAAGATACTGGTACGACTGATATTCTTCTTGATTCGAAAACAACTGCAGAGAAATTAGGAGATTCTAATTACATGAGTCGTGATGTACGAAATAAAGTGTATAAATTGTTTAATAATGATGCTGAACAATCGGAAGACTATATAAAGCTTATGAATACTGAAAACATAAGCGCAAAAGATTTTAATGTCGTATATCCTCAATTGATGCAACTTTTTCAAGGCACATTAGCCTCTGCTAGTGATGTGGCTATGAATACACTTCAACTTATTGTGAATTTTCAATCAACAGGAAACTTTAACCAATCCCAATCGGAAAATATCAAACTAAGTGATGAAATTGATGAAATGCATAAATGGTTAAATTCAATGTATAACTCAGGAAGTATCAGCAGAGAAGAAGGTAATGAAGGAATAGATGCATTAAATGTTATTGAAGAATTAAATCAAAGTCAAATGACAAATTTCAAAACGAAGGGGAAGAAAGAATTGGATTCTTTATTAAACATTATATATTCATCAACAACACCAACGAGTAGACAAGCAAATAAAGTACTACCACTTTTAGATAAATTGCATGATGTTGCTGAAGACATTAAAACCGGTATTGTGGTGAAAGAGGACCAAGTTACTAAAAAATCAGCGAGAATACAGCAAAAAGAAGCTGATAAAAAAGCACAATCACAAAAACAAGCAGCTGATGCAGCATTTAATAAAAAATTGACTGATGCAAGAAATAAATTAGTTGATAAACAAAAATTATATAAAGCAGCTGACGGAAAGAAAGGTAATAATAGAAATCCAAGAAGTGTAGCTGCTCTGAAAACTAGTTTGGAGAAAGCACAAATGGCTGTGGACGATCTACTTGCACAAAAAGAATAAGTATAATACATTAGATAATGTTACATAACAAATTACATAATTATATATAATAAATTAAATAATTATTATATATAATATAGTTATAGAATGTCAAAGAAGAGTATATATTTACGGGATAACATAAAGGAAACAAAAGATTCATTCATAATTAAAAGATATATAAGATTTGGAAAATTTAGTTTAAATCATTTTCAATTAAATGATAATATTCTTTTGGTAAAATATCCAAAATCTCATGGACCAGTTGCTAAATTAAAATCAACAAAGGTTTCAAATAATTTTAAAAGTTTAATTCATGATTTATTGGACACTCAAAAGATAAATATAGCTTTACAGAAGATGCTTAATAAATCAGAAATGGATTTATTTGAAACCTTAATTACTAAATCTGGTTTAGCACTTCAGCTAGAATATGAGAGACAGGTGATGACTGAAAATGATTACATTGATCGTTTTGAAGTATTGCGAGGTGAACTTGTGGCGAGAAATGATTCCATAATATTAAAGGAAGAATTAACTGATGTAATTAAAATATTAAACAAAACACCATTCAACAAAATATCAGATAAAGATGCAGATGAATTGATTCAAATATTAAAGGATTAATTAAAAATAATATAATATACATATATATATATTAAGAATGTCGGAAAATGTAGTATTAAACCGCTCAAACATCACAAGTAAAGATAACAATAAACTAACGTATAATTTCCCATCTGTTGTGAAATTTGAAGAAGGCGATCAGCTCGCAATATCTCATATGAACGTTTATTATAGTTGGTATAACGTTTCACAAAAGTATAATAATAATAAATTTAATTATATATGGTGGGATTCAACTGGAGCATTGACAAACAATGTACAAATCATCATTCCAGACGGTTTTTATAGTGTAGCAACCATGTTTGAATTCATCCAGTCTCAAATGGTCAAACAGTTGCATTATTTAACCACGGATCCATCAATTGGAGGGGATTATGTTTATTTCATTGAACTGTTAACTAACATTACCTATTACGGGATAGAATTCCGATTGAGTTCATTAAGTGAACAATATGTGAATGATAATGGACTTTTATATCCAGCAGGATCAAATTGGATAGCACCCCCAGACACTGTAGTCGGAGGTGTGACTACAGCTAATTATGAAACACCTCAAATCGTAATTCCAAGTAATAACACTTTTGGAGAATTGCTTGGATTTGATCCTCAAACAATTTTCGTAGACACGGCAGTATTTGGTCAATTTTCAGTGCTAAACGATAATCCACCAAATATGAATCCATCTAGTTCATTTATCGTTACTTGTAACCTTATAGACAATTCCTTAGGGATTCCAAATGATATCCTATATAGTTTCACTATACCAAATAATGTGAATTTTGGCGATCTGATTACGTCAAACACTGATGTCATATATAGTAAAGTAAAACCGGGATCATATAGCCAAATGAAATTATCTATAATGGATCAAGACTTTAATAATTTAAGAATTTTGGATCCCAATGTCCTCATTGTGCTAAGTGTTGTAAGGAAACATGTTGTTGATGAAACTTAAAAATAATATAGTTTATTATATCCTTATAATATATATATATGATACGAAAAGTTGTCAGAGGTAGAGTAGTATATGTTAAGGAAGATTTAAATAAAAGTTCTAATAACGTTAAAGTTGGAGGAGCCTTCAGTGAAGTGAAGACAAAAGAAGAAAAAATGAATAAAGATAAATTGAAAAACTTTTCTGTTGCTAAGACTGCTGAAAAGAAAGGATCCAAAATGTCAGCAGATAAATTGAACAAATTCATTGATCTGAAATTGTAAATAATATAATATTTATATATTATAAAAAGAATATTTTTTATATAAACCATATTATATATAAAATATGAGTGCAACAACCGTAGATAGTTTTAATTTTGATGGGATGAAAGATTCAAAAGGATCACTACCATTTGCCCCATTTGTTAAGAAAGAACTGAATTATGTTGTAGATAACAACGGAGGGAGTAATGTTTATTCACGCAACCAGGTCGAGTTCGACACGACAACTATGGCGGGGAATGATATGTGGGGTGATTATAGAAATGGATTTATTTCGATTCCAGTTGTGGCAACTGTAGAGAGAAGTGCGGGTGAGCTGTCTCAATTGCAAGCTAGAGAACTTTTAAGGTTCAAATCAGGAAATCACACACTAATAGATTCCATATCCATTAAGTATGGAAATAGTCCAGTCATTCAAGAACAAGCTGGTGTCAATGCATACCTGAGTTTCAGACAGCATAGTGAATGGTCACTGAATGAAGCATTACTGAATTCGCATACCGGTTATCGTAAAGACAGTACTAACTGGTCATATGATAATGCCATGGGAATGATCAACAATGCATACGATTTATCTGATACTACCTTTATTGATCATTTAGGATCTAACAGAGGAGCTGTATTAAGTGGGACAGATGTAGTCGGAAGTGGTGTTAACTTTAATGATCTAGGTGGTGCAATAACACCTCCCGCAGGAGGAAATGCAGCTAAATCACTTGTCCATGTATTTTACTACGATTGTATTATTCGTTTGAAAGATTTGCCTTTTTTCGCTAAGCTGGACCCTGTGCGATTTGCATCTATTAAAATAAATATTAAGTTGAATCAATCTGTATCCGTTTTGACTTATGCGGCATCTGAATTAACAGGTCAACAAACCGGCCTTAAGGGATATAGTAATTTTGCATTAAGAAGTGATAAACATCCAGTAGCTGCTGGAACAGAAACAATTTCTGTTAATGTTGTGAGTGGAAAAGTAGGTAATGATACGTTTACACATATCAAAACTGAATGTAGATTATACGTCCCATATTATGCACTGGAAGCAAGTGCTAAGGAATCTTATCTTGCATTAGGTTCAAAAAAGGTACTATATGAAGATGTTGATATGCGAGTTATTAAAGTTGAAGCTGGAAAGCAAATAAGTGGGCAGATTACAAACTCACAAAGCAGAGTAAGACGCTTAATTATAGTACCAATGTTGGCCGCAGATGGTAATGTTCCAGCTGCTCACGAATCATGTCTTTCTACTGAACCATCCACATGCTCACCATGCTTCATTAAAAATTTCAATGTTGTAGTAGGAAATCAAAATCATTATGCAGAGGACATGGAATTTAAATATATGAACTATCTTTCGGAATTAAATGGTAATTACGGAATTAACCATAATCAAGTTACGGGATTGACATCTTCAATGATTTCTCAACACGATTTCAATCAGAATTATGGTTATATTGTTGTAGATTTATCGAGAAAATACGCGAGTGACGACAACCTTCCATTAAATATAAGAATCACTGGTCAAAATGTATCACATAAGGCATTGAATTTGCATTGTTTTTTAGAATATAATAAAGACATAACAATTGATATTGCAACTGGAGAACGTCAAGATTAAATTGAATAATGTGTAAAAAAGTTATTTCGGTAATATATTATTAAATAATATATATAATATATAAACATATACTATATATAGAAATGTCAGAGTGGATTTCACATGTTCGTGCATATGCAAAAGCTAATGGGGTGTCATATAAGGATGCTATGCAATTAGCAAAAGCCTCATATAGACCAAGTGGTGGTAGTTTGAAAACTATTGCACGTAAAGCAAAAAATACCCTAAATAAATCCGAAAAAGTTGCTCAACGAGTCAACAAAAGAGCAGATGTTATAGGTAGAAAAGCAAAAAACACAATTCATACGGTAGCTCGAAAAGGAAGAAATACAGCCTTGAAAGTGGCTGAATACGCTGATGAAGCTGCCCCCTTGGCTGCAGCTGTAGCAGGACCTGAAGCAGGGGCTGCTCTTTTTGCTGCCAGTCATGGTATTCATGAAGCTGTTGGAGGAAGTTTCAGGACTACTGGAGCTGGTGTGAAAAAGCCGAAACGTCAATTAGGTAAAAAGCCTGTCTCAGGTGGTTGTGTTGGTGGAAAGAAACATTGTTCCCAATGTGGTGGAGCTTTGAGTAAAAAAAAGGCTGGTGAAATGTTACCGCCAAGATCACTTACTAGATTACAGAAAACGAATTAGATTAAATAAAAAGTAAGAAGTACATTGGGATTTTTTTATATATTTCATATATATATATAATGGACACAGAATTGTTAACTAATTTTGATCTTGAATACTATGCTGGTTTATTTAAAATACCTTTACATGATGTGTTATCTAAGGATCTTTTTAATACAATTAAACCAAAAGTGGGTGGGTATATTATTAATTTGGAAGATAGTGACTTGGGTGGATCACATTGGACATGTTTGATATTAACAAAATATAGGAATTTAGCTATTTATTATGACAGTTTTGGGAAACCAATGCCTCAAGACATTATACGGTTCATAAAGCGTTTCAACAAGAAATGTAATATTATCTATAATATCGATCAAATACAAGACATCGATTCTATCTATTGTGGTTATTTCTGTCTTTACTTTTTGTATTTCTTTTTAGTAAAACATAAGAAATGTAAACACCATAGATACTTGCTAAACAAACATAATTCGATATTTGATTTAGAAAATAAAAAATCGAATGACAATAAGTTAAAGATATTAATCAAGAGTATAATAAAATAATTGATATAATATAATTATCTAATGTATATAATATGAAACGATTGAACGTTGACAAATCAGAAGAAGTATCTCAACCTGAAGTATCTCCACCTAAGGTTAAAATTGATATGAAAGAATTACCAAAAAGCGTGCTCAGTTACGATCTAAAACGAATGAAATCATTCAAGGCAAAAAGGCGGTCATTTAAATTTGCGTCTCAAGGAAAATTATTCGTAGAGGAACTTGGTGTTGTGCTCGAGCAATACTTACCTGAAGATCATCAATTTGATCTAGAGTTGCTTGAAACGGTACTAAATGTAGCAGAAGGTTTCTTTATTCATGGAAATGCATCAGAAAGAAAACAACAAAAAGAAGAAGCTGTCAAAGATCTATTATTGCCATACTTTAGAGATGATGAGGATTTATTGGATTTAATGAAAACTACAGTATGGAGAAAAGTAAAAAAGAGTAATGTTTGGAGAAGACTATATAGACGAACAAAGAATTTTTTTTTTCTAAAATAAGTAAGTATAGAAAAATGAGTAATACAGCTATTAAAAGAGATGTTAAAAAGTTTAATAATAGAATTTATTAGTAAAATAACAATAAAACATGTCTTAATGGTAACAGGACCATTATTATTGTTCTAAGACATTAGATAATTCTTCAGGATGA
>Ga0233442_1002568_pt1 | contig 11952 bp, 10 predicted proteins | sample SI_123_September_3_FD_182789 | JGI IMG/M metagenome (GOLD analysis project Ga0233442, IMG submission 182789) | Seawater microbial communities from Saanich Inlet, British Columbia, Canada - SI_123_September2016_150_MG | ecosystem: Environmental > Aquatic > Marine > Inlet | place: Canada: British...
TCTTGTTGGTGGCCCTGGAACGGGTAAAACTCATCTGGCAACGGCTCTAGCTGTACAGGCTATCCAGCATCACCATAAACGGGTTCGCTTCCTGTCGACGATTGAACTGGTGAATCAACTGGAACAGGAAAAGTTATTAGGTAAACAGGGACGCATGGCACATCGACTCATTCATACCGATCTGGTGATTCTGGATGAATTGGGTTATCTACCATTCAGTCAGGCTGGAGGTGCTTTGCTGTTTCATTTGATCAGTAAACTATATGAAAAAACCAGCATCATCATTACCACCAATCTAAGCTTTTCAGAATGGCCCAATGTATTTGGTGATGAAAAGATGACAACGGCTTTACTGGATCGCTTAACCCATCACTGCCATATTATTGAAACCGGAAATGACAGTTATCGTTTTAAACATTCAACCAACCAAGAGGAAAAAAACATGAATAAAAAAAGATAAAATAAGACATAATCTAAACCCATTAGGTGGGTCAATATTCAGTGCAAATACTGGGTCAGTTTTAGATGCAATTTAACACACTGAGGGGTTATTGTTAAAAGGTGATGAGGTTGTAAATAAGAAATTGCTCCAATATCGAGATAGAGGTATACAGGTTGCCATAGATGATTTTGGCACTGGATATTCATCCCTCTCATACCTAAAAGAATTTGATATAGATTACTTGAAAATTGATCGGTCATTTATAAAGTATCTTTCGCCTGACTCCAGGGAGGAATCACTTTGTGAGGCTATCATTGTCATGGCTCACAAGCTCGGCCTGCAAGTCATTGCAGAAGGCATAGAAGAGCTAGAGCAATTAGATATGCTAAAACGAATGGAATGTGATTATGGCCAGGGATATTACTTTTCAAAGCCTATAAATTCTGATGACTTTGAAAATATTGTATTTCGATCTAGAAAGTTTTAAGTGACCTCCTACTGTTTAATATAACCGGTTCTAATGTGAATTTTAAATAACTATATTGGGTCGACAGCTGAGATTAGAGATTGGTGACCGGAACGACAGGTATTAACGATAGCAGCCGTTAGCATGGGTCATAGTGAATAGGAGCTAAAGCCCCAAAGAGCCTCCATTGAAGACGTAAATCATCTATAATCATTCAATTTTTCAGGTGTGGCTGAAACATTCAGTGAATTAGTCTATAAAGAAGTAAGTGATGAGACAGTATATAAAAAGAATTGATATATCAATTACACTACTTGTTATGGCATTTTTCCTTGCTGTCGGCGCTATGATTTTGCATATATCGAGTCTCCAGTCCGACTTGCTCAGAGCCAGTGCAATCAATACTGCAAAGTTATTTTCGCAGACATTGACTGAGGTACGTACGTTGTATACTTCGGATGTTGTGCAGCCCGCTAAAGCCTATGGCATGAATATTACGCACAATTATTTACATGAAAAAAATGCGATTCCCTTACCTGCAACCTTCAGTATGCGACTGGGTGAGTTAATGGGCAAACATGCTGGTGAAGCCCATAGCCGCCTGTACAGTACTTATCCTTTTCCATGGCGGAGTCAAAAGGGAGGGTTGAACGATGACTTCAAGAAGAGAGCCTGGGACGAGTTGTCACGTGATCAAAGCAAGCCCTACAAACAATTCTTCGAAACTGAGCAGGGACTGATATTGCGCTATGCTGTCGCCGACGTAATGCGCCCCGCCTGCGTGAATTGTCATAATTCCCACCCACAATCACCCTATCGAAACTGGAAAGAAGGAGATTTACGTGGCGTACTGGAAATCAATCTACCGCTCGAAGGGTTAAATCAACAGACAAGTGATCAAGTGGCTAAGATCCGGTTGGTTTACTCATTGGTTGGGCTGGCTATAGTGGTGGGATTTGTGCTGGCTATTCATCGTGTCAAGTTGGCAAAAAAATCTTTGTCCCTACGATCCGAAGAACTGGAAGAGGCTAACCAGCAGCTGAAAGATATCAGCGAACTGGATGCACTCACTCAGATAGCCAATCGGCGTTGCTACGATACCCGCCTTGGTTTAGAACTTGCGGCGGCCAAACGGTCAGGATCACCACTGTCGATTGTGCTGTTCGATATTGACTACTTTAAGTTGTACAATGATGGATACGGGCATGAACGGGGTGATGAGGCACTGATACAGGTGGTCAAAGTCGCTAATAGTTGCATAATGCGCGAAACTGATTTACTGGCCCGTTACGGCGGCGAAGAATTTGTTGCTTTACTACCCTTTACCGATAGTGATGGGGCTACAATCATCGCTGAAATAATCCGAAGTAAAATCGAGGCAGCAGCAATACCTCACGAATACGCCAGGCATCATGAATTTATTACCGTGAGTATAGGTATCACCACTCGGTCAGGTGTTGATTTGGATACGGGAGACTTGTTCAAATATGCCGATTCAGCCTTATACAAAGCCAAAGCAAACGGGCGCAATCGTTGTGAGACCGAAAATTCCGAATAGGGAAGTTAACTCGAGAGTTGATAGACCTATATTGACAGGGGAGCACTATATCCAGCTAATTATGACTGAGATTCAACTACAATGGTGATAGAGTTCAGTAGTGAGTGATATAAATTTCAAGTATTTACTTTTTATCTACTAAGGTATTTACTATATAAGACTTATAAAATGAGAGTTATATACAGGTGTTTGAGTCACTGCTAAATTCTATTGTATTTAAGTTACTTTTTCAGATAGTACTTATCATTTCACTTTCTGAAGCATTGGTCATGGTGTTTCTTGATATTATCCAATTAAATGTCCACGTATACATCGAAGCTCTAATTGGTGCTTTGTTACTAATATTTTTTTCAACTCCTCTTTTATATATCTTTGCAATCAATCCTTTTTATATACTTCATATAAAGGATGAGGACGAGCTCCGGCAATACAAACACGCAATTGATAACCATAGTATCGTAGCCGTGACTGATACAACAGGTACTATCACAGAAGTAAATAATAAGTTTGTTGAAATTAGTGGCTACTCTAAGGAGGAACTGATTGGAGAAAATCACAGGTTACTGAAGTCTGGTAATAATGATAATGATTTCTGGAAGAATCTTTATCAAACCATTGCCAATAAAAAAGTATGGCACGATGTCATTTTAAATAAGGCAAAAGATGGGAATTTGTATTTTGTTGATACCACTATAACCCCTATATTAAATCAACAAGGTAAGCCTAAGAAATACATTGCAATTAGAACAGATGTATCAGAAATAAAAAAAGCCGAATCAGAATTATTCGAAAATAATGAGAAGCTATCCAGAGTGATTCAAGATCTTGAAGTAGCTAAAGAAGAGACAGATAAAGTAATTAAAGAGTTAGCTGATCAAGCATTAGAAATGCAAACAGAAATATCACGTCGGAAAACACTAGAGCATAAATTAGAACGATCAGCACTTTATGATACTTTAACCAGCCTGCCAAACCGAACTTTACTTTTTAAATTTGCCAATAAATTTATAGCTAATGCTAAACGTTATGAATCAATGTTGGGTATTTTGTTCATTGACCTAGATGGATTTAAAAGCGTAAATGATAACCATAGCCACAAAGAAGGTGATATTGTACTTATTGAGATGTCATTAAGAATTTCTGATGCTATCAGGGAAATAGATGAAGTATGCCGGATTGGAGGTGATGAGTTTATTGTTTTATTACCTAACTGCCAGTCAGAGGAAAATATAAATTTAATAGCGAAAAGGATTTTAAAACTCATATCAAATCCTATTGAATCTATAGATATTCATGAAAAACTAAGTACCAGCATAGGTATTTCTATCTACCCTAAAGATAGTCAAGAAATTAATGAGTTAATTAATCTTGCTGATCAGGCTATGTATAAAAGTAAACGGAATGGTAAAAATCGATTTACATTTCATTGCGCTAAGTCATAAGTTTGCTACACAACAAACAGGATATTTTAAATATATAAGTCAGCAAAGGGTCGTGATGAGCCTATTTCAGATACTTATAGCTACGACCGCTTTGTCCACAGGCTGTGTGAAAACTAGCGTATTTGTAATTTTATCCAGTCAAGTGATTGTTAGACTAAACGTGGTCCACGCTAAGGCACTTTTATTTTCAACAATTAACCTTTGCTCAGAAGAAATAAATCGCTTAGATAACGCTAAATTTAGGGTTTTTATTGGATATTTGACAAGAATAAGGCGATGAGCCTTATGCCGTCATGGCCGCAATCAATTCTTGAGGTCCAAGGATCGACATCATTCGTTTCAGGTTATAAGCCAGCACATGCAAACTCATTTCTGTACGGACGTTTTTAAACCGTCTCGTCAGAAAATGAGTGGATCCCATCCAGCATTTAATCGTCCCGAATGGGTGTTCAACCGTCTGCTTTCTGATGAGTACGCTTTCCGGCATCGAATTTAACTGACTTTCCATTTTCTCTAACCGTTTCTGGTGTATCCAGCGAGTGATCCTTCGAGACTGCTTACTGTTTGAACATTAAGCCTTTTTCGACGGTAGTAAATCGATAAGATAATTCCTGTTTGGCAGGGCAGATATAACTATCTCTGCCTGCATCGTATTTGAACTGTGATCGGTTAAATATCCCTTTTTTAACACTGCCTGATGTATGTACTGGTCAAGTCCAACCGGACACTTTCTTTAGAGAATTCTCATAGTTAATTGGTGACTGATCACCATTCGTAGTATGCAGCCTATCAAAGTTGTAATACCTCATATAAGCCGCTACATCTTTTTTCATATGCTCTCGGGTTGGTTGAGCAGTTTTAAATACCCAGTCATGCTTGAGGCTTCCAAAAAAGCGTTCAACAACTGCATTGTCATAACATGTTCCCACATCCCCCATGCTCGCCCGTAAACCATAATCATCCAGTAATTTACGATATCGCTTACTGGTGTACTGTGATCCACGGTCACTGTGAAAAACCAGTCCTTTAGGCGGTTGCCTCAAGTTGTAAGCCATGATCATTGCCTTTGAGATTAAGTCTGTTGTCATGCGTTTACTGATGAACCAGCCTACTATGCGACGTGAATACAGGTCCATCACGATCGCTAGATACATCCAGCCTTCACCGGTCTTTAAATAAGTAATATCGCCAGCCCATACTTGATTCGGTGCAACAGGAGTAAAGTTCTGGTTTAACAAATTATCAGCCACTTTATCACCATGATCTCTTTTCGTAGTTACTTTGTAAGCAACGCGCTGAATGACTTTTAAGTTCAGCTTTTTCATTAAGTTGCGTACCTTGTAACGACCTATCTCAATGCCTTCTTCACGTAGTCTTTTCATCATTTCTCGGCTACCCAAGCTATTACGGCTCTGCTTAAATAATGCCTTCATACGACGGTGGAGATGTAATACATCTGCGCTAATCAACAGCCCTGGCCGTTTCTTCCAGGCGTAATAAGCGGAGGTGCTAACTTGCATAACCCGGCATAAAATCGTCACCGGGAAATGCACTGATTCGTCTCTGATGAAATCATACTTTACTTCATTTCTTTCGCGAAGAAGGCACTGGCCTTTTTTAATATCTCTTTCTCCATGCGTAAATTCTTATTTTCTTTACGCAGTCGCTTGAGTTCTTCGCGTTCATCTTCAGCAAGTTCTTTTCCTTGCTGTTGTTCCTCAATATGCTGCTTCCAGCGATACAGTATATTTGAAGCTATACCCAATGACTTAGCAGCTTCTGGCACTGTATAACCTTGATCTCGAACCAGAGCTACCGCTTCTTCTTTATATTCTTTAGAATATTGTTTATATGTTCTTTTCTGTTCCATTCTGACACCTTAATAGTTGATAAATATTATCTCTTATTAAAGTGTCCGGTGCTATTAGACCACTACAGTATCACCTTTCGGCACCAATGGCGTCATACCCGCATCCTGAGTATCTTTTATGTCAGTACCGCTGTAGTAACCTTTATCGGCGATCACTGTGATTTCCTTTATACCCACAGCATCTTGTGCCTTTCTTGCGATTCGGCATAGCTGATTTCGGTCAACGGTATTGGTCACTTCATGGGTGACAATCAGATGGTGTTTTGTATCAACAGCACTTTGTACATTGTAGCAAACGGCTCTTGTCTGGCCTTGTGTCACCAGGAGCCGAGAATCAGGGTCTGTGGTAGAAATTTGATTATCTGGTTGATGATTAATTTCATCTTCCAGCGCCTTTAATTCAGAGAGTTTTTTCTTAAGCCCATCAATCTTTTCTTTAATGGGCCGATCATCTGCTAACTGATTTTCTTCCTGATCTTTAGTAGCAAGCTGTGTCAAATAGTCATCGATATGTTTTTCAACTCTCGCTATATGGAACTGTAGCTTTTTGGGAGTGTAATTATTTTCCTTACTGTTGACGGCCTTGAATTTACTACCATCAATCGTCACCAGCGTATCGGTGAACATATTCAATTGCCGGCAAATACCGATAAAAGTTCGGCAGGTATTTTTGATACCTTTACCATTATCCTTTCTGAAATCAGCAATGGTTTTAAAATCGGGTGCTAAGCGACCAAGCAACCACATCAATTCAATATTACGACCCGCTTCACGCTCCAGTCGTCGTGAAGACTGAATGCGATTTAAATAGCCGTAAATGAATAGCCTGAGCATGGTGGAAGGATGATAACCCGGACGACCAGTAACAGCAGATCCGGTTTTGAAACCCATTTTTGATAGATCGAGACCATCGACAAAATAATCGATGACACGAATTTCGTTTTCATCGGTTAAGTAATCATCTAATAATTCAGGAAATAAAGTGGCTTGTTGTCGGGACACGCCCTGAATGAATCCAGCCATTGTTTCACCTGTCAGTTTGAATGATTTATTATAACTCAAACGGAGTTTTCACACAGCCTGTCCATAATTAAGCCTGATGGTTATAGTTTACTATTTTGCTGGTTGAACTTTAATCCGAAGGTTCTACAGCCTCCTATGACCGGTATGGGGAAACTAGGAAGTTTAAAAAACCTGACACTTCCCGGTTAATTTTTAAAATATATTTGCTCAGATTTCCCTAGAATATCATCCTCTTTTATTCCATGTTACCAGTCGTTTGTCTGACCTATCGTGAATGCGTACAAAGTGCCATTTACGGCCATTCCTCAGCATTGTTATTGATCCAAATTATGGATTGAATAACAGCTAAACATTACACTCCAAGTATGGCTGATAATATTCATCGAAAACTAACAACCATTTTAACAGCTGAAGGGGCTTAACTTAGTGCCATTCTATACTATCCCCAGATTTCAGGAATAACACGAGACAGACATGACAGATAAGAAAATTGGTATTATAGGTGTTGGCCTGTTCTAAACACCTGCGATTAAGGCGAAATTTCCTTATGCGACACTTGTTTGTCTGTCGCTAAGAATATGCTCAATCGGCTCGGGCATTCCGACGCCGTAACCCTGAAGATAATCAACTCCGATTTCCTCAAGGCGCTTGCGGATTTCCTTATTTTCAACAAATTCGGCAATGGTGATCATACCCATGACATGCCCAATATCATTAATGGAGCGCACCATAGATTCGTCAATTGGATCGTCGAGCATATCTCTGACAAACATGCCGTCAATTTTCAGGTAATCAACCGGCAGGTTTTTCAGATAGGCGAAGGATGACAGCCCGCTACCGAAATCGTCGAGGGAGAACCGGCAGCCGCAGGCTTTCAATATGCCGATAAATCGATTAGCGGCTATCAGATTGGAAATGGCGGCGGTCTCGGTGATCTCGAAACAGACTTTGCGTGCAAGAGCGGGGGACTTTTTGAAACGGTTTTGTAGATCCAGCAGTAATTTTTCATTATCCAGTGTCTGACCGGACAGGTTGATTGAGATATGGTCGATGTGGTCAATTTCGGGCAGCCTCTGCTCTAACCAGTCGAGCGTATGTTTGCTAACCCATTGATCAAGGCGTGGTGTAAGATCGTAGCGTTCGGCGGCGGGCAGAAAACTACCGGGTTGTATTAATGAATTATCATCGTCGAGCATGCGAACCAGAACCTCGTAGCAGGGTTTCCCTGCTTTCTCGTCATTAGGTTCGATAACCTGTGCATATAACACGAATCGGTCGTCGTCCAGCGCATTCTTGATGACATTCACCCATTGCATTTCACCTTCGCGCTGGGCAATTAATTCATCTTCCTCCTGATAGACATGGATTCGATTGCGTCCGGCATCTTTTGCCAGATAGCAGGCGGCATCGGCCTGACGGAATACTTCTATTGAACTGGTGGTGAATTCGTCTATACGCGCCACGCCGATGCAGGAACCGATAGAAAAACTGTGTTTCTGCCATTGAAAGCGAAATTCTTCAATATTCCGGTGAACCTGCTCTACTGTGCGTAAGGCCTGTTCAGGGCTGCAGTGTTCCATCAATATGGCGAATTCATCACCCCCGATTCTGGCCAGGGTATCGCGTTTTCGCAGATATTCCTTAAGGGCAAACCCCAATTGTTTTAAGAGTTCGTCACCGGCGACATGCCCGCAGGTGTCATTGATGACCTTGAACTGGTCGAGGTCGATAAAGCACATCGCATGGGTACTAAGATCACTATTCACTGTTTTGACGATTCGCTGTAAGCGTCGGTCGAATTCATGCCGGTTAATCAGGCCTGTGAGCATGTCATGACTGGCCTGATAGCTGATTTCCTCGCTGATACGCCTTGATTCGGTGATGTCTTCCTGCAGAGCGACAAAATGGGTGATAGCGTTGTCATCATCTCGCAGTGGTGAAATCAATATCCGCGACCAGTAGAGTTCGCCATTTTTCCTGCGGTTTTGTAGCTCTCCCTGCCATACCTCTCCGTTACCGATTTGTGCCCACATGTCCTCGTAAATCGTCGGTTTGTTCAATCCGGAGTTAAGAATGCCGGGTTTTTTACCGATGACTTCTTCGGGTGAGTAACCGGTATCTACGGTAAATTTCGGGTTTACATATTCGATGACACCTTCGCGGTCTGTTATCAGTACGACGTTAGGGCTGTATTCTATCGCTGAAGATAGTTTCTTCTGAGTAAGTAACGACTGGTGCGTCTGAGTAATATCGTTGATAACACCAACACCACCAGTTACTTCTCCGGACTCAGATAGTATGGGGACAAAATCAGCACGGACATAGGTCGTTTTCCCGGCTGTGACCGATGTGTAGAACCCTTCATAGTGGCCGAGCCTGCCGGCTAGTGACTCGAGCACTGCGTCCAGTACTTCCTGGTTTTTGATTTTCTCCAGCATATTAAAGCTGATAAGCTGTTCACGCTGAGCACCCAGAATGTCGGCATATTGCTGATTAAAGATGGTGAAAGTACCATGGGCATCATAATGGAAGATGCCAATCGGCGAATGCTCCAGTATCGAGCTAAGTTTAGCTTCGCTTTCGGAAAGCTCCTTTGTCCTGAGCTTAACACGATATTCAAGTGACCTGGATAGCCTTCGGTAGCTGATGTTAAAAGCGGCGATTAATGGAATCGCAAATAGCAGGAATAACAGGGATGTGAATAGTGTTGTGTACAGATTCTCCCTTAACAAGATTTGAATATGGCTAATTTCGATATCAGCACAACTGATGTAGAGCGTGCCGTCTGCCGCTCTTTGTGGGATGAATGCACTCCGAAAAGTACCCCACTGATCGGTAAACTCGAGAAAAGCTGGCTGCTCATTTTCAAAAATTTTGAAAACCCCGGAATCCACGTCGTCGTAGTGATCAAAATAGGATACATAGCCCTGGCCCGATTCCAGCTCCTCTTCGGTAGCGCTTGAACTGGTGAAATAGACTTTGCCGTCACGGAGGATGATGGAATAGAGGAAGACAATCGGACGATGTCGGACAAATTCTGTCAGCGATAAAATATGTTCCATGTCTTGCGCTTTGCTCAAGTCTTCAATGCGCATGTCCTGGTGGTGAAGGCCTTTTGGTAGTAATAGCGGTAGGGTCGATGCTGCCCTAATTAATTCGCTGTCTAAATTTTGAGACAGTTCAGTTTTCTTTTGCTGGTAGTCTGAATAAGTAAAGAATGCGATCCAGGCCAGGTAAATGAATACGGCGAGATAAACCAGTCTGGACTGGGTTTGTAAATGGGGTGTCACGGGTTAATCAACTGAAAAAAAGACATCCACAAGTGGATGGGAATGCGGGGAGAGAGTGGATAAAACCAAATACATAAGTATAGGAAGTATAAAAGCCATATTTTCATATTACAAGCTGTGAAATACCATCCAATAATCCCTTCATTAACCTGTTAATAACGGTATTTCCTGGCAACACTACCTACTTTTATTCGTACATCATTTTCAAGCAAGAGTAATTATAAGCCAATAGCGGTTTGGCTGCTGACCATTGATTGCAGCATATATAGTTATGAAACAACCTTGATGTCAACCAATCAAGCTGGCCGATGGTAGCTGGAAAAAACTGATGGATCCTGAGGATAAGGGTGGCGATAACAATAAATTTTATGAAGACAAGGCTGCCCTGATCTGGACTATCAACAATTCAATTGACGGGTTTGATAAAGATGGCTGTTTTGCCGCCTGTCATGATGACGAGCCACCTAAGCCGTACGGTAACAAATATACCGAAGAAAAAGGTGAAATGGGTGATATTTGGCATGTAAAAATCGTACGTACCGGCCCTGTTGGACAGATCCATGACCAGTGGTTAGATAGTACCCGCTTCGATCCGAAAAGCGCCAAGGGTGCTGGACATCATAGCGATCCAAAAACCGGTGGTGGTTACAAGAATATCGAGCTGAAAAATGGCATGCCTGAATTCATGAACCGCAATGCTAAGGCAGCTAACAACGGCGGTACTTACTGGCTGAAAGCAGGTGACAAGGCTCCATTTGATAACAGTCTTTTCAAAACTGGTGATGAAGTCGCTTCTATCATGGTGGCTCCATTTGAAGGTGATGGTGGTGACATAGCAGCAGGCATCGTCTGGAAGGGTGGCGTGTGGACGGTTGAGTTAGCCCGCAAGCTGGTAACCGGTAGCCAATATGACTTGCAGTTTGATGACCTGAGCAAATCTTATTTGTTCGGCGTTGCTGCTTTCGATAACGCCCAGGTACGTCACGCCTTTATCAAAAAACCTGTTAGCCTTGAATTCAAGTAATTAATCAATAACTGGAGGGGGCGGTTCTACACCGCCCCCACTTTAACAGTCGAGGCGCATAATTGTTCCAATAAAATCGAGCAGGCTAACCAATGCCTTGAACGTACTCGTATATCGTCATAACACGGTTTAAAGCGTAATGATTGATAGAATGGTGTTAGTCAATTCCATCTGTTATGCAATTCATGTTGGGGCTAGAGTGGTTTGCTTACCTAAAGTGCCAATTTTCTGGACTTGACTGTTCCCTCCTCATGTGAATAACACCGATATTCTCTATATATCTATCCGAAAGTCTGCCATCAAATAATTTTTCCGAACGACTTCTTTGTCCATCATTAAGCCTGATAGTTGTTGTTGGCTATTTCGGAGGTTAAACTGTACACCGAATTCTCTACTGCCTCCTATGACCGGTCTGGAGAACCAGATAGTGCCTGATTAGACACTTCCAGGTTAATTGCATCAACGATCAGTTAACTCAGATATTTCCAGAGCATCATCTACTTCTATTCCAAGATACCGGGCTGTACTCTCAAGTTTGGTAGCGCCCCTAGTTGCTCCATAAGACGAGTCTTTCCCATTCCAGAATCTCCAAGGATAACTAGAGGCTGGTTAAACTTGTTTACAACCTGGTTATCTGTAATAACTTGCAGCTTCTGCTGTTCATCAATCCAGGTGAGTTTTCTAGCAATATAGTCACTTCGATCCGTCATGCTCTTACCGCATCGCTGACTTCGTTCATCGCATCGAGCAGCGGCATCGCTTCAATACCCCCTCGCATCGGAAAACGTTCCTTACCTTTATAAACAAGAATGCGGCGCACTGCGGCTATGTCATCTG
>Ga0233442_1002586_pt1 | contig 11897 bp, 6 predicted proteins | sample SI_123_September_3_FD_182789 | JGI IMG/M metagenome (GOLD analysis project Ga0233442, IMG submission 182789) | Seawater microbial communities from Saanich Inlet, British Columbia, Canada - SI_123_September2016_150_MG | ecosystem: Environmental > Aquatic > Marine > Inlet | place: Canada: British...
TGGTAACAAATATGATTCCATTAAAACTCTCTTCAAACAAAGATCTATATAATTCTTCACTTTGATGAAGTTCATTTGCTTTGTCATCGAACATTTTTTCTAGATTGGTTTTATCTTGGCGTAATCTCTCTTCAGCTTCTTGTAAACGGAAGATAACTTTAATCTGAGTAGTTAGCTCAATCTTATCTATTGGAATTGTTATTATCGAATTAACTCCACGTTTTATAGATTTAATATTAATAGCTGAGCTCACTTTATTTTGTGATAGAAATATTATTGGAATCTGCTTAGTTGATTCTATTGTTTTTAATTTATCACAAATTTCAAAACCATCCATTACAGGTAAATTAATATTAATTAATATCAGGTCAGGAATTTCAAGTTGACTTACTGCGACTCCTTCTTTACCCGTGGTAGCTGTGTGCACATCACATCCAGAAATGTAATTATGCACTAGTTTTTCAATTGCAGTTAAATTTTCCTGCTGATCATCAATAATCAAGATCTTTTTCATAATAAAATTCTTTCCTTAAGTGTACAATTTAACTTTTGTAATACGTTTCAAATTTGCAAAAAAATAATTAACTAAATATCGATTCTATTATTGGTTTAAGCTCAAAAAGTTCTACTGGTTTTTCTAAATACGCAACCGGATTGATGGCACTAGCTTTTTCAAATATAGCAATTTCATTGTAGCCAGTCATAAAAATTACTGGTATTTTTCTATGCTCAATTATCCTCTTAGCTGCTTCTATACCATCCATTTTACCAGAAAGATGAATGTCCATTAATAAAATGTCAGGCTCTTCCTTTTCTGCTGTAATAATTGCTTCTTCACCTTTAGCAACAAAACTGCAAACATTATAACCAGCCATCTCTAGTTCCATCTTAAGGCATTGAGCAATTAACACTTCGTCTTCTGCAAGTAGAATTTTAATTTTTCTATCCATTTAACTCATCCCTTTTATTAATATATTTTTTAACTATTTATAACTCTTAACTCGCAACTTGTAACTATCACACTCTCACATGATGAAGATTATCTTTGAACTTTATTTGCCATTTTAAGCCTTTGCCAGATTTATATGAGGCTTCACCTCGCAATTGATGGACAACCAGCGTATAAACAGTTTGAAGACCCATTGTATTTACTTTTTCAAGATCAAGACCTTTTGGAATACCTTTGCCATTATCTTTTAGGTGAATGTTTATTGTCTCATCTTCTGTTTTAAATAATTTTATAAATACTTCATCATCTTTACTGCCGGTGAATGCATGTTTAAACATATTAGAAATTAATTCATTTAAAACCAATCCAAGTGGAATAGCTGTATCGATTAAGACAAAAATATCTTCCAGTTCTAATTTTAAAGATATTTTCTCTGATCGGATACCGAAACTGATCATTAGTAATTTTACAAGATCATTAATGTACTCCTTCAAGTTTATATGAGATAAATCTTTAGCTTGATAGAGTTTTTGATGTACCAGGCTCATTGCTTTTATTTTATTAATAACTTCTTCAAAATTGTCATGAAGGAATTCGTTATCTAAATTACTACCAACAGTTTTGCTGTCTATACTTCTAGTCTGCATGCGCAGCATTGAAGATATAACTTGCATATTGTTTTTTGTACGGTGGTAAAGCTCTCTTAAAAGTGTATCTTTTTCTTTTAAATTCTTTTTGATCTCCTCTTCCGCTTGTTTTTTTTCTGTAATATCTGTTATGAATGCAAAAGAGCCGGTTTTGTTAGATTTACTATCCAGCATTGTTGTAGCATTGAACAGGGTTGTTACTTTATCACCATTCTTTCGTATTAACTCAATCTCATAATTCCTATGTTTTACGGAAGTTGATTTCAAGATCTGCTTTTCAAATATGTTTTGGTTTTTTTCATCACAAAAGTCAAACGGTGTTTTGCCAATTATTTCTTTTTTTGAGTAGCCTAGGATCTGGCATAAAGATTCGTTTACATTTATTGTCTCTGCTTTAGAATTAATCAACCAGAAGCCTTCAGCAGCAGTTTGTATAAGCTTTCTATGTCTCTCTTCACTTTTAATGATACTCTCTTCTGTTTTCTTTCTATCAGTTATATCTGTTGTTAAAATTACTACTCTTTCAACTTTGCTGTCAGTTCCCATAATTGCATAAAATTGTTGCGTAATCCATTTTGCTTTATCTTTATTTCCCGGCTTTAATGCAATTTCAGATATAAAATAATATCCTCCCTTTTTGTAAATATCTTCAATGCTTTGTTTGTGATCTTTTAAGTAGTCATCTTTACTATTGAAATGGAGTTCTTTCCTTTGAATCATTTTGTTCGCAAGATCTTTTTCTTTAAATCCCCATATCTTTATCCATGAATCATTATAAAGAACCAGTGTTCCGTTTTTATCTCGAACAGAAATACCAATAGGTGATCCTTCTAAGATAGCACTAGAGAGTTTCTCACTTTCAATAAGTGCTATTGTTGCATTCTTTCTTTCAGTTATCTCTGCTTTCAAACTTTTTGTTGTTTTATTAAGGTCATTCAGCATTACCAAATTAGCAACTCTGTGCTTTTCACTCTTTTCATAAGATCTTTCCAGTTGGATCGTAGTGTCAATTAGTTCTTGTTCAGCTATTTTACGATCTGTAATATCCTCGGCAATTTTTATATAACTTGTTATCTTTCCATTTCTATCTGTAATCGGTGAAATTGAAGCAGCTTCCCAAATTAGCTCACCATTTTTCTTTTTATTATTAAATTCACCGCGCCAAATTTTCCCGGATGAAATAGTTTTCCATAAATCATTGTATACTTTTTGTGGTTGCATACCAGATTTTAAAATTCTGGGATTTAATCCTAGGGCTTCATTACTCGTATAACCAGTTAATTCCGTAAACTTTGGATTCACATATTCTAAGATTCCACTTTTATTTGTAATGGCTATGGCTGAAGGACTCTGCTGTACAGCTGCAGAAAGTTTTGTTAGTTCGTCTAACATCAGATTCCTCTGGGAGGTATTTCTGATAGCTGCTACTCGATATTGACTGCCTTTGCTTTTTACTGTTTTTGCTTCGATCTCGACTGGAAATGTTTTTCCATTTTTATGTATTGCAATTACTTCATAAGGCGCTGGGTTATTCACGGTAATATTTTTTGTCACAATTGCGTGATAATCTTTCTGTACACATAGAGAAATGGCATTTTTTCCTATCAATTCATCTCTTGTATAGCCAAACATTTTTACTAGCGATTCATTAACATCAATTGTAATACCTTTTTTGTGTATTAGAATTCCTTCAAATGTTAGGTTAGATAATTTCTTAAATCGTTCTTCACTTTCCATTAAATTATCTTCTACACGTTTTCGCTCAATTATTTCAGTATTCAGGTTGTCCAGTGATGTTGTTTTTTCATTCAGGTTCTTCGTCATCTTATTGAACGATAATGCAAGCTTACCAATTTCATCTTGTCTATTTATGATGACTTCCGAATTGTAATCACCTTCATAAATTTTCTTTGTCTGTAATATCAATTCTTTTATCGGCTTTGCAATACGGTTACCTAATATCATCGAAACGACAGCAAGAAAGATGGAAAGCACTAGACCTATTGAAACTAAAACATTAAAATTATTTTTAATTGGGATGTCGATGTGAGATATCGGATGAAAATCTACAGCATACCATGTTTCGTTGACGTTACCTTTTTTATGATCAACAGATTCGAAACTTCCTCCAAACAAGTAACCTGATTTATTTGCAGTTATGTCAATTTCAGAAACAGTATAAATTCCATCATTTTCCAAAATAAAGGACTTCTCATTGTTCTTTATCTTCTTAAGTACTTCTTTGGAAATATTCTCGCTAAGTGGTTCAATGCCTTCTTTGAATATGATCAAACCTCCACTTCTAATCAGAAATAGTTGTTCGGAATCATCTTTCTTTATATTCGTGATGATTTGATTAATAGATCCTAAAATATTCAGATTAGCTTTAAGAATTCCAACTATCTCACTTCCATCTGTTATAGGCAATACAATTCCAAGAACATATCCACCAACGCTTTCATCATAACCACGATCATCAATATAGACTGCTCCAGCTCCATTATTGAAACAACCTTCCCACCAGTATTTGTAGCTATGATCTAAAGTAGAAAGTTTGGCTGTAGAAGATACAAGAGTCCCATATTTATTTGTTACAAAAATCTCACCGAACTCACCCTCTACAGCTTTTTGCAGGTTTTGCAAATACTCCGAAGCATGGTTGTTCGTGTAGTTTTTAATAAATTTATGATCAGCATCATCAATGGATATCCATTTATCATTTTTCGTTTGGATCTCCCTATTTCTTTGTTGTAATGTTAAGCTGTTATAATGATCATTACTTATTTCCAATGCTTTTAGCAATATTGGAGAAACTGAAATAGTTTTAACTATTTTAACTTTTTCAAGAAGTTGATTCTCAATTATCTTACTGCTTTCGTCTGCAATACTTCTTGATAATTGTATGTGCCGATCTGTGATACTTTTAACATTAAAGCTATGAACTGCAAAAATGCAAATAAATAAAATAATGATACTCGTTATGAAGATCTTAAGTGCTTGATTTTGTGCTAATTTCACTTACACTCCCTTAATGTTTTAATAATGTCCATAATTGAACAGCTATCATCCCACAATGTCATATTTAGCTTTTTTCCCCAACTGCTCAAGTAATTTATTGATCTCTTTACGATGGTTATTTATCATCAGTTCTCTATCTACAGCACCATCATTAAATATTTCAAGCTCAATCATTCTCGCCTTTAGTGTCTCTTCAGCTTTCATACGATCAGAGATCTCTTTTCTTAGTTTGCTTGTTGATTCATTTAGATCCTTCAGAATTACCAGATTTGCAATCCTCTGTTTCTCACTAGAACGTAGGGTATTTTCAATTTCGTTTTCGTTGTTTTTTCGAGCTGTTATGTTTTCAGATACAGATAAAATCCTATCTATAGAACCATCATCCGATATTATAGGAACTGTATTGTATTGCTGGTATTGGTCATTTATAAAAAGTTCAAAACTTTGTTCTTCTCCAGCAAAAGTTTTTTGGAAGTTCTCAATTACAAAAGAGGTGTTCTCTCCGAATACTTGTTTTACAGATAAACCTTCAAAATCTTTAGGATTCAGGTCAAGCTTCTTAAACTCATTTCCAGATGTGAACCCAATTGTATAATCTTTTTCAATTATTGATAAATAAGAATTCGGAAAATTCTCAGCGATCTTTTTCAGTAATGTTTCTGATTTCCTTAAACTTGTTTCCGCCTGCTTACGTTCTGTAATTTCTATCTTAAGCTGTTTATTGCTATCCTCTAACATCTTAGTATGTTCTTCTATTGTTTTCTTAAGTATTTCTCTGTCATCTTTTTCAGCAGGAAACCACTTTCTAAACAAAATGGCAATGATCAATACAGCCGCCATTACATTCAACAGTTTAGGAATGATCACAATTTCAGATCGAATAAGAAAATTATGAATTCCAATAGGAAGTAAGCCGGATAATGATGTATACCAGGCCCCAAAATATATACTCTCGACTACGGTACGGAAGGCATCTATGGCCAATATGATAATAAGCATATTGATCAGATTACTTTCCACACGTTTGAAACTGAGACGTCTAAGCAGGAAAAATAATATATAACTCCATATTGCTATGAGAATCCAATATGTTATTGGTGTTAGAATTCGAAACATATTCATCTCAAAACCTCCATAATATTATATTTTACAGTAAACATTAATCTATCATTTAATAACTTCATATTTAGTTTTTCTTCCTAATTTAACAAGCAGTTCATTTACTTCTTTTCTCATATCATTTATTTTTAATTCTCTGTCTACAGTTGCATCATTGAAAATTTCAAGTTCATTCATTCTCTGAATCAGTAACCCCTCAGTTTTTTTTCGTTCAGTAACTTCAGATTTCAAGTTTTTAGTTAATTCGTTAAGGTCTTTCAATATCACTAAATTCGCAATTCTCTGTTCTTCACTTTTCTTAAATTGTTTCTCTAGCGCTTTAGATTTTTCTGTAATCTCAATTTCCGCTTGTTTCTGCTCGGTTATATCCCTTCCGCATACAGCAAATCCCAATATTATACTCTCTGCATCATAATTAGGAGTATAGGTGATATCCATATATCTTCTTCCTTTTATGGGGAAATTAAACCAGGTCTGATAGTTTACCATTTCTCCCTTTAAACATCGAACTGCAAATTCATGGATAACATTGTCAAAATAATCATCACCAAATACTTCTCTAACTGAATACCCTATAACTTCATCTGAAGTTTTACCTAACTCTTTTACATATGAGTCATTTGCTGCAAGATATATAAAATCTTTATCTAAGAATGCCAGCATATCTGTAGATGTGGATACAATTTTTTCTGTTCGACGTAATTTTTCTTCCGTTTTTTCTCTACGGGAGATATCTAGTGACAGATTCTTCTGCATAGTGTTAATAGAACTAACCAATTGCTCCAATTCATCAGGTTTCGTAGCTCGGGATTTCCGAATGAGTTTAAATTCGTGATATTTTGAGTCGAAATTTATAGATTCGGTGAAAGATGATAAAGATACAATGTGTCGACCAACTAATCGATAGAAAAAGATGAGAATGAATAAAGATACTAAAAATATGTTGATTGCTTGAAAGCTGAGTATTAAAAGAAAGTGGTCAAAGATTCGTTCATAAATGTCTTGCATTGAAGCAGCAATATAAAGCTCACCAAGATACACATCCTTACCATTGTAGCTGTAATTCAAGGGAAATATTTTTTCTATTACATTTTCAGATAGAGGTGTACCTGCAACGTGAAGAATTTCTGTATCATTTCGAATTTCTAAGTACTTTATACTCGGAGTTTGCAGCATACCGTCTAATTGTAGTTCCAGATGCGCATCGTTTGTTACCCACATACTACCGATTATTGCAGGCAGATGGATCGAATCTATCTTTTCTAAACTTTTCTCAATATGGTCTAGATCTTTATTGTAATCTAGGTAAAGTTGAACACCAGTTCCGAAAATGGTGATAAGTAGACTAAACATTAGAATGTAAAAAATTAATCTACCTACAATGCTTGAACTTAATCCGACTAATTTTCTTTTATTATCTGTATTCATTATCATTTCTCCATATAAGATCCTAATGTCTCTTCAAAAATTCTGTTATAAGTACCATCAAGTTTCAAATTTCGCAGCTGTTCAGCAATTACCGGTACTAATAAATGATGTTTTTTATTCAGATATAGAAACATTTCTCTTTTTGCTAGGTTCGGTTCTATAACCCAGACATCCTTCAAACCGAGTTTTCTGATCATCTCTAAACCTTCAAAGCGTGAATATACAACAATATCTGCACGATGTTTTCCCAGGAGTGAAAAAAGGATATCCTGATTTTTTACCTTCACCAATGATTTTGAACCTGACAGGTTAGCTTCTAGTATCTTCCACCCTTTTACGATAGCAACGTTGTATGGTTTACAACTATTCCAATCTGTTAGCCGTATGTCTTCTCTCCATGTGAAGGCAACGAATTCGAAATCGACAATTTTTTCGGGAACCTGTATAAGATTCTTATAGAGACTATCCAAACCAGAAATCCTGGGAAATTCCCCATCAGTTATTCCTATGTTAGCACTTGTAATAGATCTTTCAGTTGGCAAATGTGAAATATTTACAGGCTGATTAACCCTTTGAAAAGCTTCTAACAAGACACGGTCATAAAATCCTGTTTGATCTTCTGTTGAGAGTGGGGAAGTCATAGAAGTCGTTATCTCCAAAGTCTGCTGAGCAAAAACACTGTCTGTCAAACACAGAAAACCTGTTATCATTAATAAAGTTACAAGCATTATTCTCATATTACGCCCCTCCATTTATTAAATATTTTCCTTTTCCACCAAATGATTCCCTTATCATTATAATCATTCCACAACTTCATATTTCTTTTTTCTACCTGTTTTCTCTAGCAGATCATTTACTTCTTTTCGTATATCATTTATTTTTAATTCTCTACCTACAGTTACTTCATTAAAAATCTCTAGTTCACTCATTCTTTTTTTCAGTTTTTCTTCTGCTTTCATACGTTCAGAAACTTCTGCTTTCAAGATCCTGCTGGCTGCATTTAGATCTGAAAGAACAGATAGGGTAGCGAGCCTCTGTTCCTCGCTTTTCTTCAGAAGATTCTTCATTTTAACTTCATTATTTTTACGGTTTGTAATATTTTCTGCTACAGATAATATCCTGTCTATTGAACCATTATTTGATATTAATGGAACGGTATAGTACTGCTGGTATTGATCATTTATAAAAAGTTCAAAACTTTGTTCTTCTCCTGCAAAGGTTTCATCTAAGTATTCTTTTACATTATCCAGTTGCTCTCCAAATATTTGTTTTATAGTAAGTCCTTCAAAATCTTTAGGGTTCAAGTTGTTCTTTTTAAATTCACTGCCGGAAGTAAAGCCGATTGTACGATCTTTCTCGATTATCGATAAATATGAATTGGGATAATTCTCGGCGATCTTCATAAGAAGTTCTTCAGACTGTTGGATTTGAATGATCTTTTCGCTTAAATTCTTAGAAGCATTTTGCAATTCACCGGTTTTATTTTTAATTTCCTTCCTAAGTGCATTTGTTAAAAGAAAATAAAAAGCTATACCGATTACTATTAATGCCAGAATTATCCCGGAAGTAGAAAACCAGATCTGAGTTGTATTCCCTGAAATAGACTTTTTTACTTCATCCCGATCAATTTTTACTACAAGTCCAATATCAAGATCATCAATATGCCTTGTTACTGCAAATACTGGAACACCCCTGTAATCCACATTATTCGAGAATTCTTGTTCATTCCCCAACAAAGCCTGTGTTACGGGGATTTTGACATCCTCTTTAGGAATTATATCTCTTGATTCAACCTCTGTTGAAAATCTTCTCTCAGTGAAGAAAACAGCATCACTATTAGCATCTCTATAAGCGAGTAAGCATTCTCCACTTTCTCCTAAACCTTCGCTGATATACGCAATTTCTTTAATATAATCAAGATCCATTCTTGCCACTATAACACCTTCTTTATAAGGATAAGAAAATGTATATGAAACTTTTTCAACTGTATCAGATAGATAGATAGGTTTTATGAATCCTTCTTTTGTTGCATTTAGAAAATATTGATCTGTTGCACGGGAAAGTCCAATATTTGCTTCATTTGATGAATGAGTGATTTTCCCATTTGAGTCCATAATAAAGATCTCAAATAGATCATCTTCTAGATCTACCATTTTCCTTAGATCTTCATTTGAAAGCTTTTTTAAGGTACTTATAAATTGAAATGAACTTCTTGAATGATTTACATGATGTTCTATGTTCTTATGTTTAGAATTAGCAGCAACTTCCAGCGTAGCAAAATATTTATCGATTGCATCAATTTCTAATTTCTTTGTAATGTTGTAAGCATTCAAAACAAATATGCCGACGATCAAGAACAATGAAAATCCTAATAACAACAGCAAGGTATTATTTTTGAGTACAATAATATTCAATTTATTCAGGATCAATAATACAATAAGAGCTAAAACTAAAATTCCAAAAACCCAGTATACTATGACTCTGGAGGAACCTTCTTGCTCCTTTATCTCGGTCTCAATCGTTTTATATTCATCCAGATAAGTAGTAGCTGCAACGACCATAACAACATCATCGGCAGTTCTTAACTTAACTATAGAAGTATACATATATTTTTTCTTAGTTGTACCATCCGGTTCAATCCAATTATAAAGACCCCCGGAATCATAACCTTTAATTGTCTGCAACAGGATATCCCACATATCGGGCAGTGTCTCTTTTAGAGTGCTTAGGTCCATTCCTTGAAACTCTGGCTTTATATGAAACAAATTAAACAAGGTTTCATAACTCAAAATCGCAGTGTAACCGGTTTTTCCAACGCGTTGAATTGCAATATTCCTAAAATAAGAATCTTCTTGCAGTTCCTTGAGAGTCATATCAGGATTTAGTTTCAAATATATCTCAATTTGCTTGGCAACATCTTCAGCTTTTTGCTGAATAGATTCCTTCGCAAATGTAATTTTAGTTTTATTTTCATACGCGCTAAGCCACTTATTATGAATTTCTGACTTTTTACTTTCGGGAATGGATTTTAGGCCTTTATTGATAATAGAAACTAATTCGGGCCAGTCATTACGTAATTGGAAATGAAGACCACTTGTTTCTCCCACTGTAAAAGATGTTTCGATCATACCTGCAAGCATTAACTTTCGAGCTATGTAAAATAATGTCTCTTCGAAAATTGTACAGTCTGCTTTTCTGGATACAACTGCTTTTATCACTTCGGGCATTGTATCATAATAGATGAACTCTACTTTTTTATTCTCCTTTATCAGAATTTCTTTAAAAGCATTTCCCTTCTGAATAGCCACTTTTTTCCCGGAAATATCATCAATTGAATGAATTCCTGCGGGATTACCTTTTTTGACAAAAATAAGGGGGGTATGTTGTGAATATGGTTCTGAATGGTTGAAATATTTGGCTCGTTCTTTTGTTAGTGATGCGGTTGTAAAACCATCTAATTCCCGTTTTTTAGCACGTTCTTGAATTTCGCTCCACTTACCCAGTTCAAAGCGTATCTTTAATCCGGTATTTATTTCTATAAGCTTTAAGATGTCAGCATCATAACCGATCACATTATTGTCATCATCATGCATGATGTAAGGTTCAAATGTACTTCCACCACCCAGAGTGATAACAGGATGAGCCTTTAGAAATGCTTTTTCTTTTGCCGTTAGCATAATCTCGTTTGAATCTTCTATAGGGAATGAGCCCAACCATTTATCGTAAATTGTGTCAAAAGAACCATCAATAATAATTCTTGATAAGCCATCATTAAGAAGTGTTAGTAATTCGGAATCTCCTTCTGTTACGGCAAAAGTGAAATCTTGTTTGAATTCCTTTATTACAGTTATTGGAATAACGTTTTCGATGCCTGCTTTTTTTAGTAATTGCATACCTATTCTCTTCTGGGTGATCACGGCATCATATTTGCCTTCTGAAACCAACCTGAAGGCTTCCTCAAAAGTTGTGGTTGTGATAATATGTTTTGAAAGTTGTTCACGCCTGATGTACTCTTCAGCATTATCTCCTTTCATTACTACGATAGTTTTACTTTTTAGATCTTCCACTGATCTGATACTGGTATTGCCTTCCTTAACAAAGATAGCTCCGTAAAGTGTTAAATATGGAACTGTAAAATCGTAAAGCGGTTCTCTTTCCGGTGTTCTACCAACTAATGGAAGTACATCGATCTTTCCTTCTGCCAGATCTGTTTTGATCTCTGACCAGGGGCCAACATAAAAAGAAACATCCCTCTCAACTGCATCGAGAGCTGCACGTAAAAGCTCTACCGAGAATCCATCTGCTTGCCCATCTTTAACAAGAGCCAGTGGGGGGTAATCATATTCTGAAGCAGATCGAATAACATCTTGGGCAAAAATGTGATTGAATATAATTATCAAAACTAATATAAATAGTAATTTATTATGCTTCATCATTTTCTTTCTCCTTCTTATCCCTTCCTCAAGCTTGTGTTAGACTTTACTTTATTAACAATCATAGTTTTAAGTTAATATCTACTTTCATCAATAAAGATCTATTGCATCAAGTTACAATCTCATATTTCTTATCTTTTCCCAATTCCTTAAGTAACTCATTGATCTCTTTACGAAGATCATTTATCATCAATTCTCTATCTACTGCAGCATCATTAAAGATCTCTAGTTCAGTCATCCTCTGATTAATATTATCCTCTATTTTCTTAGATTCCGTTATATCTCTAAATTCTACAACTCGAA
>Ga0233442_1002593_pt1 | contig 11867 bp, 6 predicted proteins | sample SI_123_September_3_FD_182789 | JGI IMG/M metagenome (GOLD analysis project Ga0233442, IMG submission 182789) | Seawater microbial communities from Saanich Inlet, British Columbia, Canada - SI_123_September2016_150_MG | ecosystem: Environmental > Aquatic > Marine > Inlet | place: Canada: British...
TATGATTCAATCAGCCTGGAATGTTGCTAACAAAACAGGCTATCAAGTAAAACCCTGGAACTGGATGGATTCACACCCTGTCATAAGGCTTAAATCAGCCAAGCACAATCAAGATTTAATCGTGCTAGAGGGAGATACGGGTAATGTATTAGCTTTTGGACCAGGCCGCAATATCAAGTCAAGCCATCCAGGTAATAAAGGCGCGACACTGATCTCTGCCCACCGAGACACGCAGTTTAGCTTCCTAGAAGATGTTGTTTTAGGTGATCGCTTTGAGGTTGACTCAATTTATTCAAAAAACAACTACTATTATCAAGTCAGTGATATCAAAATTATTGACTCGGATATAGTTGATATCGATATTGGTAGTAATCAATCAGAGCTGAAACTCGTCACTTGCTATCCATTCAATGCGCCTATTGCAGGCGGCCCTTTACGCTATGTAGTTACTGCCAATCTTATTCAGAAAGTATGATAAAAATCTCACAAAGAAATCAATATATTGTTGTCATGAAAGTTACAAATATTATAAAAATAACGACATAATAAGTATCAATTAAACACTTAATTTAAGTAAGATTAATCAATCATTAGGAGCACAATGAAATTATTACTTTCTCTATTTTTATCTCTACTTATTTCCTCTGCAAATGCAGGCTTTTCAGAAGCACTCGATGCACTGAAAACTGGTGATTTTAAAACGGCAATATTCAATCTAGAAAAGGAAATAGACAAATCTGAAGATGATACCTTTACGCCGATGCTTTACGCTGTATTGGCAAACTCTTATTACCAAGCGCCAGATGATATAGATAATGATTATAAATTGGCATTTAAAAACTATTTAATCGCATCTAAAAGGTTTGATGCTAATGTCCAATACAAGCTTGGTGTTATGTACGACACTGGACAGGGTGTAGAGCAAGATTTTACAAAAGCAATAGAGTATTTCGAACAATCTATTAAATATAAAGAAAAGCCTTATTCACTATGGCGACTTGGTAAGATCTATCTTCTCGGAAAAGGGGTTACTAAAGATTATGATAAAGCCAAAGAATATTTTGAGCGTGCAGAAGCTGTTGGCGATGCAAACTCACAATTTGAATTAGCGCATATGCATGAATATGGAAAAGGTATTCCTATTAGCCTTCCAAGAGCAATTCATTATTATGAAAAATCAGCCGAGCAGGGAGATGCAGATGCACAATATAAGCTGGATTTGCTTTTGGGTAAGGTTGATAAAAAAGACTGGCACGTAGATTTTGAAACAGCATTAGACTTCACCTACGGCTATACCGTTGATGTTGATTTTGACAAGGCCATTGAATACTATCAAAAAGCTGCAGATAAAGGCAGCGCAGTGTCTTTATACAATATTGGCTTTACTATTGGCCTTACTTCCAAAACCAAGCAATCTAAGCTTGAGCTTGAATATTACAAAAAAGCAGCTGAACTGGGCAATATCTACGCACAAACAACCATGTCTAATCTCTATGCTATTGGTATAGGTGTTAATGTCGATGATGAAAAATCATTCTATTGGGATATGCAAGCAGCTTTAAATGGTAATTTACATTCCATTAAATCTGTTGCAGATGGCTACTATTCAGGCGAAGGTACAAGCAAAAATTATGATGAAGCCATTAATTGGTATCAAAAAGCCATAGATATGGGAGACGATGAGTCGATATATGATATTGCTGCTATGTATGAAAATGGTGAGGGCTTTGAAGAAGATACAGATAAAGCTATTGAACTTTATACCCAAGCTGCAGATATGGGTTATGCCAATGCTCAAAACACTTTATCAGAATACTACTTAAAAGGTATTCATGTAAAAAGAGATTATCAAAAATCCTACGATTTAGCGCTAAAAGCTGCAGAACAAGGTTTTTCAGGTGCTCAAAATAAGCTTGGTTTTTTCTATCAAACTGGAAAAAATGTTGTTGAAGTTGATATGGAAAAAGCGCTAAGTTATTATGAAAAAGCCGCAGAGCAAGGGAGTGTTAAGGCGCAGTATAATTTAGGCATACTTTATTTAAACGGCATCGGTATAAAAAAAGATAAAAGTAAGGCCTTTGCGCTATTCAAGAAGTCTGCCGATTTGGGGCATCCAGATGCACAACACCAAGTGGGTGCGTTTTATGATTTTGCTATCGGAGATGTGCAGAAAGACGTAAAAGAAGCAATTAAGTGGTATAAAAAAGCTGCAGCTAAAGACTTTAAAAAAGCAGAAATGTCATTAGGTGGAGTCTATTACTATGGCGATAAGGATGCAAATATTCAAAAGAACTACAAAAAAGCCGCCGATTATTACTACACAGCTGCCAAAAACAAGACAGATGACTCTGCAAAAAACAAAGTTACTCTTAAGCGAACTAGCTCTGGATCAGGTTTTTTTGTAACGCCTAATCATATTATTACCAACAACCATGTGACAGTAGGCTGTGACAAACTAGAAGTAAAAAATAAAGGCTACAAGTCAAGTGCCAAATTATTAGATACAGATTCAACAACTGATTTATCAATCCTAGTCACAGGCAAGCCAAACAACAGCTTCTTATATTTCAGAAACCGCAAGCCTGTGGTTACAGGCGAGCAATCTTTAGCATTAGGCTATCCATTCTCATCAACACTAGGATCAGAGCTTAAAGTCACTTCAGGCAATATTGCAGCACTCACAGGCTTTAATAACAACATTGCCGAGCTTCAGCTTACCTCACCTGTACAGCCAGGCAACTCAGGTGGCCCACTACTTGATGACAACGGTAATGTGATTGGTGTTATTGTTTCAAGGCTAGAAAAATCTTCAGCAATAACAGGCAGTAGAGTTGCACAGAACGTAAACTTTGCCATTAAATCAAATATGGCTAAAATCTTTATGGATTTGAATATGGTGGATTATCAAGTTAGAAAATCAAATGGCGCTAAAGAAGTTAGTCAGATTGTTACTGAGGCGAAAGAGGCAACGGTGCAGGTGATTTGTAAGGAGAAGGAATAATTAAAAAATAGAGAATATACATACAGACAAATAGGGGTAGCTTATGAAACATATATTTAATATTGAAAGAGACGCAGAGCCAAAAAATCCATTTGGCGCAAAGCTGTATTGGAAGTTTGTTGTTAATGCAGGCGTTAGATACGGTGAAATTTTAGATGCGGATAACACTGGGCAAGCAGAATTAACGCTTACTGGGGATATTAGTCGTCATAACAATGGTCGTGACGTATATAGGGGGAGTGTTTTAATTAACGAAAAACTTTTCGGAAATACGGAGTATGTAGTTGCCAACGATGGAACACTCATAACCTTTTATCCAATGGTGAGACACAGAGAAAGGTATAAAAATAAACTAGATGGATTAGTAGATTATCTTTTATTTTCTGGAAAAACTATACCAAAAGAAAGAATGGCAAGTTTTTATCATCAGCGTTATTTGGACAATAATTTAATTACCGCTGTTGAGTTGATTGAGCGTGATTTGGCTGACATGGCTGGAGCCATGTTTAAAGATGTCAGAGAGGAAGTTAGGGCCGAAGTTGTGAGAGAATTTGAAAATATTAATACGCAAGATACAATTGAAGCTGTTACAGAATACAAAGCTTTAGTGGTAATTCTTGAAAATGAAATTAAAGAGCTAAGAAAAGAGCAAGAGGGTGTTTTAAGATCTGGAAAGGACTTCTTAGTGACAGATCCAGATGTACTGGTTGATGTTGACACAATCATGCATAATGGAAGTGAATGCACTAGATTAACACTGGGCAATGGTACGCACAAGTATATGAAGTTATCAACCTGGGATAAAAATGATAATGTTACTAGTAAGGCGAAAAATCTTATTGGAAAGCATGTAAGGACAACTTGTTGGAACCCAATTGGATCAACCAAATGGTCAGATATGGATTACTTTAAAAATATTTATGAAGTTGAGTCTGTTTTAGCCTCATAAAATGGATTAATAAAAGTGAGTCAGGCTGTTGTTAAGGTTCGGGAAGCAATTGTGCAGGTTATTTGTAAAGAAAAAGAGTGATAAAAATTTTTCGAATTTTTCGAATGGGCTATTTTTAAGTATAAAATTAAAGCGACTTTATCAAGCAGATAAGGGAAAGAGTTGCCCTATTAATTAAGGATAATGATGAGCCACAACATAGTAAATAGTCTTACCCCTTATCATTCAAAATACTATGCAACACTTCTAACCCTTCAAAACAGTTCCAGTAGTGTCAATAGACTGTCTCAGTCAATGTTTAATGCGCAAATAGATTTGAACCCTCATCAAATTGAAGCGGCGCTATTTGTATTTCAGTCACCGTTATCTAATGGTGTCATTATTGCAGATGAAGTAGGTCTTGGTAAAACGATAGAAGCTGGTCTCGTTCTTTGTCAGTATTGGAGTGAATTCAAGAGAAAAATTCTTATTGTCGCCCCTGCAAGTCTTAGAAAGCAGTGGAGTATGGAGCTTAAAGAGAAGTTCTTTATAGACTCTGTTATCTTGGAAGCAAAGTCATATAAAAATGCTTTAAAGAAGGGAAATCTAAATCCATTTGAACAGAAAGACGCTTTAGTTATTGTATCGTATCAATTTGCGGTCAGGCACGAAGAAGAAATTCTTTTGGCTGGTTATGATCTTGCAATTGTAGATGAAGCTCATAAGTTGAGAAACGTATATAAAAAACAGAATGTTATTTCAAAATCTATAAAGAGATCTTTGGCAAATACAAAGAAAATTCTCTTAACTGCTACACCACTACAAAACTCACTCTTGGAGCTTTATGGCTTAACTTCCATTATTGATGATCAGGTTTTTGGCGATACAAATTCTTTTAGACAAAACTATGTGAGTGGTTCATCTGTAACTGGACAGCTTGGTGATCTCAAAGAAAGGTTGAAAACAGTTTGTCACAGAACGCTTCGTAAAGATGTCCTTGAATACATTAAATATACAAAGCGTTTACCTTTAGTGGAAGAATTTACTCCTTCAGAAAAAGAACAAAAAGTTTATGATCTTATTTCTGATTTTCTGCAAAGAGAGGAATTACATGCCATCCCCTATAAACAAAGAGCATTGATAACGCTTATTATGAGAAAGCTTTTAGCATCATCAAGCCGCGCCATTGTAGGAACGCTGACTACCATGATCAATAGGTTACAGGTTTCACTCGACAATCAACAAGCTACTAGTATTACAGATATTCTTCTTGACGAAGATGAGATCATAGAAGGCTATCTCGATGAAGATGAAATTAAAGAGAATGAAGAAACACTTTTAGATAAGAGAGATGCCCAAGGCATTCAGGAGGAATTGATTGAATTACGCTCCTTTAAAGACTTAGCTTCATCCATCGAAGTAGATGCAAAACTCAAGTCTTTAGTTATAGCATTAGACAAAGGATTGGAGTCTCAAAAGCAACTGGGGGCTTCTGAAAAAGCACTCATCTTTACAGAATCACGAAGAACACAAGAGTATCTCTATGAGTATCTTACAAGCAATGGTTATGTAGATAAGGTGGTATTGTTTAACGGTACAAACACCGATGATAATTCTAAATTGATATATAGGAGATGGCTTGAAAAGCATGAAGGCAGTGACATAATCACCGGCTCAATAACTGCTGATAAAAAGCAAGCCATCGTAGATGCGTTTAAAGATGAAGCTACTATCATGATAGCAACAGAAGCTGGTGCTGAAGGTATTAACTTACAGTTTTGTAACTTAGTTGTGAACTATGACTTACCTTGGAATCCACAGCGAGTTGAGCAAAGAATCGGTCGTTGTCATCGTTATGGACAAAAGCATGATGTGGTTGTTTTAAACTTTATCAACACTGCTAATAAAGCTGATAGACGAGTTTATGAACTCTTATCTCAAAAGTTCCAACTCTTTGAAGGTGTTTTTGGAGCTTCTGATGAAGTTCTTGGCTCTATTGAGAGTGGAATAGATTTTGAGAAGCGAATACTTGAAATATATCAAACATGTAGAAATTCTGATGAGATAGATAAGGCATTTGATGACTTACAAGAAAATCTCGATGACAAGATACAAGAGAAGATGTTAAGCACAAGACAACAGCTCTTAGATCACTTTGATGAAGATGTTCATACAAGACTTAAAGTTAGACTTGATGAGTCTAAGAAGCAGATGGATAAGTTTGAGAGAGCCTTCTGGGAGCTTACTCGTTTTGAGTTGAATGAGTATGCACAATTTAGTGATTCTAAGGGAACCTTCTTTTTACAAAAAGCACCAGCAATTAATATCCCTGTTGGTAACTATCAACTCATCACACAGTATGATGAAAATACCAACTCTCATGCCTATCGTATCAATAGTGACCTAGGGGAGTATGTAGTTAGCAAAGCAAAATCTCGTGAACTGCCTGTATCACTAATAACATTTGATTTGAGTGGTCATAATGTTAAGGTTGGTGCATTAGAGCCATATGTAGGCCAAAGTGGCTATGCTTTTGTTACAACAATGACTGTAGATTCATTTGAAAGAGAAGAGTACCTTATAAGCAGCGCTATTGCTGATGATGGAATAGTTCTAAATGATGAATTTACAGAGAAACTTTTTGGACTTAAAAGTATAAGTGAGTCTAAGTCAGCAGCTTCAAACACAATTTCTACACAACTTAGAGATAACAATGAACAGCAACAAGCTACTATCAACGATAATATAAATGTTAAAAATAATGACTTCTTTGATAATGAGATGGAAAAGCTAGACAACTGGGCTGATGACTTAAAGATTAGTCTTGAAGTAGATTTGAAAAACCTTGAGAAAGAGATAAAGACTAGAAAAACAGAACAGAGAAAGCTTATAGACCTTGTAGAGAAAGTAGTACACCAAAGAGAAACAGTAAAGTTTGAAAAGAAACGTAATCAACTTAGACGAAAACTCTACGATGAACAAGATGCTATAGAAGAGAAGAAAGAGACACTCATAGATAAGGTAGCTCAAAAGCTCAAACAAGAGATAACAACAGAAACACTTTTCACTATAGAGTGGAAGATAATATAAGGATGAGCATGTCAAAAAAGCAGAAACTAGAACTCACTTGGATAGGTAAAGATGATGAAGTAAGACTAGAGTCAAGAGTGCTTATAGAAAATCCTGAACTCTCTTACGGTGATACAGGTACAGAAAATATGATTATTCATGGGGATAATCTATTAGCTCTTAAAGCTCTTGAACAAGACTACGCTGGTAAGGTGAAGTGTATCTATATAGATCCACCATATAATACTGGGAATGCTTTTGAGCATTATGATGATGGAGTCGAACATTCATTATGGTTAAATTTAATGAAACAAAGATTACGAATTCTCAAGAATCTTCTAAGTGAAGATGGTGTTATCTTTGCACAAATAGATGAGAGTGAAGGAGCGTATTTAAAAGTTCTCATGGACGAAGTCTTTGGTAGAAATAGTTATGAGACTACGTTTTTTGTTCAAGTTCGTTATGGTAATAAAACATTAAATGAAGATAATAACTATCAAAAATTAATTGAACAAATTCTTGTTTATAAAAAACCATTATTTAAACCTAATAAGCAAAAAATTGATTATCCAGTAGATAAGTTTTGTTGGAAAATTACTGAATTAACAGAGGGAAAAACTGAAAGCATTGGTGGAAGAGAAGTTATAGTTTTTAAAGATGGCGAGTATAGAATTGATAAAGTAGAAGCATCATTAATAGCATTAAAAGAAACTTGGGCTACAGGATCTCTCGTCAAACAAGGTGGTTCAGCAGCAGAGTTTTTTGATTTACATTTATCAACTAGAAAAGAACAGGATGGCTTAAAAACTTTATATAAGGTCATTGATATGGGTACTAAAGGTGATGGTCTTGGCTATAGGTATATTTCTGGACCGAAAAAAGCCTCTGCATCAAAGGGGAAATTCTACTCAGCCATACCTATTAAAAAATTAGATGACATAAAGTCTGGTCAAGCAAAGAAAGAAATTCCTATATCTAATTTTTATGATTTTTCAGGAAATTTTGGAAATTGTCGCCTAGAAGGAGGAGTTAGCTTTAACGGAGGGAAAAAACCTGAAAAGCTAGTGTCAATGCTTATTGAGATTGGATCTAATGAAGGTGATTTAGTATTTGATTCTTTCTTGGGTTCAGGTACGACCGCTGCAATTGCTCATAAAATGAATCGTAAATATATAGGGATTGAGTTGGGAGAGCAAGCTATTACACATGTAGTACCTAGATTAACTAATATTATCAAACATAAAGACCTTACAGGTATTTCTGAAGTTGTGTCTTGGAAAGGTGGTGGTGGCTTCAAATTCTACACACTAGCCCCAAGCCTATTAAGAAAAGACAAATTTGACAACTGGATTATAGAGCCAAGCTACAATGCAGACTTACTAGCATCAGCATTAGCTAAGCAAGAAGCATTTACCTATCATCCAGATAGTGAACTCTTTTGGAAGCAAGGTTATTCGACTGAAAATGACTTTATCTTCACTACAACACAGTTCATTACTGTAGAGCTTATAGATAGAATCCATAATGAAATGAGTGAAGATGAATCACTTCTAGTATGTGCAAAAACATTTCAAGATGCTTGCCTCTCTCGTTATGACAATATAACCCTGAAGAAGATACCTAAAGTCCTTCTAGGCAAGTGTGAATTTGCTAAGGATGATTACAGTCTCAACATAACAGAAACTGAAGAAGTGGAGGCAGATGATGAGTAGTAGCACTATCAATGCAATAAGCAATAGACTAAGTTTAAGAACCCCACAAAGAGAAAGTCTTGAGATCTTAGCAAAGCTCATCGAAGAACTTGACTTATCAAAAGATGCTGACTTAGATACTGGTATGAAAACAGTAGCTTCACTTTATCCTACATTTAAAGAGTTTGAAAGAAGCTTTCCATCTCTATGTTTTGCTCTTGCTACTGGCGTTGGTAAGACAAGACTTATGGGTGCATTTATTGTTTATCTTATGAGAGAGAAAGGTGTTAAAAACTTTTTCGTCCTTGCACCAAATCTTACTATTTACAACAAACTTATGGAAGATTTTGGCGAACCATCTCATTCAAAGTATGTATTTAAAGGGATCAGTGAGTTTGTCTCTAATCCACCAACGATTATAACGGGCGAGAACTACCAGTATCAAGGTGGTCTCTTTGATGATAAAGAGGGTGTTCATATAAATGTATTTAACATTTCTAAAATCAATGCAGATACGAGAGGTGGAAAGAAACCGAAAATCAAACGCTTATCAGAATATTTAGGAGAATCATATTTTGGTTATTTGTCTAATCTTGATGACCTTGTTATCTTAATGGATGAGTCACATCACTATAGAGCAGACAGAGGTATGGAAGTTATCAACGAACTCAATCCTATCCTTGGACTTGAGCTTACTGCTACCCCTCAAGTTGAAAACGGAGCTAGAACTACAAAATTTAAGAATGTTGTTTATGAATACTCTCTGTCAAAAGCAATTGCGGACGGTTATGTGAAAGAGCCTTGTGTTGCTACACGAAAGAATTTTGATGCTTCGCAATATAAAAATGACCCAAGTCGCTTGGATCAGATTAAGATTGAAGACGGTGTGCGTATTCATGAAGACACTAAAGTTGCACTAGATATATATGCAAGAAATAGTAAAACATCACGAGTAAAGCCTTTTATCTTGATTGTAGCGAGAGATACTGTACATGCAAGTGAGATAAAAAGTCTCATACAATCTGATAGCTTCTTTAACGGGCGATATGCAGATAAAGTTATAGAGGTGCACTCTAATCAAAGAGGTGATGAAAAAGACGAGACTATTGCAGAACTTGTTTCACTTGAAGATCCTGCAAACACTACAGAGATAGTCATACATGTCAACATGCTAAAAGAGGGGTGGGATGTTACCAACCTTTATACGATAGTACCTCTTCGTACCGCAGCTTCTATGACTCTAATAGAGCAAACTATTGGTCGTGGATTGAGATTGCCTTATGGAAAGCGAACGGGTGATGAGAAGGTAGATAGATTAACGATAGTGTCGCATGATAAATTTCAGGAGGTTATTGATGAGGCGAACAAGCCAAACTCTATCATCAAACAAGAAAATATTATCGAGATTGATGAGCAGGATATAGTGCAAGAAAAAGAAGTGGTTACTGCCCAAAATAAAGTAGAAGAGAATTTTAAAGTAGAAGCCAAAGCTATAGAAGTATTGGAATCAGTTGAAGAGAAAGTAACTGCAACTGCGATACTAGATGCAAAACGGACTATACTAGAAGTTATTCAAAGGCCATCATCGAATGTCAAAAGAGCTCAAGATTTACATTCAGATGCAGTAAAAGCTATTGCCATAGAGAAGATTAAACAAAATCCTATACTTAAGTCACAGTTACCAGTGTTTCAAGATGAGATCATTAAACAAGCCGAAGAGGTCTATGAGTCAATTGTAGAAGAATTTATTGCAAATATTATTGAAATCCCTCGCATTACAATTGCACCATCGGAAGAGATAAAAGCAGGTTTTAATGATTTTAGTTTAGATGTAAGTAGCATTAACTATCAGCCAGTAGCAGAAGAGATTTTGGTGCAAAAGCTTAGAACCAGTGAACAGTCAACGGTAACAGGGCATGGTCGTATCTCTATTGATAGACCTGAAAATGTCATCGTAAGTGAATTGATGAATTTCCCAGAAGTAGATTATGACACTCAATCAGAGCTACTTTTTAAACTTGTTTCTCAACTGTTAGAGAAATTTAACACGACACTACAAGATAAAAATGATGTGATGAATGTTATCCAGTATTACTCAAAAGATATTGCAAAAGCAATTTACACACAGATGCAAGACCATCACTATTGTGAAGCGCCAACTTTTGAACAGGTAAGTATTAAGCCATTTGTAGCCATTGAGCCACACAATATCACTAAGTATAAAGAAGATGATGTGCATGATTTAAGAGACACTATTGAGCCTACATCTGACATCCCTAAAAAGATTTTTAGTGGCTTCTCTAAAGCGTGCCATAACTTATACAAATTTGATTCAAAAACAGAGAAGGATTTTGGAATCATCCTTGAACAGGACGTCACAGTGCAAAAATGGTTAAGACCAGCACATAACCAGTTCAACATACTATGGGGCCGTGCAAGAAATCAGTATGAGCCAGACTTTATTGTAGAGACTGAAGATGCTATCTACATGGTAGAAACAAAAGCTGAACGAGATATAGAGACTGATGAAGTACAAGAGAAAAAATCAGCAGCTATAAAGTATTGTGAGTACGCCAATAAATACACTAAAGAGAGTGGAGGCAAGGTTTGGAAATATGTGATTATTCCTCACACAAAAGTAAAGTTTAACAATGATTTATCCTATTTTCTAAGAGGGCTATAGTGCATTTTTTTTACAAATGTAGGTGGTTTTAATGGAGCGTAAAGTCAAATCAATTGTGATGGTGTATTTTTACTTAACAAATGAATATTAAAAACATACAAAAACAACTTGCAGACTTCGCTGATGAGCGTGACTGGGATCAGTTTCATAATCCTAAGAACCTTTCTATGGCGCTATCTGTTGAAGCATCAGAACTTGTTGAAATCTTTCAGTGGCTGACACCTGAGCAGGCTGAAGCGATTATGAGCTCTAGTGAAGGCGAACATGTTCAAGAAGAAATGGCGGATATTATGATTTACCTGATTCGTATGGCTGATAAGCTTAATGTCGATCTTGAAAATGCGGTTAATGATAAGAATATTAAGAACGGCAAAAGGTATCCAGTCAGCTTATCAAAGGGTAATGCTAAAAAAATAACAATTTAAATGACAGCAAACGAGCAATTAGAAGATCAGATCCCAACTCTTAAGCGAGGGTATTTTTCTAGGCATTGGC
>Ga0233442_1002617_pt1 | contig 11779 bp, 11 predicted proteins | sample SI_123_September_3_FD_182789 | JGI IMG/M metagenome (GOLD analysis project Ga0233442, IMG submission 182789) | Seawater microbial communities from Saanich Inlet, British Columbia, Canada - SI_123_September2016_150_MG | ecosystem: Environmental > Aquatic > Marine > Inlet | place: Canada: British...
TCATGGAATCTTCTTTAGACCAACAAAAAAAATTACAAGCGAATATCCGGATTTCCCCGTGATTCATGAATTTGACGCATTAAAAAACCAACTGGAACAGCTGAAAAAATAATGCGAAAAAACGAAAGCAGAGCTCAAAAAGGAGAAGGTAGGAAGCAAAAATTTACAGGAGACAGAAAAAGCCACTCCGCCAAAAAAGAAAGCTACCGGGAGAAGAGTCAGTTTAAAAGACACGAAAAGGAAAATGGTCGATCATTTGCCTCAGCAAAAAAAGATGGGAAAGGACGAAAGACAGGCGCTTCCGGAAGTGACTTTCTTTATGGAATTCTTCCGGTGCTGGGTGCTTTAAGCCATCGACGTAGAAAACTGGATCACCTCTATTTGAAACAAGACGCTGATTCCTCCGAGCGTTTGAAAAAAATTCGGGTGCTTGCAGAACAGCATAGAGTTCCGCTGAGTGAAGTTCCTGTCAAAAAACTAGAGGAAATGTGTCCTGATGCAGTTCACCAGGGTGTGGTCCTGCGTTGCGGTGCCTTGCCCTTCTCTTCTCTCTCCGATCTTCCGCAAAGTGCTGAAGGTCAATATCCCTTGATTGTCGTGCTGGACCAAATCGAAGATCCCCATAATCTTGGTGCTATTCTGAGAACATGCGGTTTTTTTAAAGTGAGTGGCGTGGTCGTGCCTCAGGACCACACTTCCGGCTTAACTGCAGTGGTGGCTAAGGCTTCAGCAGGAGTTTCGGAATGGTTCCCGGTGATCTCTACCCCGAACCTTGCCAGATTTCTTCAAGAACAAAAAGCTAAAGGTTTTTGGGTGATAGGACTCGCCGGAGATGCTACTGAAAGTGTGGCGGATTTCGTGCCTGACAGACCGCTGATTCTTGTGCTGGGTAATGAAGGAAAAGGTATGCGCCGTCTCAGTCGTAAACATTGCGACTGGCTTGTTAGTATCCCGGGCAATCCGGAAGTATCTTCATTAAATGTCAGCAATGCCGCAGCAGTTGTACTCTTTCATTTGCAGAACCAACCTCAAATCTCCTAAACAAAATCCCCGACCTAATTCCCTGCCTGGATATTTTGCAGGGATATTGCACTACGAAAAACCTCACGCCAGTAGAGTGAAATTGACAGTTTATCTGCCTGCTTAATTTTCCTGCAGATTTGATATTGCTGTGCGTCGAATAATTGAAGCCTAAAAATTTTATAACTAAAATAAAAATTCATATATGCCGCGTTTTAGTCTGGAAACTGCTTTAAAAGTCAGGGAGCGTCTGGAAAAGCTCTACCAGAAAGCACTGGCGGAACAAGTACAGTTGGAGCAACAGCATCGAGACAGAAAAAAACAGATGCAGGAGGCTCTAGATGTTCATAACAGTGATTTAGACAAAGCTAAAGCAGAAGGTGTGACGATAAATCAGCTGTTAATGGGTGGAAATTTTCAGCAACGAATCAAACAGCACCTTGAACTTACTCAAACTCAACTCAATGAGCAGTTGGAAATAGTGGAATTGAAACGTCATGAGTTGACTCAAGCAACTCAAAAGAAACGTGTGCTGGAAATTTTAAAGGAAAAAGAAATTGAAAAATTCAAAGCAGAAACGGAACGTCTTGATCGTTTGGAAGCGGATGAAATTGCCCAGAATTATCGACGGGATATTCAAAGTTAATAAAAATATTGCCCAATTATAAATAATTATCGTACATATCAATATTGTTTCGTAACAGGAATATCATGCATAAAATATTAAATATTATTAATGATTACAAGTTCTTATATTTATTTATTGGATTTGTCTTGTTGGCAAGGCCCGCTTATAGCATACCAACAAGCATCGATGAATTGAAACAATCCTTCGGTACGCTCTGCGCAGATTACGGACTTGATTTTTGTGCGGTTGAAGCAGATGTCAAAAACAAAGCAAAGAAACCTCGAAAGTTTACAGAGACCGAAAAAAAGATTCTAACCAGACTTGCGGAACAACAGGATCGCTTGAGTTTAAGGAGTTTGGAACTGGACCGCAGAGAAGGACAGCTTAAAACTCTGCAGGAGGATATTCAACGTCAGGTTAGCCAGTTGGATAAACTCCAACAGAAGATTGAAAAAGATATCATTAAAAAGAAAACTCAGGATGATGCGCAATTAATAAAGGCAGTTGCCTTATATTCAAAGATGGATGCAGGCATTGCAGCACAATCGTTGGCAAAATTGGAGAGAAAAATTGCCGTCAACATTCTGAAACAAATGAAAGAAAAACAGGCATCTTTGATACTTTCCAGTATGGGCGCGGCTGAATCAGCCAGCATTATTGAAGAGATAACAAGAAAAAAATGAGATAGTTATGATGGAAGCAATTGGACAAAAAGCGGTTATACCGGTAATTGACGAGGCCGTAGCGGCAACTGAGTTTGGAATGGATTCTGGAGAGAATGGTGAAAACAAAGTTTTTGATGCTACTCTTGAACAAATGCTGGCGGAACTTCCACTTGATGAAAAACTGCTCGAGGAACTTCTTGATGAAGATGGCTTGTCTGCGTCACTCAATTCAGTTCTTTTGACTCAAAACCAACTTGAACCGGAAATTGCTGATACAGATTTTGGAATTGTAAATAATTCAAATATGCCTTTGGATCTGCTCGCAGATGATCTTTGGAGTGAGGATGTGTCTTCTTTGCAAACTCAGGTTTTGAAAAAATCGACTCCGATTTCAGCAGAAATGATTGAGGTGCTTGATCCAAGATTTACGGTTGATGGGAGCAAATTTGATGTTCTGCCTGTAAGTGGAATCGCCGAGACAGGGCTTCAGTCTTTACTGGGGGATTCAACGGCTGAGTCCACAGATCCTTTACTACAAGCGGTATTTCATCAAGTTAAACCCCTCGGAAATGGAGCAGAAATTTCTGTACAAGAACAACAGCAGTTGAGCAGGTCAACCCCGCTTGCAATAGAAGAGGAGCTATCCACAAGTGACCTGCAATCTATTCTGCAAAAAACAGCCAGCCAGTCAGTTTTAGCTGAAGGTGATCTTGGAATTTCAAAAAGTGAATTACCGCCGGAATTGCAGCCAAACTCTAATCAAAAGCTTCAGGGAAATAATGTTCTTGCTCAGGATCTTAGTTCAATTCTTGAAAATCAGCAAAACCTTAAAAGAGGCGATGTACCTTTAACTCCGGAACAAATAAAAGCGGCGGAAAGTCTTCAAGTTGTAGAAAAATTTAAAACAAATGATGCACTGCAGACTACAGAGAAGTTTCAAGTTGCTAAAGAGTTCCAGAGTGGAACCAGAGAAAAAGCAGTTGAAGGCTTACAGACGTCTGAGAAATTTCAGCTTGCGGAAGAATTTAAAAGCGGAGCAAAAACAAAACTGGAAGCTGGTTTTCAAGCTACTGAAAAATTTAAATTAGCAGAAGAACTTCAAAGTGGAGGGAAAACAATAACTGCAGAAAATTTACAAAAGGCAGGAGTAGAGAGTACGGCAGATGCTTCAGCAAAGGTATCGGAACAGACTTCAAATCAGTTTAGAACATTGACCGTAAAAGACACTCAACTTTCTGGCAGTTCTAAATCTTCAGCGGACACGGTTTCGCCTGCAGGGATGAACTCATTAGCGGAAGTTTCCGGAACTTCAATGGTCAAAGGAACTGCCACAAATACTTCAGCGGAACCTTTACGCGGTGCGGATCTGCCTTTTAACATGGAGCAGGTAGTGAGTCGAGTCAGGATTCTGCGCGGCAATGGTGTTGAAGAAATGACTCTGCGTTTGCATCCGGAAGATCTGGGACAAATAACTGTGAAAATTCGGCAATCCGGAGCTGAGCTCTTGATTGATATGCGTGTTGATAATCCTCAAGCAAAACTATTAGTGGAGGCTGGATTTGATGCACTGCGCAGCAAATTTTTGGATCAGGAATTTTCTTATCAGGATTTAGCCCTTAACGTTGACATCAACGAACGAGATTCACAATTCAGCGGTGATCGGAAAAATTATAAATTCGAAGAGGACATGAACTCAGCGGAAAGAGGAAAAAATGAAGAAATTGCGGAAGTTGAAGAAACACCGCGTGTTATTAACCGGAATGATTCCGGACTAAACCTATACGTCTGAGCAAAGGTAATTATGCAAACCGGAAACAATGTTGAACAAGCCCTGCAGATCAATGCGACCAGTCTGCGTAACCGTGCGGCTAAAAGCAGCAATGACGGTAAAGAACTGGGGAAACAGGACTTTCTTAATTTACTGATGACACAAATGGCGAATCAGGATCCGATGAATCCCATGGACTCAGAAGGAATGATGCAACAGTTGGCATCCCTGGGAACAGTAGAACAGTTACAGAATCTCAATAGCCAGACTGCAAAGATGATGGAAATCCAGCAAAACATCGCACGCTCCACAATAGGAAACTTGTTGGGTAAAGATGTGGAAGTTGGCGCAAAGGAAATACCTTTGAACAACGGTGATACTATTCCTGTAACTTACAAGCTGGAGGGCATTGCCGAACGTGTGATGCTGCTTGTGCATGATTCAACAGGTGAAATGATCCGTGAAATAAACCTCGAAAGCAGAGCACAGGGCGCTCATGAATTTGCTTGGGACGGACGTGATAATGACGGTGACATGATGCCGAATGGAAACTACAGCTACAATGTGTTCGCCAGAACAGACGGCGGAGAAGAGGTTGGGGTTACACTTACCAAGTCCGGACAAGTTTCAATGGTACGTTTTGAAGGAAGTGATCCGCTGCTGAAAATCAATGGCGAGTGGGTACAGGCGAAGGAAATAGTTGGCATGGGTAATAAATCTAAATTACGTTATCAAAGCGCGGTACCTCTGCCTGCCAGAACAGAACTTATGACACGTAAAACTCCAGTATGGAGTTCAAAGGATTCAGAATAAGAACGGTTGAACCTGGGAGTTCAACTTCAAATGAATAGTTTCTAACTCTTAACTATTTTCATCATATCTATGCGAAACGATGGAGTGTATCGCCTGATATATTTTCTAATATTGTTTAAGGAGAAATAATATGGCGTTACTTGGATCATTAAATACTGGGGCCAGTGGGGTAAAAACTCAGGGCAAAACCATGCAGGTTGTTGGTAATAATATTGCCAACGTTAATACATTTGGATTTAAACGCAACAGTGTTGCTTTTGAAGACTTGATGGGAAATGCCTGGCCACAAGGTGCTGCTTTCACCAAAGCCAGCAACGGTGTGAAAATTGGTGGTGTAGAGATGGACTATTCTCAGGGTGCCTTTGAAACTACAGCTCTCAGTACAGATTTGGCGATTGCGGGAGGAGGATTTTTTACAGTCGTTAATCCGAGCACAAACAATGAATCATATACTCGAAACGGTCAATTTTCATATGACAAGGAGGGCTTTCTATCCACCCTGCGTGGAGGACGTATACAAGCTCTGAAAGTGGACAGGGTTACAGGAGAAAGTAAAGGTATCCCCGGTGCGTTGCAAGTCCTGGGACTTGTAGATGCACCTCAGCCAACCGGAACAGGACTTAAAGGGACGGGAATTAAGCTTGCAGCGAATCTTGATGCCAACGCTTCAGTCAAAGATGTTCCAGTTGATCCGACTAATGTGACGGACAACATGTATAATTTTGCTACTTCAACCACTGTTTATGATGCTTTGGGTAATACTCATGCTGCAACTGTTGCGATGAGAAAACGTCCAGACCTGCCTGAGCAAATTGATCCGGGCACCGGTCAGCCTATCGCAGGAACCGGTGTAAGTAACCAGTGGGAATACTACGTTATGTTTGATGGCGCTTCTTTAGGTCAAGTGCCGGGTACTATGGTCGCCGTCGGTGGTGGATTCATGCAGTTTACGGACGACGGGAAATTAATTGCCGCAACCGGTGGTTCTTTCGAAGCACAACCGGGAGGAGTTGATCCGGACGGAAATCCTTTACCAGCAGGACCACCACGTTTAATTCCACAACCAGTTGACCCTGACACGGGTGTTCCACAATTCGCAATTCCATTTGGTGGAGGCGCACCTTTAGTGATCGGGCTTCATCTAGGAGATGGCTTTAATCCAGATGATCCTACAGATCCAAGATCAGGTTTGGATGGGATCACTCAGTTTGCCGGACATTATAACGTACTTCGGACAAGTGCTGACGGAAATCCGGCAGGTACTTTGGAAAGTATTTTTCTGGAAGATAACGGTACAGTAAACGGAGTATTTGACGCAGGATATACACGTTCAATTGGCAGAATCGTTTTGACTAAATTCGATAATCCAGGAAAACTTGCTCAGGTTGGTGAAAACATGCTTGTTGAAACCTTAGGTTCCGGAAAGAAAGTGACGGGTGAGGCAGGTACTGCGGGATTAGGTGAAATACGTAGTAAAAGTTTGGAACAATCAAACGTTGATCTCTCCCAGGAATTTGTCAAAATGGTAGAAACACAACGTGCCTTTCAAGCAAGCGCTAAAACAGTGACTACTTCTGATGAGATGATTCAGGATCTGATCAACATGAAGCGTTAATTCATTAATGTTATGAGGGCCGCATTCGGCCCTCATGATTCGCTTTTCCGTAATTTACTCTTCGTTTTCTTCTTTTTATTTCCCTTTTTTCTCTGCTTCTTGCTTGCGAAGCTGATAATTCCAGTTGTAAAAGACTTGATCCAGTCCTAAAAAGTATGAAATTCACCACTTTTGAATAACGCTTAGTATCAGCAGCTTTGTGGGTTTGCAGAGCAAAGCAGCCCAACTCCACTTTGTCCGACAGCATGTTTTTGTAAGCTATTTTTTATGCAACAGCCAATTGATGTACTTCTCTGTATATTTTATTAGCTATAGTATCCTCTGCAATATCAAGATCATAATCCATCTGAAGCCCAAGCCAAAAAGATGCAGAATTCCCAAAATATGTCGAGAGACGCAATGCCGTGTCTGCGGTAATACTTCTCTTGCCGTGGACAATCTCGTTTATCCTCCGAGGAGAAACTTGAAGATCACGTCCAAGTTGGTTTTGGCTGATTTTCATCGGTTGTAGAAATTCTTCATTGAGAATTTTTCCTGGATGTACTGCTACTATTTTTTTCATCTTTTCACCTCAATGGTAGTCTACGATTTCGACTTGGTATGCATGACCGTTTTTCCATTCAAAACAGATTCTCCATTGTCGATTAATTCGGATACTGTATTGTCCTTTTCTTTTTCCTGATAATGGCTCAAGTTGATTTGATGGAGGAATGTTTAAATCCTGAATAGACGAACTCCTATTCAACATTCTGAGTTTTCGAAAGGCAATTTGCTGAATATCGGCAGGTAATTTCTTTGAAAATTGCCTACCAAATACTTTCTTAGTTTCTTTGCATTTAAAATCTTCTATCACGACTATTACACTCTATAACACATAACGTTATCCGTCAAGAGATCTTTTTTATAACTTTAATGGTTAACGAATAAACTCACAGTCGGACGGCGAATTCATTCTAAAATCTTTTGTAATAACTATTTCCATTATTTTATCAAAAACCTTCATATTCGCTACCAGCATTAGCCATCCGATGGAGTGTGGTTTATGTCTAGTCACTAATCTTCAAAGCATCTAACAGGGTTTCAACTAAGTCTATACAACCTTCTCTTATTCTGAAATTATCTTTTGTCCATTCGTTGTCAGGATAATCATAAAATATTATTTGTCTTAAATAATCTTTTTTTGCTTGCCCCAATTGATTTGAAATTAACGCAATATAATATCCCGCTTGACTTTCATCAGGTGCTTCCCCTGTCTTGACAAATTCCTGTTTTAATTCTTTTCTTGAAATTTGATTATTTGATAGAAGTGCTGGCAACAGAACATTTTTCATTCTATTTGCGGAATAATTTGCTCGTTTAAAATAGGCTTTTAATAATTCCATCAATTTTTCTGTTTCATATTCCCCCGGTTCGTCGGACATTTTAATTTTAAATTTCTTCTTACTCGTCTTTTCTTTTGCAATTTCTTCGGGTATTGCAACTGTCCTTGAAAGCAATTCGGTTCCATTTGAAGTTTTTGCATAGCTCAAAATAATTGCATTGACACTTAAATCAAAATTAGATGACAGCCATTCAATCATTCGGATTAAAGATTCTTCAATTGAAAATCCAACTAACAATAACCTTTGAGTTTGATTGATTGTTAAATCATCAATTTCAATATCTTCAAAATTTACAGCAATATGCTCCTCCAAACTATTTCCAGTATAAGACATACAAATTTCACTCAATTTGTCAATATCCCAAGAGGATAAGTCCGAAGCATAATCAATAGCTTGTGCTAAAACTACCCTTGCAAGTTTATCCCGTTTGAGTTCGACAACTACTATATTTCCATTGTTATCGATAGCCAAAAAATCTAATGGACCTGATTTTGTATAGACCTGCTCGCCAATTATTAAAATATCTGTTCCAAGAATTTCTGGTTTTGTTTTTATCCAACTCTCTAAATCTTCTGTTTCCTTTCTATTATTATCAGCAAGAGTAGAATTAATAGGAGAAAGATTTCCTTCGATAATTTCCCAAGTTTTTATATTTGTAGCCATCTTTAATCCTAAATGTTAGTTATGATAGGAGACATAACTTATTATTTTCAGGTAATTTACCCGGTTAACCCATGAATTTCTGAATTATCAGGCATGTTGCCTTACAAGCAGTCTATTCAGCTAACACCCTGACAAGTTGATAATTAGCGGATTATCGGGTTTATAAATCAATTTTCTTTCAAATAGGATTTTGCCTTCACTCAAAATGAATGTCAACTCACCATTCAAAGCGACAATGCTTGGGCAATTCAGGGATTTGTTGTGCTGGATTCAGCGTCTGTGTTGTGCATAGCACGGAGTGACAATGTAGCAGGAATCGTGATTTGAAACTACAGCGGCTTCCAAAACTTTCGGCTGCTCCACCAATTTGCTAAAGTCTCAGCTTTGAATTGCGTGATCAAGCATCATTTTTCAGAAAGCATAGTAGAACCCGACAAATGAAGCAGTACCGCCGAGGGAGAGAGATTTATTTTCTGTTGCGACCTTTAAGTCAGCAGAAATGTATTGCTGAGTCAGCACGATTCCCATTCCATTTAAAGGTATTCGCATACCAAACTTGTAGAAAAATGGTTTATCAACCTGTCCGAATACTGTTCCATAAGTCGTAGAACTTCCCGTAGTCAGTTGTTCCTGTACTTTTGCTGAATAATTACCTGTACCAAAACCTATGAAGGGGTACCAGAAATCTCCTCGATAATAAAAATTTAATCCGTACAAAAGTCCCACTGCGGATATGTTTACAGAAGAACTGTCATTTTCAAAACTGTATGATTTGCTGTAGCTGTGTACCTCAAGACCAAAACCACTGGCAAAAGATCCGCTTGTCTTGTAAAAGTCGAATGATAAAACTTTTGGACTAACCTCTCGATTTTCATTCAACGCACCATGAGTATCCGCCAAAGTTGATAAGTACGAATCTGATGTTCCCACAACCGGAGCAGGGCTTCCGGTATCCTGATTTCCGTATTGCAGAGCAAAGTAAACCACCGTATCTTCTGCACTCCAGCCTGTAAATGTAAAGAAAAACAGGGATGCGGCTGTCAGCATTAGTTTTGAAAATAATCTCACCAATGAACCCCCAATTCCCAAAAGAAGACAAAATCAGTTTCGTTGCCAAAATTGTTGTAATCCTGTACAAATCCACTTTCCCAAAAAATTGAACCTGAGAGGTACTTGTAACCAAATGCGGAAACGCTGGTTGGTACGCTCAGGTTAGAGTTTCGCTGTTCCTGATTTTCACCACTGGTGGAACGGGAACTGGCACTGGAAGTCGGAAAAATACTACTTTGCGAAACAGTTTGAAAAACAAAAGAGTCTACTTCCGAAAAGCGATATTCCATCGACATGAAACGGTGGAACAGTGAAGACGCAAATCCGAGGTTATTGCCGATTCTGGTTTGTCCGTCACCAAAATAGACAATCCAGTTATCGAAACCTTTTGAAAGGATAAAATAATGTCCCCAGTCAGCACCGCCGCTGCGAATTAATTTTTGTTCCCCGCTGCGGTCCGTGTTGGCGAATTTGTAACTTAGTTTAAGACTTGCAGCCGGCATGACCTTACCACCTGCTGACAAGTTCCATTTGAGATCCATATTTGGCTCCCCTCTGACATTGTAGATCTGCTTTGTACTCGCAAAGACAAATTGTCCATCTTTGACCACATAATAGTCATATTGGTTGCGCTCTGACAGGGCACGGTAGGCACCGCCTTTTTTGAAATTTGAAATGCCGACCATGCTGTGTACACTTTCGATGGTGCTATCCATGGTCCCGCCGTCAAATGAGACAAACGGTAATTCAAGTTTGAATTCTAATGAATCCGATAGTCCATAGCGGTACTTGATTTTTTTGCGTTTGCTCTCTGCGTCCAAATACAGGCTGAATCCATTGACTGTATTACCGTCTTTATCCAAAAAATCGGTTAAAGTCAGACCCCTTGCGGTTTCTGTTTTTGTAATTTGCTCTGTAGGTCCCTGTGTGTTGACAAAAGTGTTTGCGATCTCCATCCCAATAGACAATCTTGTTTCACCACCTTTTAAGGTCAAAGTATTTTCAGGAGACATTGCGAGGAAAGGTTGGTTCACTAAAAATTGAGGCCGAATTTCAAGGGGACCCAGACCAAAATTTTCTCCACCGGCAAGCGCAGATTCTTCTCCGGAGAAAAAAAACTGTAAAACTGCAATAAAAACTAATAATCCTTTTATTTTCATAGACCTGAACTTAGAACAAATATACTTCCGCCGGCTTTAAAATTTGGCAACATACCCAGCGAAAGTGAATCCAAGAGTTATGCCTTTTACCTTGTGAAAAAATTTGTCACAGTAATAGCAGTGAATTTAATTAATATTGGCGCTGTACGAGTCTGCGACAGGAAGTTATGCAACAGCAATTTTTGCTGGAAGAAGCATTGGATTAAGAACTATTTGTTTCCGGATAAGTCGTTTGTTCGAGGGGCTGAGTTACATATACATCTTAAAAAAAGATAGAGGAGTCATCACATGAAGCTTGAAAAAAAACTTGTTTCCACAGGTTACTGGTTGTTTCGCTGGCGGAGTTATTTCCCAATTGTCATAATTTTGATATTCATTCCTGCAATGGCGGAATACGAATATGTAGGAGGTGATCGGGAGATGACCACAACCTGGGGACTTTTTAGTCTGTTTGTCGGATTGCTGGGTTTATTTTCCAGAATTCTGGTTGTGGGACACACGCCGCAAAACACCTCCGGAAGAAATACCAGGGAGCAAATTGCGGAAGTTTTGAATACAACCGGCTGGTATTCTGTAGTAAGACACCCTCTCTATTTGGGAAATTACCTGATGGGACTTGGGGTAGTACTCTTTCCTTTTGTCTGGTGGATGCCGGTGATTTATACTTTGGCATTTGCTCTCTATTACGAAAGGATCATGATCGCGGAAGAAGATTTTCTCAGGGGTAAATTTGGCGAAGACTTTGAAAAATGGTCTGATGCCACTCCCGGTTTTTTCCCAGCGTTTTCCAAGTGGGACAGTCCGTCACTGGAGTTTTCCTTCAAAAATATTTTACGTAGAGAATATTCCAGCCTCTTTGCTCTAGTTCTTTGTTTTTCAATTCTTGATCTGATAGGCAACTTTTTGGTTGAAGGGAGATTTTATCTTGTACCTGTGTGGAGCAATCTCTTCTGGATTACTCTTGTGGCATATTTAATTTTGAGAACCCTCAAGCGGCATACAACAATGCTGGATG
>Ga0233442_1002619_pt1 | contig 11769 bp, 7 predicted proteins | sample SI_123_September_3_FD_182789 | JGI IMG/M metagenome (GOLD analysis project Ga0233442, IMG submission 182789) | Seawater microbial communities from Saanich Inlet, British Columbia, Canada - SI_123_September2016_150_MG | ecosystem: Environmental > Aquatic > Marine > Inlet | place: Canada: British...
ATTAACACACCAGATATGTTTGGCAGGGAAGTTGCAGATGTGGCCATGGGTTACGTTATTGCATTGGCAAGAGAAACATTTGAAATTGATAGGGCCGTAAGAAAAGGTGAGTGGATTAAGCCAAGAGGCATTTCCTTATCAGGCAAGACGGCAGCACTAGTTGGGTTTGGTGATATTGGGCAAAGTACTGCTAAGCGCTTATTAGCAGCTGATATGAATGTTATTGCATATGATCCGTTTGCAGATAACAATCCCAACTTGCCAGAAGTGAAAAGAGCAGTATGGCCTAATCGTATAGAAGAGGCAGATTTTATAATTGTAACCTGTTCTTTGACAAAGTCTAGTTATCATATGGTTAATCCTGATGTATTTAAGCAGGCCAAAGATGGGGTTAGAGTGGTAAATGTAGGTAGAGGTCCAGTTATTGATGAAACCTCTCTTGAAGATGCTCTTAAAAGTGGCAAGGTTTATTCAGCAGCGCTTGATGTCTTTGAGGTAGAGCCACTGCCAATGGGCTCATATTTGCGTAGCCACCCTCATTGTATTTTTGGCTCCCACAATGCGTCTAACACAGCAGATGCAGTTGAACGAACCAGTCATATCGCAATAGAAAAACTCTTTAATTTTCTTAAGTTAAATTAGTATTAATATGTCAGTACGCAAATCACAACAAATTCACATAATTCGTCCAGATAGTCGAATGAGAGAAAGTATCTTATCTGCCATACGGCATTTAATAAATGAGATTTGGAACTATCGCAGTCACATTAGAATCATTTTTAAAGGACGCTTTCGTGCTGCCTATTCTGGAACTGGATTAGGTATTTTTTGGAATTATGCATTACCCCTTGTACCATTGACTGTTTATTGGTTTTTGTCTGTGTTACGTGTTTTCCCAAATTTTGAAGGCGTTGATGGAGCGACCTTTATTACTTTTGGTGTAACTTTGTGGTTTTTGTTCGCAGGATGTATACAGATCCCAATGCAAGTTATACAGTCTAGAAATAAAGAATCTATGAAGACAAATTTCCCATTAAGCGCCTCAATAGTATCTGAATTCGCACGGCTTTTATTTGATACCATGGTAAGGATAATCCTAGTTTTAATTATTATTGTTTCTACACAAAGCTGGCCTACTACACAAGGGTTGCTGCTGCCATTTACGCTGTTACCCGCTCTGTTTTTATTTGCTGGAATAGGAGTGATGCTAGGCATCCTAAATGTGATTTACAACGATGTATCACGTGTAGTTAATATTATTCTTCAATATGGTATTTTTGTTAGTGGCGTGATATTTCCACTTTATGATATCGGCATATTGTCTGCGTTCAACGCAATTAATCCATTTGCTATATTTATTGATGCCAGCCGATCAATTGTATTTCAGGGCGTTATTAATAATCTGCAAGATTATTTAGTAACATCGGGTTTGGCGTTTATATTTTTTGCTGTATCTATCCGTACATTTTTTGTTATGGAGTATAGGGTGAGAGGGATTAATTGATGTTGATGCAATTAGATGCTGTGCTTGAAGTTGACCATGTGTCAAAACTTTATTCTAGAGAGCAAATTTCGACTCGTAAGAGATTAGCTACAACATTCACGTGTGCCCTTATGGGTCGCCCTTCAAGGCCACCAAAAAAGTTAAAAAGTGGCGAATTTTGGTCGTTAGATGATATCAATTTCACTTTAAAGAGTGGGGAGGCTTTGGGTGTTATTGGACTTAATGGTTCTGGGAAAACTACCCTACTTAGAACATTAGCTGGTCAATTATTACCTGATAAAGGTGAGATACGCATATTAGGAGATGCTGTTGCCATGATTGATTTAACTGCAGGATTTCAAATGAGCGCAAGTGGTAGCAGAAATATCCATCTTCGTGGCGCTATGTTGGGGCGTAGTAAAGAAGATATTGAAGCGACGTATGATGAAATCCTAGATTTTGCAGAGCTTGGCGATGCAATTAATGCACCAGTATCTACTTACAGTTCGGGGATGTTGATGCGTCTTGCATTTTCTATAATGGTTATGGCGAAACCAGATGTTTTGCTAATAGATGAAATTCTATCCGTTGGAGATTTTTCATTTAGACAGAAGTGTTTCGCTCGTATTCGTGAGATGCGGGCGCATGCAGCATTTGTTTTTGTATCGCATTCTATGAGCAATATTAAGCTTTTTTGTGATCGAGTTATGGTTTTGAATAAAGGGAAGATGGTCTTTATTGGAGACCCTGAAGAGGCCATATCAGTTTACGAAGGAATGAAATTTCCTGAAATAGATTCTGTAGAGAAAAGAAATGAAACTCTTAAACCTCAATATTTTGACAAATCAAAATTTAATTTTTTAGAGTCGTATTGGTGTGATGCTGAGGGCTCTAAAAGACAAGTTTTTTCTACTGGTGAAAGCTTGTCTTTTAAGATAATAATCAATTTAGCTTATACACCAAGAAAATTAATATTCGGAATTCCGGTATGGAGTGAGGATGGCTGTTATGTAACTGGTTTTACATCAAGTAGGGTTAACGGCTTAAAAATTGAGAAAAATAGAAAGTACACGTTTCTTTTGACAGTGCCAAATATCCCTTTTACGGAAGGTAAGTATATTTCTAATTTATCTATCAACGACGGTTTGGAGTTTTTATCTAGGCAAGAGAATGTATGCCTTTCTGTAACTGGCCTAGGTGGAGAAGAGTGGGGTATTGTAAATATTAAACATTCTTTTAGTGAACAAGAATAACTAAAATCTAATTTTATATATAGGACTTAATAAAAATGAATATTGTTTTTCTTCCAATTTTTAAAAATTCATCACAACTAACAGATCATTATTATCGATTACATTGGTATTTATATCCATTACGAAAGCATATTGAGCGCATAACTTTGTTTTATGATTGCGATAATGTTCTTGAAAGTCCTCCAGAGTATTTGAGTATAGATTTGCTAGATATTAGCAAAAAGATGTCTGGAGTTGAAATGGTTAAAGTCAACAGACTCTCTAACTGTAAAAAAACTATCCAAGAAAGCGATATTGTATTAATTTGGGAGATAGACAATCAACAGGCTGGAAAAGTCCCTTTAAGCTTAGAAAATTTAATACAAGGAAAGCATGTAGTCCGAATAGATCATAATAATGAGCAATTTGCAGGTTCATTTTATCTAAAATTGGCAGAGTTACTTTCCCATGAAATTAATATTTGGGAAAGCCAATCAAAGCAGGTGTTTTCAAAGATTATGCAGAAATGCAAAAACCAAAAAGGATACATATTTGGCACCGGCCCTGGTTTAAGTTTAGCAAAAGACTATGATTTTTCAGATGGGATAAATATTGCGTGCAATAGCATGGTGAGAAACAAGAGACTACTTGAGCAATTAAAACCTCCATTAATAGTGGTGGGTGACCCAATTTTTCATGCCGGCCCATCTAGCTATGCGGCAGCTTTTCGTAAAGATCTTATTGAAGCTTTAGATGCGTATGACGCCTATTTAATCGTTCCTATGCGAGATTATCATATTTATCATTCTCACCTACCAAAACGATTTAAAGAAAGGATTTCCGCGATACCCTTTAAGCAAAAAAAGAAGCCTAATTTGAATTTAGAAAAGTCCTTTTATGTCGCAACTACAGGAAATATTCTGACATTGTTCCTAATCCCATTAGCATCGTCATTTTTTAAGGAAGTTAAAATATTTGGATGCGATGGTCGACCATTAGATGATAACAAATACTTCTGGAGTCACGATAAAGAATCCCAATTTAATGAAGAAATGGAAGGCATTCAAACTGCTCATCCTGCGTTTTTTGCTATTGATTATGATGATTATTACAGTACTCATACTGATACACTAGAAAAATGGCTCAATACAGCTGAGAAACAAACTACATTTCTAAATATGACTCCAACATATATACCGGCACTATTAAGTCGTAGCAATACTGGCATTGGAATGCCGAGCGATACTGTGTCAAATAACAAAAGAAATAAATTGTCAAAAATTGAATCAAGCAAGAACCCATTAGTGTCCATCATTATGCCTGCATACAATGCTGATAAATATATTGATATTGCCATTAAGTCAATATTAAATCAGGATTTTAAGGATTGGGAGCTTTTGGTTATTGATGATGCATCAAGTGATAAAACGGAAAAAATTGTCAAGACAATTATAGAAGCAGACACTCGTGTCAAATTGTTCAAAAATTTAGGAGACGGAGTATCCTCTGCACGCAACATGGGAATTGATAACGCAGTTGGAAAATTTATTTGTTTCTTGGATGCTGATGATGCATTTGATTTGAGTGCTATTTCCGCAAGGCTTGCTGCTTTTACTAAAAAGCCTGGGCTTTCATTAGTGCATGGACCTGTACATTTTATTAATGAGATTGGGGAGGAGCTAGGCTTTACTCTCCAATTAAAAAGAGAAATGGATTTCAGCGATATGTCATCTAATCGCGCTAGTCTAAACTCTATTATGGGTCGTAGCTCCCTTATAAAAAAATTCCGATTTGATGAAGGTGTGACAAATGGAGAAGACTGGTGGTTTCTTGCTAGAGTTTTAAGAAGTGGAGAAAAATCAGATTTTGTTGCAAATGGAGGCGCGTCTTATAGAGTTCATGCCAATTCAACTGTTTTAAAAAATATGCATCAGCATGAAACTAACTTAAAGTTAGTTATTGATTGGCTATACAAGGAAAGAACGAGCCCACACATTACTGAGAAATATATTCAAGGGTTGCAGAGTCCACCTAAAGAGGATGTTTTAATAAGGCGCATCTATAATCTTTTTGTTTGGAGTGTTCTTCAAAGGGATAAGGTATCTATATGCAATTTTTTGAAACAAGATTTTTTAGTAAATTGGATGATAAAACAGAAAACAACATTTTTTAAAAATTCAATTTCTGTTCCTGGAATTCGTTGTTTTGGAATGCATAAGAATAAATTAGCATCACTTCCAAAAAATATTCGTAAGAATATTGAAAATGTTGTTATTGAAACTCAACTTGATCAAATGGTTCCATCATTTGTAAAAAGCTTAGCGCAGGTTTTTGAACTTGATGCTAAATTATTTTTCATTAAACAGGATACAAAAAAATTGAAAAAAACTAATATTCAGGGTTGTTTGAATGGCAGCTCCTCTAGTGAGATATTTATGAGATCTGCAAATGCGGTAGTTGATGAAACGCAATTGATTTATAAGCTTGTTGACCATAGTCCGGGCAAAGTTATGATTGATGTAGGGGCGCATTTTGGCGGAAGTTCGTATAAGTTTTTTAAAAAAGATTGGGAAATCTATGCTTTTGAGCCAGATACAGAAAATCGAAAAAAATTCATCGAAAAATTAGGGAATAAAAAAAATGTACATTTAGATATTCGTGCAGTTGGAGAGCATGTTGAGAAGTCTAAGGCTTTCTATGCTTCCAGTGTGAGCACTGGAATTTCAGGAATGTTAGTATTTGAAAAGAATCATAAGCAGGTTGATACAGTTGACGTAACAACAATTACAAATGTTGTTAATGAAAATAATATTAAACACGTTGATTTTTTAAAAATAGATGTAGAGGGTTATGATTTTTCAGTTTTAAAAGGCGTTCCATGGGACAAAATTAAACCAGATGTTGTTGAGTGTGAATTTGAGGATGCTAAGACTAAGTTATTAGGGCATTCATGGAAAGATATATGCGAATACTTAGTTGATAAAGGCTATATAGTATATGTAAGTGAGTGGCATCCTATTGTCCGTTATGGAATTCGACATGACTGGCTAGGCATAAAGAAGTATCCTTGTGAATTAGAGGATGAAAACGCCTGGGGCAATTTGTTGGCATTTAGAGTTGATCCTGGAGAGTCTAAAATCAATGATGCAGTTCAGGCAGTAATAGATGTAAAAAATCCTGACCATGCTATTTCTGTTGAAGATAAAAAGACAGCTCTAGCTAACAGTCAAGTGCAAGTGGTAAGTTCAAAGAAAAATAAGCCGAATCAATTTAAAAGAGGGGTTTATGTTCGCTTTGCTGAATGGGCTAGAGATAATAACCAGGCTATATTTCGTTTAGGTCAGCTAAGCGTTTGGTATTTAAGATATATGAAAAGACACCCAATGCAAAGCATGATGTTAATTGCAATGTGCGCTGCTTTGATTTTATTACCAAATAAAATACCAGAGCTTTTTCCCTATAAGTTGTATATGTATAGTGCATCAAGTGTGATTATTGCATTATTTTTAATTACGACAGGGGTTGCATTTCTTAATAGGAAACTCTTAGAATTTGTTGCTAGAGAAGATAGACTTAGGAGTGGCATAAAAAGACAAATAGATTCATTAAACAAGTCTTTAAGTGAAAAACTCTCTCAAGCGCAAACAACCATTGATGAGCAAGTGCAAGTGCAGGCTCAACAAAGTGTGGAGATGAGTGGACGCATAGATGCACAATCACAACAGCAGGATGAACTAGAGGCTGCTATTGGTGAGTTACGCGCGGAAGATGAAAAACTCTCTCAAGCGCAAACAACCATTGATGAGCAAGTGCAAGTGCAGGCTCAACAAAGTGTGGAGATGAGTGGACGCATAGATGCACAATCACAACAGCAGGATGAACTAGAGGCTGCTATTGGTGAGTTACGCGCGGAAGATGAAAAACTCTCTCAAGCGCAAACAACCATTGATGAGCAGGTGCAAACACAAGCTCGCAATCAAGATCAATTTTTAAATTCCTCACCTTTGGTAAACTTTTGCGGGTATCAATCATTCAATAGACATTTAAATGATAAGCATATTGAAATTTTTCAAAAAAAATGGGCAAGGATATTAGGCATAGAGCTCAAACCTAAGTTTCTTGCATATCTTGCGCATCGAATTTTCACTATTGAGTGCTCTTCACGTGGGCGTTTGGCGACAACAACTGAGGATGCATTGTTGCGTACACTAGTTGCAGGATCTGTAAGGGGTAGAAAGCTTAGAGTACTTGAAATTGGAACGTTGTTTGGCATTGGTTTGTCAATAATTTATGATTATGCACGTCCAAGGTATGAGTCAGTTCATTTAACTGCAATCGATCCCTTGGACGGTTACTATGGAAAAGATGTAAAAGATATTGTGACTAGTGAACCCATTAGTGAGTCTACATTTAGTTCGAACCTTGCTAGAGCTGGAGTTCAGCAAGATGATTACACCTTGATAAAGGCTGTGAGTACAGACGATATGGCTATTGATAGTATTGGAGGGCAGTTGCATGATATTCTCATTATTGATGGAGATCACAGCTACTCAGGAGTTAAGGCTGATTTTGTAAACTATATGTCAACAATAAAACGGGGTGGATATATTATCTTTGATGATTATGGCGCTTCTGATTGGCCAGATGTGCAAAAATTTGTTGATGAAGTGGTTGTTGATAATCCAAATCTAGCATTAGTTGGTATAGAGTGGCGTACGGCAGTTTTCAAGGTAGTAAAGAGAGCCAAGTCAGGCGTAAAGAATAAAAAAACTGGTAAAAAATAGGCAACTTAATTAGGTATGAAGAATAAAAAGAAAAATGCAGTCTTGGTTACAGGTTGTAATGGTGACATTGGAATTTCTATTTGTAAAGAATTCGCAGATAGGGGTTATTTAGTGATTGGTACTGATTTGTATAATAAGCCCGAGTTTCATTGCGATTTTTATATAGCATGTGACTTGATAGATTTTGTAAAAAATGAAGCTGTAAGCTTAAGTTTTAAAAATTCTATTAACCTCTTTTTAGATGAAAACCATGCAGTTCTTAAAAGTTTAGTTAATAATGCTGCGTTACAGATTATAAAACCGTTTAAAGACTTGTCAACGGATGATTTTCTTAATAGCCATATTGTTAATTCTATAGCACCATTTTCATTGATTAAATGTTTTGAAGATCAATTAAATAAGTCAAATGGCTCTATAGTAAATATAGGAAGTATTCATTCAAAATTAACTAAGCCAGATTTTTGTGCGTACTCAACTTCCAAATCATCCTTATCTGGATTAACTAGAGCCTTAGCAGTAGAGATATCACAAAATATCACAATTAACGCGATTAACCCTGCAGCTGTTGAAACAGAAATGTTAGCACAAGGGTTTGAGGGAAAAATGGACAAGTATAGAGAACTAGAGGGTTTTCACCCTGTTGGAAGAATAGCAAACCCCATCGAGATTGCACAATTAGTTGTATTTTTATGTATTGATAATCCTGGATTTATTACTGGTTCAGAAATTGCAATTGATGGAGGAATTGGGTCAAGATTACATGACCCAGCGTAATCAATATATGAGTAATAGAATAGGAGGTAAGCGCGACACTCTAAATCCATATAGAGTAGGGGTTAAATTAATTTTAGATAGGTTAGTTTGGGATTTATCCTTTCAGTCGTTTTATTACAGAAAGAAACTTAAGGGGCTTTCAAATTTATACCAAGGTGAAAAAGCGGTCATAGTGTGCAATGGACCTAGTTTAAAGAAAATTGATTTTTCCTTATTACAAGGAGTCTATACCTTTGGTTTAAACAAAATTAATTTATTGTCTGATGAATTTAATTTTCAACCTTCGTCAATCGTGGCTGTCAATCCTTTTGTGATTGAGCAGAATAAGAATTTTTATTCCTCTACAAATATTCCACTGTTTTTGGATGCTATGAATTCAAAAAGACTAATATCTAAAAGAAGAAATGTAAACTTAATCCATTCATGTGACTTTCCATATTTTTCAAGAGATTGTACTTTTAGTGTATTTCAGGGGTATACAGTAACGTATGTTGCGTTGCAATTAGCTTACTACATGGGTTTTTCAAGCGTGGCAATAATTGGGCTTGATCATAATTATCAAATTAAAGGTTGTCCTAATGCTGTTGTTAAATCCGACGGCAATGATATAGGGCACTTTGATTCTAGTTATTTCTCAAAAGACCAATTATGGCAACTACCTGACTTAAAGGCTAGCGAGCATTATTATAATCTTGCAAATTCATCCTTTAAAGAAGACGGAAGAAATATTTTCAATGCTAGTATCGATACAGATTTGGATGTTTTTCCGAAAATTACGCTTGAAGAGTTTATAGGTAATGAGTAAAGAAAGCCCTAAGCTGTCAGTTGTTATTCCTGTCTTAAATAATATTTATTTTTTAGAGCGCGCAATAACATCAGTTTTGCATCAAGATTATCAACAGATCGAACTTATTATCATTGATGGGGGTTCGACAGATGGATCTTTAGAAATTATAAAAAAATACAGTTCTCAGATTTATTATTGGGAAAGTGGTAAAGATTCAAGCATATCTGATGCGTTTAATCGCGGACTTAGAAAGTCTACCGGAGATCTGATTGCGATACTAAATAGTGATGATTATTGGAAAAAAAATACAGTTGACTTCGTGGTATCAGCATGCATCCAGCATCGTAACTACGGAGTATATTACGGGTCAATAGAATTTATAGATAGCTCAACAATGAGTAAATATATAAAGAATCCTATTATAAAAAATATGGCATGCAGAATGAGCTTGTTTCATCCTGCTATATTTGTCAAAAAAGAAGTGTATGAAAAAGTGGGGCCATATTCCTTAGAATATGATTACGCTATGGACTGCGAATGGCTGCATAGATCTATGAATTCCGGCATTAGTTATTACAAAATTAATAGAGTCTTAGCTTGCATGAGTCTTGGCGGTAAGAGTGATAAGTTTTATATGAGATCATTGTGGGAATATAGAAAGTCTTCGATTGAAAACAATATTACGCCTAAGATTAAGGCTTACTATTGTTTTATTAAGTATGCATTTTTGAAGTATATAACATCATATAAATTTATCAGAACGTTCAAGCAAAAGACTATAAACAAAGCACGGAGTTTTAATTGACTATTAGAATTGGGGTTGATGCTAGACATTTGTCAGGACGTAACAATGGAATACAAACATATTTGTTAAATTTATTGCATTATTCAATTAAAAGTACAATGGATACTCACGAATGGTTTTTGTACTGCCCATATAGTATCGATAAGAAAGTTTTTAATTATAAGCATGTAAAAATTATCAATCCCCCTATCTCAACTAAATTTATAGGATTTCACCTTGTTTTTTCACAAATTTTTATCCCTATTCTTTCATTAATCGATAGGGTTGATATAGTATGGTTTCCAGCAAATAGGTCATCGTTATTTTTACCAAAAAGTATTGCACGAGTCGTGTCAATTCATGATGTAGTATGGAAGAAATATCCAGAAACAATGAAGTACACGGGATTAAAGTTAGATAAATTTTTTATGATGAGATCTGCTAAATTAGCTGATATTGTTACTACGGTTTCACATTCATCATTCGATGATATTGTTAGAGCTGGTGTGTCAGATTCAAACAAGATTATTGTTGTTTCAAATGGAGTTAATAGACCAAACTCAATTGAAAAAAAAATTGACAGAAGCTTCTTTCTTTTTGTAGGTACTTTGGAGCCAAGGAAGAATTTGACAAGACTATTACAAGCATATGGCTCGCTTCCACTAAGTATTAAAGAGAAGATGAAGTTAGTAATTGTAGGAGGCAAAGGGTGGGGTGAGGTTAATTTACTAGATACGATTACACAGCTAGATTTAACAGAGTACGTTAAAGTTTTGGGCCGTGTTGATGATGCGACATTAGCCACGTTATATACTAATGCGCAGTTTTTAGTTATGCCCTCATTGTATGAGGGATTTGGCTTGCCTTTAGTGGAGGCAATGTCATACGGAACGCCAGTATTGACAGCTAATAATTCATCTATGCCAGAGGTTGCTGGCAATGCAGGGCTGTTGGTTGATGCGCTTGACGTGGAGTCAATTGCTGATGGGCTGCAAGAAATGATTACAAATAATGAGCTACGTGAGCGTTTGGCCAAAAATGCCAAATTAAATGCATCTCGGTATAGCTGGGATAACTCGGCACAAAAACTTATTAAAGTTTTTGAAAAAGCAATTGATCTCAGAAAAGATAAATTATCATGAAGGTTCTTCATTTTTATAAGACCTACTTGCCCGATTCAGTTGGTGGTGTTGAACAAGTAATTAGTCAAATAGCACTTAGTAGTACTTCATTAGGGGTTGATACTGAGGTTTTAGCTTTGAGCCCAACAATGGTTGAGAGAACTATCAAAATAGATAATCATTACGTTCATCGTTGCAAGTCTAACTTTGAGATTGCATCAACGCCTTTTTCTATGTCCGCTTTTTTAAGGTTTAGGCAGCTTGCCAAAGAGGCCGACATTATTCATTATCATTTTCCATATCCATTTGCTGATTTATTGCACTTTATAACTCGAGTCAATAAACCAACAGTGTTGACTTATCATTCTGATATTGTTAAACAGAAACACCTATTAAAACTGTACCAGCCTTTAATGAACAAGTTTCTAGGTAGTGTTGATCGTATTGTTTCAACATCACCTAATTATTTAAAGAGTAGTAAGGTGCTTGCAAGGTTTAAAGATAAAGTTAGTGTGCTACCTATAGGGCTTGATAAGTCCACATATCCAACTCCAAGTAAAGATAGATTAGAGTATTGGCAGAAAAAATTTGAAGATAGGTTCTTTCTGTTTGTGGGGGTAATGAGATATTACAAAGGCTTGCATATTTTGATCGAAGCAGCTCGTAACTCTGATTATCCAATTGTTGTTGTGGGAGCTGGACCTATCGAAAAAGAGCTAAAAGACCAAGTTGAAAGTTTAGGCATCAATAATATCTATTTTGTTGGTTTTGTTTCTGATGAAGATAAGGTGGCACTGTTTACTT
>Ga0233442_1002630_pt1 | contig 11704 bp, 10 predicted proteins | sample SI_123_September_3_FD_182789 | JGI IMG/M metagenome (GOLD analysis project Ga0233442, IMG submission 182789) | Seawater microbial communities from Saanich Inlet, British Columbia, Canada - SI_123_September2016_150_MG | ecosystem: Environmental > Aquatic > Marine > Inlet | place: Canada: British...
TCCATTTTTTTATCCATTTTAATATATATTATAAAATAAAAAAAACAAGTTCTTTTATTTCTTTTTTTTAATAAAAAAAAGGTAACACAAAATGTGTTACCTTTTTGGAATTAATTTTTATGTAAAATTAATTAATTGAACTTTCATTTCTTGAATGTGCAATAATTTTACAGATGTCTACTCCATCTTTATTTGTATATTTATTAGGTGTTAGCATAAAATTTTCTAATGTAACAGTCTTACCTTTTGTTAAATCAACATCATCCATCCAAGCAGTAACATCTAACCACACAGTATCTTCACCTTGTGAAACTGCAATAGAACCACCATTTCCATTAGAACCAAATGTTCTAAAATCATTACCAACATTTCCAGAAACATTGATTTGATTTTGAATCATTCCTTTTTCAAAAACAGTTGGAGCAATTTCTGTTGCTTCTTTTACTACCATAATTAATTTTGAAGAATTATCTTCTAATCTCCAGTCAATATCTGTAAATGTTAAATGTGGTGATTTATCATCTACTTTATCAAATTGTGGAACAGTGTTTTCTTTTACTTCATCATTTTCAAATTCAATATCTGTATAAATAACTTCATTTACCCAAGACCCATCTTCTTGTTTAACACCCTTCCCTTGTAGTGATAGAGAAAATTCTCCGTCTTTTTCATTAATATAACCTGCAAAAATATTTGCCATTTTGTATCCTTTTTTTTTTCTCTCTTTATTTTCTAAAGATTAGTCTTAATTATAACTAATTACACTTAAATATAACTTAATCTTGTTTTTATTTCAATCTTTTAGACTTTTCTTTTTGTTTTTTTGTTAAAATAAAAGAAAAAATGATATATAAAGAGGTTTTGTGAAGTCAAAAAAGTTATTAAATAATATTAGTAATTTCAACATTCAAGGTGATAATTTTGGTTGGGGTAGAAAAAAATCTGGTGTGAAAGCCTCTCAATATAAAAAATATACTTTACTTGAGGATGGTTTTATCCGTTCCGTTGGTCTAGGTGTAGAAGGTTATGATTCTTTTTCTATTGTAAAAGACAATAAAGGTATTTTTTATGATGCAACAACCACTTCACAATTAGAATATATTATAAATAATATGGAAGTGAATTATAAAGAACCTTTAGTTACTGATGCATACTTATATGGTTCAAGTGATAAAATAACTTTAAATATTAAAAACAAAAATAAAACATTTGATTTTCATTTGCATAGTATTTTTTCTAATGAAAATGTAGAGAAACAATATTACAATATTTTTAATAACAAAATATCAAAATATAATTCAACTAATACCTTTAATAATTCTTATTTAAATAATACTTTTTGTTTATACACTTGTGAATTAAAAAATGGTTCACATAGATTAAATCAAATCAAAAAAAATTTTTTGAATAAAAACATTGAAACAAAAAATATTATTGATTTATATTTTTTAAAAGATTTTGATAATTTATCAGACAAAAACAAACATTTAAAATATATCTGTAATTTATTTAATGATTACTTGATTAAGAAAAGTTATGTAGAAAATGGTGTGAACATATCTCCTATTTTTGTAAAAATGTTAAGGAATTTTATTAGAAACACACAAGAATATTTTACAAAATTAGAAAAAATATATTTTAACCATATATCTTCTTGTTTAAAATATAGTCCAAACTCTTCTACCAGTTTATTTTTAACCATTATTGAAAATATTGAAAAACACGGTTCCAAATTTGAAAAAAAACAACTTGAAAACTATTTCAAAAAAAGTATTAAATTATTAGAAGAATATGATTTTGATTCTTTATTCAATCAAATATTAGAAAAAATAAAAATAAATCAAGTTTTAATAATATCACAAACAAAAGGTGATTTATCTTTAGAATATGGTTATGGTAATAAATTCACTACTCAAGATATGATTTCTGATGCTATACTAGAAAATCCTTACTCTAATATATATTTAAAAATACACCCAGATGTTTTAAGTGGTAAAAAAGAATCAGATATAGATATTGACAATATCCCAAAAGAAATAACTTTAATAACTGAAGATATCAACCCTATACAATTATTGTCCCAAATGGATATTGTTTATACCAAGACTTCTGGAATGGGACTTGAAGCTTTACTTATGGGTATTGAAGTAAAATGTTATGGTGTCCCATTTTATGCAAGTTGGGGGCTAACTCATGACAAATATAGAAGTAATAGTTTTTTATTAAGAAGACATAGAAAAAATGTTACAACAAAAGACTTATTTGTGGCATTTTATTTAATTTATTCTGAATATTGTATTCCATATAAAAAACAGAAATCTTCAGATCTTAAAAAATATTATTCTAATCATATAATGTTTTTTAATGAAGAAAAAATATATAAAGATAAATTAAAAGAAACTTTTAGTGAATTATGTGAAGATAGTACATTACATTTTTATGATTTTGATAAATACATAGGTATAAAAGAAGTTGTACCTTACATTATAAAATATAGAGAAATAGAAGAAAAAAAAGAACATAGAGTATTTCTTTTTGGTTTTTCTTTTTGGAAACAAAAATATATTAAATACTTTTTAACAAATTACAAAGAAGATAATATTATTTTTATAAATCCGATTCTTTCTTCTTATGAAAAATTGATTAAAAGTAATAATATTACTATTAATGATAATATTTTATTCTGGGGACATTCTTCAAAATATTCTAATATTAAAAAAACTTTAATAGCAAAATTTGAAAAAGAAAATACACCAATTAATACTATTAATGTTTTCTTAGATAATAATTTTACTTATGTTGAAGATGGTTTTATTCGTTCTGTTGGTTTAGGTTCTGATTTAACACAACCTTTTTCTTTGATTTTTGATAAAAAAGGTATGTATTTTGACCCATTTCAAGACAGTGATTTAGAAAAAATAATAATTAAAAATGTTTATGAACGTATTTCAAATAATACTCATATAGATATTGATTTATTTAATATTTGGAAAAAAAATAAAATAACAAAATATAATTCTTCGCTTAAATGTGAGAAAGAATATTCTTTTGATACAGACAAGGACATTGTTTTAATTATTGGTCAAGTTGAAGATGATTATTCTATTAAGACTGGTGGTTTAGGAATGACAAATACAGAATTAATTAGAAATGTAAAAAAAGATTACCCTAATTCTTATTTAATATACAAACCACATCCTGATGTTACCTCTGGAAATAGAATAGGTATTGTTGAGAATATTGTTATTGAACAATATATAGATGAAACTATCATTGGTGGAAATATTCATGAATTAATTAACAAAGTTAATAAATTATGTACAATTACTTCATTGACAGGATTTGAAGGATTAATGATTAATGAGTCTCTAGAAGTTATATGTTATGGAATACCTTTCTATTCTGGTTGGGGATTAACTATAGATAAGTTTGTTCATAAAGAAATTAAGAATAAAAGAGGTGGTAAAAATTTTGATATAAATGAACTTGGTGTTGGTATATCTTTTAGAAGTACTTCTTTTAATATATCCAATGAAATAACTAGAATGGATATATTTAAATCTCTTTTAATTGATTACCCTAGATATATAAGTATTAAAGATAATAAATATTGTGAAATGAACGTCTTAGTAGATAATATAATTGAAGAAAGTAATAAAAATAATTACCCATTATTAAAAATAATAATGAACACAAGAAATATCATTTCAAGAAAAATACAATTTTATATAAAATCTATTAAAAATATTATTAAGGAATTAAAATGAATAAACAAGAAGAACTTAATAAAATAATGAAAAAACAATTAAAATTAATTTGTAAAGACAATATAAGAAATAAAAATATTTTATTATTTCAAGGACCTATGGGTAATTTTTTTAATAAACTAGAAAAAATATTAGAAAATAACAATAATATTACTCGTTTAGGTTTAAATTATGGTGATGAATGGTTTGTTGAAAAAAAAAGTATTACTAAACTATTTGGTTTATTACCTAATAACTTAGTTAATACTGAAAATAGTATAGATAATACAATTGAAACAAGTAATACAAATGAAGTAGAATATTCTAATATAATCAAAAATCAAATCAACAAAAAAAATAATTATAAAGGATACAAGGGAACACAAGAAGGATGGAAAAAATTTATTAAAATTTTTTTAATTAGTAAAAAAATAGACACTATTTTTCTTATGGGTGATTGTAGGTATTACCAATCTATTTTAATAAAAATAGCTCAAAAAAACAATATTGCTGTTTTTGTTTTTGAAGAAGGATATTTTAGACCATCTTATATTACATTGGAACAAACAGGAGTTAATAATTATTCTACTATCCCACGAAAAAAATCTTTTTTTATAAATTATAAAGATAATGAAAAAATTAATCAAATACTTATTAGTAACACTTTTCGAAATCTAGCTTTTGAATCAAGTATTTATTTTATTTTAAGTTTTTTAGGTCAATATAAATATCCCAACTATGTTCATCATAGAAATTTTAACCCCTTTAGTGAATTTTATTATGGTGTTAAAAATTTATATAGAAAAACTATAAAACATTTTAGTGAAAAAAAACTTTATTCTAATTTAACATTTTTATATAAAAAAAAATATTTTTTTATACCATTACAAACACACAATGATTTTCAAGTAGTTACACACTCAAAATATAATTCCATTGAGGATTTTATTAATGAAATATTACTTACTTTTAGTAAAGTTAACAATGAAGATATTATATTGGTATTTAAACACCACCCAATTGATAGGGGACGTAAAAATTATACTAAACATATAATGAAAATGAAGAAAAAATATGGACTAAAAAATAAAATTGAAATATGTTTTGATATAAAATTATCAAGATTATTAAAAAATGCTAAAGGTACAATAGTTATTAATAGTACTGTTGGTATGGAATCCTTAAAATATAATACACCTACTATATGTTTAGGAAAATCATTATATGATTTAGAAGGACTAACTAATCAAGGAAATTTAAAAAGTTTTTTTGAAACACCTGGTGAAGTCAACCAAATACTATTTAAAAAATTCCAAAATTATCTAATTAAAAATACACAAATCAATGGAAGTTTTTATTAATTTGTTTATTGCCAATTGATATTATTTTTTTCCATTGATTGATTGATTTCGACTATTCTTTCTTCACATAGCACTTTATATTTATTTGTTATTGCTTTTTCTTCTACACATAAAACATAATATATTCTTGAAGAATTACCCATTTTCATACTAAAATATTTTTCTGCTAATTTATAGTATAATTTTTGTCTTCCACTTGGTTTTAATTTCATTAATAACTTCTTTCTTCTTTCTATATTTAAAAGTACTTGTAATATTTGATATTCATACATTGAATCTTCTTTCAATATTTCTATAAACTCATAATCTATTTCAGGTCTGTATGTATATATTTCTTCTATATTTGATTTATTAATTAACCTTAATAAAATATCTTTTCTAGCAAAATCAATTTGATTCTGCTTTAATTTATTATATCCCTTCCATAATATATCTATATATATCCCATTATTTTTAATTGTTTGATTTTTACTTTCATTTAAAATGTCTTCTTTTATATCTTTGAATTTATTTAATTTAAATAATAAATCATAATACAATGCCTTAACGTTTTCTTCTTCTTCTTTTTTCAACTCTTTTTCTTTTGTTTCTTTTATATAGTGTAATGCACTAGTGTATTTTTTTTTATCTATTAATAACATTGAATATATATATTTATTTATATTTATATTCATGTTTTTTAATACTATCTTTTCTATTACTTTTTTATATTTTTTATATTGTTTTTCTTTCATTATTTTTTTTGTTACTTTTAGTTTTTTATCATATTCTAACTTATTAAAATTATTTTCTAATATTTTATATTTGTCAAAGAACTTTATAACATTTTCACTATTAACATTTTCTTCTGTAATAAATTTATCTATATATATTCTTAAAACTTCTTCAATCAAATTGCCTTTTTCTAAACCATACCTATTTAATATTTTTGAATTAAGTAAAATAACTTTTTTTAGATTTTCATTGATATATTCCATATCATTACTTTTAATTTTTTTAAACTTTTTTATTATATTTATAGTTTCTTTTATTGATTCTTTTTTTATTGTTTTATATTTTTCTTCTAATGTTTTGAAGTTTATTCTATTAATTAAATAATTTGTAACATCATAATCTAACTTTCTTTGTTTATACACATTATCTTCTAAAAAATATTGTAACAATGCTAATAATTTTTTATTCGCTTCATTCCATTTTTTTCCTTTTAATAATATATCTATATTTTTAGACATTGCAACAGTAACTACTTCTTCAGGATAACCTATTTGGTTATTATATATTTCATTGTAAAAATCTTCAAAGTAACTTTGTTGTTCTTTTGTTAATTTACTTTGGTCAATTTCTATAAATTCTTTTATTAATTCTATAGATTCTTTTTCTTTTGTTTCTTTTATTGAATTTTGAATATTTTTAATAATCTTTTTAATATTTGAAGTTTTTCCAAGTTTAATATTTATATCTAATAGATTTATTAATAAAAATAATTTCATTTGTGGATGTTTTTTTTGTAATTCTTTTATTATTATTTTTTTTACTTTTCTTTTATTTCCTTCTTTTATTAATAAATTAATTTTTTCTTTCTTTGCTTGTAGTAATACTTCTTTACCTTCAAAGTTATTTTTAATAATATTAAAATAATGTTCTGCCTTAGAATATCCTAGTCTTTTATAACTTATTTTCATAAGTTCAAAATATAAAAGACCTAATGTTTCTTCTTTTAACCAATTCTTCTTTAATGCTTTCTCATAAAACTTTTGGATTTGTTTTAATGATTTATTTTCTTTTATATATTGACCATACAACAATAATATATCATTTTTCAAATCTAAATTTGTAGTAGTTTTTATTTTATTATTATAATAAAATACAATCTCTTTATCTATTACTGGTTGTTGTTTCTTTATTAAACTTAATTCTAATTCATTACTGTTATCATTTAATTCACCTTGATAAATATCAAGATTTAAATTAACATCAAGGTCTTCTATTCTTAATTCTTTTTTTAATTCTAATAATTCATCTTTTTCCTCTGCAACAATATTCATAGGAAATAATAGAGTAGTCACTATCAAACTATATATAGTTTTTTTTATCAAATTAAATCACCAACCATTCTTATTTTATCTTTTAATATGGATTGGGCATTACCATTGTCCGTATTAAAGAAAAAAGAACCTCTACTAAGATTGTTATCTATTAATATTTTTATTGTTGAAACACTACTATATAAAGACTTAATGTAATTCTCTAATTCTACTTTCAACCCTTCATCTGCTTTAGAGATATATATTGTAACTTCCATTATTCTTTCAAACTCTTTTTCCATTGTCTTCAAAGTGTTTTTTATTATCTTTTCAGAGTTTTCCTCTACTTCTTTTTCTATTACTTTCTCTATTAATTTTAGAGTAAACTTTCTTAAATCTTCAAACATATATTCTATTTCTTCTTTTTGTTTTTTATTATTTTGAATTATTTGTTTTAAATTCTCTATTATTCCATTTTGTAGATTCTTATTCTCACTATTAACTTCTTCTAAAACTTCTGTTATTTCTTTTTTTAATATAGTTATTTCAGAACTTATATCTTGTTTTATTTTATTATTACTTTTTTGTAAATTTAATTCAAGATTATTAAAGTTAGTTTTACTTTCTCCTATTGCATCTTTTGTTTCAACAATTCCAGTTTTTAATGAATTAATTCCAACTCTCAAACCTTCTCCAAGTTGAGATAATTTTTTTGATATTTTTGAATCATCAAATTGAATGTTCTGTTGTTGTGGAGTTTGATTTGTTTGAACATGTGAATTTTGTGTTGTTGGATTTTCACTTGTTTTTTGTTTCAGAGCTTCTGCTTTACCCTTTTGAGTTGCACCTTTTTTTGACATTAAATGTTCAGACATATCAGTATATTCATACTTTTGAACATTTTCTTTTGGTATTTTTTCTATGTGTGGATTCGTAGTTCCTGATTTTCTACTAACAAGCATGTTTTCATCAATTTCATGTAATGCTAATTCTTCAGGATTAAATGAATGTGAAACTTCTTCCACTGGTGTTTCTTCTACATGTGTTTCTTCTACTGGTGTTTCTTCTACATGTGTTTCTTCTACATGTGTTTCTTCTACTGGTGTTTCTTCTACATGTGTTTCTTCTACTGGTGTTTCTTCTACTGGTGTTTCTTCTACTGGTGTTTCTTCTACTGGTGTTGTAGAAGACTCCTCATTAATCAATATATCTAAATCATCTTCATCTGCTAATGAATCGGCAGGAGTTTCCTTTTGACTATTTTCAGCATTAATCAATGCATCTAAATCAAAATCTTCTTCATCTGCCATTCTCTATCCTTACTCTTGTTCTTTTAAAGTTATATTTTTTTCTACTTCTTTATGATTTTCTACTTTTGTTACAACTTCTCTTTCACTGTCGGTTAATCCTTGACCTTCTTTCATTGTTTGTTCTAAAATAGATATCATTTCCATGAATCTTTCTTGTTCAGCTCCAGTTATATCATCAAAATTAGAGATATCAGGAATATCTGACATTACAGAATCTATAATTAAATCTAATTTCTTATTTATTCCTTGTTTTGAATAACCATTTAACGTTTTAGTCTCTTCTAATTGTTTTACGAAATCACTAAAAAATTGCATTTTTTGTATTAATTCACTTTGTTTCATTTTTGAAATCCTTTGTATTTATTTTTTTTATACCTATTATTTTACCATTTTTTTTAAAAGAAAAAATCCATTTACCTTCTCTATTTAAGAAAACTCTTTTATCACTTGATTCTAATCTATCTTTTTTTATTACTTCTTTTTTTATTTTCTTATCATATTGTGTATCTACAGTTTCCCATTTATATTCAATTTCATCATCTTTTTTTAAAAAATGTTCAATAGAACAAATAATTTTAATACCTTGTTTTTTACAATTTATTAAGTCATTTTTCATATTGTCTATTTCTTTTAAACTTTTATTTGGGGTTTCTATTACTTTTTTAAATATTATATTTAAATTGTTTTTTTCTTTTTCATCAATTATTAACTTTATTTCTTTTGTTTCTTCTTTTTTATTATCAAAATTCATATATAGATAAAGACTTATTACTATACTAGAAAAACCTAGTACTATTTTTCCATTTATCATTTTACACCTTTTTACTCTATAATTAATTATAAAAAAAATAAAAATGAGTTTCTATATTTTTTTTGTAGTTTATATAATAATCTTTTTTACTTTTATACTTTTAAAACAACTTTTAAAGGAAATCTTTTGTTAAAAAAAATTTATTTGATTTTTTTCTTTTATACTAATGCTATTTCAAGTAATCAAATAGAACTAGAAAAAATATTTCATTTTCAATATATTATAGATAATTTTTATATTGAAGAAACTAAAACTACATTAGATGATACATTTAATAGTATATTAAAAAAAATGGATCCACATTCTTCATTTCTTTCAAAAGAATCTTTTATTCAATTTAAAAAACAAATAAATGGAGATTTTGTTGGAATAGGTTTGATTTCAACTTATAAGGATGATAATTTAAAAGTAATTTCACCTATATATAATTCACCTGCATATCAAGCAGGAATAAAACCTAATGATACTATAGTTAGCATAAACAACATTGACATTACAGGGAAAGACATACTCTTTATTGAAAAAATAACCAAAGGTAAAGCAAATACTAACATTACATTGACTATTAACCGTATGGGAGAAATATTTGATAAAGTAATAACAAGAAAAAAAATAAATATTAACCCTATTTCATTTGAAAAAATAACAATAAATAATAAGAAAATACTTTTTATTAAAATACATACATTCAATAATCAAACTTTCCGTGAATTTGAAAAAATAACTTCTAATAATGAATTTGATGGAATAATATTAGATTTAAGAAATAACCCTGGAGGTTTATTAACAGAACCTTTAAAAATATCTAATCTTTTTATACCTAAAGGTAAAGTATTACTATTTGAAAAATCAAAAAAAGAAATTAAACAACATATATCACAAAATGATATAGTCTACAAAGATAAACCTATAGTTACAATTGTTAATCAAGGAAGTGCAAGTGCAAGTGAAATACTTGCAGGTATTTTACAAGATTACAATAAAAGTATAATAATAGGTGAAAAAACTTTTGGTAAGGGTAGTGTTCAACAATTAATTCCAATAAATGTTAGAGGTGAAATCCTTGGAGCCGTTAAATTAACTACTTCAAGATATTATCTACCAAGTTTAAAAACAATTCAAAATGAAGGAATTATACCAAATATTTATATATCCAATGAGAATATATTAAAAGAAAATCAAGGAGAATCAAAATTAGAAAATAGTTTAAAATCAAAAAAACTAATTATAGATACTAAAAAAATTGAATCAATATTACCTCCACAAATTGATAATAATATTAATTTTGAGTTTAAAGACCCAAATATTATCAACCTAGATAAAGATTTACAATTTAAAACTTCATTATCAATAATTAAAAGTTTATTATTTAAATAAACTTTTTCAAAAAAACATATTATTGTTTATTTTTACCTATATAATATTAATAAAATTATATAGGTAAAGTAATAATGATAGATTATTCTAAACTCGATAGAACACAAAAAAAGAACTTTATTCAAAACTTTGTAAATAAAATGTTGACTATGGATGATTATGATGCATATAAATTTTGTAAAAAATATTTAGTATTTTTAGAAAAAAATGTAACTCAAAACCCTGAATTAAAAAAATACATTTCAGCTAGTAAAAAATTTATAGAAACTTATGAAAATGAAATTGGAGAATAAATATGAAATCTATACTTGGTAATAAAAATATTAAAAGTTTAAATATTGATTTTAATGGTGAAGTTATTAAAAATGAATTGTTTGAAACATTTTTAGACACCTACAAACACAATATCAATTATATTACAGATATAATACAGTATTCTGATTTTGAATATATACAATCATTTTTAGAAAAACAAAAAATATATTCCAACCAACATACATTATTATTAAATGATGATGAAATTGTTTTTTATTTAATTATAGATAAAGATGAATCAAATCAATATTATTTAATTAACTTTCTTATTTTAGAATCACCTTTAAATGAATTAATCAGTGCTTTTTTAAATGATGAATTTTTTGATAATGACTTAGCTTTATCTCTTACAACCTCAAATAATATAGTGGATGGAAAAGAACTATCTGGAAAAATTACAACTCCAAAAAATGTAATAAAAGAACAAAAAAAATTAACAACAACTAAAGATAATTCACAAAAAAAATTTAAGTAAGTCTTACTTCCTCTTATTTTTAGTATAATATAATTAAGAGAAAAAAATTCACAGTAGAAAATAAACAAAACCATTCTCTTTGTTTTTTTTTCTCTCTCCTTTAAAAAAATAAATCTTTTTAAATCCAAATTGTTAAAAAAGTTTTATAATTGTAACAATGTTATTAAGGAAAAAAATGTATAATATTAAAAATCTTGATAAAATCATATCTTTAAATAACAATTCCTTTAGATTAATCAAAACTTCAATTATTTGTTCTCCTATACAAACTAAAAAAATTGATAA
>Ga0233442_1002634_pt1 | contig 11684 bp, 9 predicted proteins | sample SI_123_September_3_FD_182789 | JGI IMG/M metagenome (GOLD analysis project Ga0233442, IMG submission 182789) | Seawater microbial communities from Saanich Inlet, British Columbia, Canada - SI_123_September2016_150_MG | ecosystem: Environmental > Aquatic > Marine > Inlet | place: Canada: British...
TTTTAATGAAGTTTTGATATATTTTTTTACAAAATCTTACAGGCCAATGGCCATCTGTTTTTCTTGCAAAAAAAACTTAATCACCAAAGAGTTAATAAGTGAAATTCCCAATATTTTTTTAAAATTGTGCCAAAACCGCCCAATTCTCAAAATTTGCAAAATTTTTATAGCAACACCTATCCAAACCTATTAAAACACTAAAAAATCTCTAAAAAGGCGTTTTTAGCCCCCCTGGGTGGTGCTTTGATGCCTGCTTTCTTAGTAAAAATGACTAATTCTTAATATTTCCTAATTTTTTATACGAATCTTAATGTCTGTAATTTATAAGCTGACAATATCTTTTTTTGGTTATGGTCATTAACAATAGCTAGTTTTTGCTTAATATCAACAATAAGCCACATATCACTATTATTCGAAAATTGTGATTTCATATCCATATTCAATGGCATATAACCATCCAAATAATCTGCATCAAAATTAGTACGAGAAGATGCGTCATATATTTTTTCCACTTCTAACTCTCTATATGACCTATTTTTATCAATCATAAAAAAACTTTCACCGTGTTGAGGGCTCATTGGTATATTCCATTCATAATACCCAATAAAAGCATCTAATACATTATCATAAAGAATAGCCTCTATGCAAAATCCTTCGTCATTATGGTTAAAAATCCAATCTTTTTTACTTATATCCCAAATCCCCAAGGATCCGACCTGCCCCCAGGTTGGTGACAAAATAAAGTAAACAAATCTAGAATCGAAATTAACTGTATATCCGTCAATATATTCATAACCATACCAACTCAATATATCGGTGTTATAAATTACTTCTGTTGTATTATTCGATAACCATAGAACAACAGATTCTTGCTTTATGACTGAACCACTATCTAGGGCTATTCTCTCTATTTCAGAATAATCCAAATATTCTAATTCTCTCCTATTCTGTTCGTAAATAGATGGATATGTTTTCTTAAAAAAATCAATATCCAGCTCAAAAAGATTTAAATTATCACTAACAAAGATATTTTCTACCATAGTTACATGCAATCCTAAAATAGACTCTCTAGATCTTGTGGTTTTTTAATATTACCAATCTTATATACACCTGTTTCAATCAAGTTCGAAATTAGGGTTTTTACATCTCCAGAGTAAGAATGTGTGTCAATATACTGCTTAATAGCAAAATTAAAAATATCCGTATATTCGCCAAATGCAATATCTTTAGGTATTTTCTGACCAAGAGACTCTGGTGTTTCTAGTAATTGTGGAGCGATATTAGACTCTAAAGCCTTTAATATTGCCACTCTAGCCATTATATTTGGCGTTACACCTATCTTGCTTTTTACATATGAAAACTTATGGGTTGCTTTAATTGATAGTGTTATTTCATTAGGCAGATAATTCATTTTCACTCTCCTTACTTTTTTGTTTCCAAAAATATCCTTCAGTTACGGTACTTGAATTGTTACCATCTTTGTACTTGATCTCATACGAAGCTTTAACAAACGGATCAAGATCTTTGTAGAACTTCTCATCAACCTCAGTATCTGTCGATAGAATAATCACTTGATCACCAATAACTGGAAAGAAGTTATTGACTAGTTTAGATCTATGATTTGAATCTAACCTGCCTAACGGGGTATCAATAATAAATGGCAAATCTTTACCTGAGGTTTTACCAAGCGCCTCCAACATAGCTAAGGCGTATATTTGCTTTTCTCCAGATGAAATTAGCTTTTTATTAACCTTGTTCCCATTTATATCAATCAAATCAATCATAAAGCTAATGCGATCTATTTTTGCCTGATAAGCCATATCATCTTTTCTTGTAAGCCTTTTAAACACTTTATTAAACTCGATCTCCAATTGCGCTACTTTTGACTGGATCAAGCTACCTGAAAGACTTGTCATTGCATCTATAACCTTATTAGCAGTATTAGTTATGTTTTCAGTTGTAATATTACCTTGAAAGTCTTTATACAACCTCTCAAGTTCATGTGTAATACGAATACCTTGATTAAGCAATGATTCTATTTCTGCTCTGATATTTACACCGCGAAGATTTAACTTTTCTATTTCTAATGCAATTTTATTAACACTCTTAAATAAACCCTCCAATTGAGTCTCATCTGGTGCTCTAGAGATATTTAATCCAAGGTTATCTATTTCAGTCTCAAGAGCTTCGTATTTGTGAAGCATTTTTTTGAGAATATCTTTTGACTTTTTTGAGTTATTCACAGTGCTTTCATATTCATGAAATTGATATGAAGAGATGTCGCTCTTCGACTCTTCTGAAACACTGTATTTCAATTGACTAATAAGCTTGGAAAGCTCTTTAACACTAACACCTTTAATGTCTTTAATCTTGCTATCTAATTGATCATTAAATTCTTTGGATTGAATGATAGATAAATCACTAACCAACTGCTTATTAAGTTCCTCCATGAAAGTAGGCGCTAAACTAAAGATAATATCACCACGCATTAATTCATTGATATTTTGACCCATTTCGCGTCTTTGAGATTCTAGAATATTTTGCTCTTTAATAAGGGAATTGCGCCCCTTCGCCCATGTGCCACCTGATTCATCGAGCTTTTGTTGTGCTTTTTTTAATTTTGCCTCTAACTCGGTTTTCAATGTTAAATAATTATTTTCGTATTCAAGTGACTTGCTGTCAACTTTATCTTCAATTGACTTTAATTTAAACTCCATATTATCAATTTGTTCGCGTTCAAATTTTGATATTTCTAGCTTTTTATTTTTCCTTAAAATTACACCAGTGTCATGTATTGCTCTATCAATCAGATCTATTCCAACCAGTTTTTTTAATGCCTCTATAAGTACGTGACCATCCTCATCATCAGCCATATTTTTTATCTTTTCCCCATCAAAAAAGAATAAGTCCGCTATTCCTAGTGGTATTAAATCATTTAAGAAGCTTTGGGCTTGAATATTATCTAATTCAGACAAAATTCGTCCATTTTCTTGAATTGTTATTTCTTCATTAAGAGTGTTTCTATTACAACCCCAGTAGCGCGTAATTTGGTATTCATAATCCATACCAAGCTTTGAGTACGACAGTTGCAACTGAACACTGGAATGGTCACACTGCTTATCATTACTTTTATGAATAAATCCTCTCAATTCCTCTTCGTATGCCTTCCTTGTCTTTACGTTATCTAGAGAAGCCTTTCCAAATAATGCCAATCGTATTGCTGTTAATATTGATGTTTTTCCTGCACCATTAAGGCCACCGAACAGAATGATAGGCTCACCATCTTTTACTGATAAGTTAACATGGTGCACACCTTCAAAAACTCTAAAATTTTCTAATGTAAGTGATTTAAAGATCACGCCCTATACCCCTCTAACATCGATTGAAATTTATCTCGTTTTTCTTTAAATTCTAAAACCTCGTTATTCGCTTGAATTCTACGATCTAACGCATCTTCCATACTACCCCAATCTTGTTTTAAGATACTTTCCAACTTATTGGTAACACCTCTACGATTGCCTAGTCCACTTACCTCAATCTCAAGATTGATTACCTTTTGCAGTAAGTCAGATGAAACATTATTACTGTGTGCAACTTTGCTAATTACATCCATTCCGTCATCGCCAAAAAATCCTAAATCATTTCTCTGCCACATAATTTCATCATTTGGATAAACCTTGGTGAAAATTTTTGGAAGCGAATCACGTGTATCAGGCTCATTTGGGTCATTTATCCATTCTTGTCTAATTGCACGTAGCTCATCTCTAGTTATCAACTCAATCAATCTACCCTCATCTCGTATGCCTTTTTCTATCAGGAGTAACCTTTCCAACCACTCTTTGCGCACCTCTAACCAATACGGCCCAGGAACATGTTTAACGTTACCATCCTCATCGTAATCCAATTCATTCGTTCTACCAACTCCTGGTTCAAACCGAGTTTGCACATCTATTCTTCCAGAGCGTCGTTTAATATTCCTATACTTGGATTTATTTTCTGGTTGAGATGAGAAAAACATTTCATCCCTAAACTTTAATAGGGGTCTCATCCACTCTTCACCAGACTCTATTAATCCATGCAATGCACGATCTTTCGTTACGACAGTACAAGTCCAGCAACCGAATCTTGAGTTTCCGCATGACTGCGATTTAGTATCGACTACCAGTGGACATTCACCCTGATTAGAGCCCTTATACATTTCAAATAGCTGGTCGTTATCATCACCCCACGGTGTAGGTGCACTAAGCAAGTATTGCCACACATCATCAGCTGTCCAATTTTCAATTGGCATATAGGTAAATGCATTAGGTAAAGATGAGTGTCTTGCTAAAACAGAGCCTTTAATACTATGCTTATCAATCGATGCTGACCTTGCTGAACTCTCTTCTTTTCTCGATCCTAGTGCCACAATAACTTCACCATGTTTAGACACTGTTTCTTGAATAAAGGCGGTAACAGGTTTAATTTTCATTCTCTCAGTGCACCATCTAAAACCTTTAGTAGGCGCCGGATAGCCCTTACCTAATAAATTAGACCAAAAAGTGTTATTAGTGTCTGGCACTACCATTTGAGTCACAATCGGAACGCCTTTTTCATTGGCACTTACCTGAACGTTATTTAATACTTCTCTTACTAGACCTACAACAACTGGAGTCTCTACTAAGGTATCTGAACATACAACATACACATTCTTATTAAGCTGTTTCTTGGTTAGTGTTGTTAGCGCTTGAAAGATTAAAGATAAAATCACAGTTGAATCCTTGCCACCGCTAAAGCCTATAATCCAAGCTCTATCATTCTTTAAGTACAAATCGGTTATTTCTTTTATCAAATCGGTGAGCTTTTCATCTGCAACAATCAGATCATCAATCATCAAACCATGTGTTTTATATTCGTGACTACTCATGCTGCTTTAAACTCCTTCTCTATTGCCTCTTCACTCTCTATTAATTTCATACTAATTAACTTCTTAATTTGGTTTGCTGTTAGCTTAACATTATTAATCGATTTAGTAATTCTTCCATTGACCACAGCTCTTCCTTTCCAATTATCTGAACCTCTAGACCAGTCTATATCAGATAACTTATTAAGAACTTTCCAGCTAGTTCTGTCATTTATTAGTTGGTTACCTAGAATGCCAAGCGCATGAAGAAGTACACCATGTGCATGAATATAACCTTCTCTTAATTCCCAACTATTTACCTTTCTATTAGCTGCCAATTCCCAGTCTGTAATCTGTTTAGATACGTATTTCCAAAAATCAATCGCCAACTGAATTTCATCTTCAGATATTTGGTCATTCTTACCTTTATTGAGCAAAGCTTTAGTGGCATTTTTAATACCGCTCAAAGTAAAAAGTTTAATACTTCGATTTGAAATACTAGTCTTTTCGGTTTCTGTTAACCTGCTAAATATATGAACTTCATTCATTACTCTTCTGGCAATATTAGAAAGCTCTTCCCTTTGATCGTATAGGGTTGCTAAAGAAGGGCTTGGCCTAACAGCATGCTTGTTAAGATCGGCAAACATTTGTTGACTTCTTTTTAGGCCATTATCTAAAAAGAATACTACAGAAATATGATCATGTCCTAGTTCTGTATTATTATTAACCGCTTCTTCAATTGCCGCACGCCTATGCTGGCCATCATTGAGAAGGATTTGTGAATCCATAGAAATTTTCAATGTACCAATATTTGCACTAGATTTTTCATCAAACGAGACAAACTCTGTTTCGCCATCAATTGAAGCTGTAAGCGAGGAGAGCGTGTAATTGTTACGATTTTCAATCAAATAATTAGTCATTTCAGGAATGCGGCCTCTATTCAATTTTCTTTGAGCTCTCAATTCAGCCGGAACCTCTTCCTCATCAAATACAAATATTTTAGGAATGATTCGCATTGGACACATTGCAATATAACATGGCCTTCCGGCTTGAATTCCGCGAACAGCGTTAAATGAGTGAAAAAAATCTGACATAAGGAATAACCTGTTATTATTTTATGTCAATTATATATTAAAAATATACAATTGGAAGTTAAATTTAACTTCCAATTGTATCTAAAAAACAGGATCCTGGTAGTCCTCTTCTTTTCCTTCTTTAACGATGGTATCGAGTGCAACCTCTCTCATTCTATCCAGAATTACGTCCTCCAATGAAATACTATGGCCACTTGAAAACCAGCTTTCCATTTCCTGCATGCCAAGATTTGAGTAACTTTCAAAATACTTCCACATTTGATTCTCTTGCTCAGATTTTAAAATTATTCCATTTTGAGTAGCATCAATTGCTAAAAGATATGCAACTCCATCAAGTTTATGATCTACAAACAAATTAGAGCCAATCTCTTTGTCTTTTTTGTTTAGCCTTCCATCATTACAATCACTATTGTAATAACTTCCAACCATGGCCGCAAAGGTCATTAATGAATAATTATTAGGAAAAATTGGCCTACTTGAAAGCTTACTCTTGTCAACGGTAAGTTTATTAATTCTTGAAGAGAAGGCTTTATCAAAATACACTGTAGCCATGTTATACAATCTCCTTTATGGATGTAAAAATATGCTCACTATTGAGCTCTGTAAGGTAATACTCCTGATCACCATCCTTCAATATCTCAATATCTTTTTCACTTGTAGATTCTGTATGGTTAACCAGATAATACCTTTTTCCTACATACTTTCCAATCATTTCTTTATACTCCTCTTTCCACTGTCCACTTGAGAGGAACAAGACTAGCTGACTAGATTGCTCTGGTAAAAATGACAATGTTGCTTTCTGATAATTGCTATCCATTTCAGCAAATGGTGCATCAATAATAAAAGGCGCAATTGTTCCAGATTGAAATATCTCACTTTGACTAGATGCTCTTAACTTTAAATGCCCAATTAATGCCGTTACAAATGCCAAATTTAACAATAAAGTTTGACCTTTTCCGGCATCAGCACCTTTAATTACTGATCCTGTTGTTCTTTCAATTTGATAAAAATTATAATCCTCATCTCTGGCTATATCAAATGGCTTCCTTAAAGAGTTGTCTAATATTTTTTGAACCGAGTTAAATATTAAATTAACAGTCTTTTTTTCTTCTTTAACCAATGCGCTTTCTATATATGTAATAAGTCTTTGAATAATTTTCTGATACTCGACAGCTTCATCCAACTCCGGAGTATCAATTTTTACCAAGCTAACCTCCCTCTCAATTAAGTGTATCTCCCTTTTTAATGATGTCATATACTCTTCTTTTGAGCCTAGTTTTCGATTTGCCGTACCTATGTCGTTAGTGGCGGAAATACTAATTTTCTGCCAACTTGAAATATCAACATTTCCAAATTCATCTATCCTTTTTTCTATATCTTTTATCCCTAATTCGTAAACGCCAATCTTATTATCAACAGTACTTAAGTCTGTCTCTATTCTTGACAACTCATTTAGAAACTCTTCCGCTAAACCGTCGGAATTATCTTTAACCATTTTAGCCTTGTAAACCCTATCATCAATAATTGCTGTATTTGCAGTGTGCAGGAGGTCCTGTATATTTTTATATTCAGCCCCGCCTTCAACCAATGGTCTTTTGCATATGCAGCTTCCTCTACTAAGAAGTCTATTAACAAACCCTTTATCATATGGAGCAGGCACTCTTACAATATCCTCATCATCTTCGCCATCATCATTTTTATTGAGAAATTCTAAGCCTCTTGAGGTTAATTTTTGACTAAAAATTGCCACACCATATTTGAAAATTAAATCATGTTTATCCTGATACAACCTACTCCTTTGTCTTATTTTTTCATCTTTATACGATACCTTTGCCCTCTTTTCTTTAGCTAGTTCGCCCGCCTTTTGATGATTACTTTCTGAGATTTTATTGTTGTACTCATCTTGAATTGACTTGTATTTTTTCAAATCACTAATCACGGTCTTTATATCTGATTCAGCCCCCTTAAGAGCCTTTTGTTTTACCTCTAATTGAGAGGAGAGATTTGTAGTAGATTTTTGTTGCCTTAACAGTTTATTTTTAGATTTGACATTTCTTTCACCTAATTTTTTCAAATCTTTGAGTGCTGTTTTTGGAAGGTTAAAGCCTAAAATTTCATGTATCGAATCTTTATATCCATTCTTCGCCTCTGAGCTTAACATTCCGCCAAAGTTTTCACCGGAAAAGAAAAAGTATTTGGATAGGTTTTCTGGCAAAAAATGATTAATCATACTGACGGGGTCCGCCACAAGAACACTGTTTCCGTATTCGATCTTGAATAAACTTAAATCTTTAGTTTTGTTTCTTTTTTTATCATAAACTCTCGATACTAAATACTCTTCACCATCGTGCTCAAAATTTAATTTAACACTGCATGTATCCCCATTATGACTCCATGAAACAAGGTCTGAACTAGAAAAATCAGGTGTATTTTCATAAAGGCACCAGGTAATAGAATTAAGCATAGTGGTTTTACCAACGCTATTTTCAGCATGAATAATGGTTACATTTTTTTCACGACTTGTAGAAAATTCTATTTCATGTTTTCCATAATATTGCCTAAAATTCTCTAACGTTAACTTATTTAAAAACATAATTCTCCTAGCTAAGACTCTCTATATAGTTGCGCACCTTCTTGTCCACTTCATTTTCTCTAGTATCTGAACTTCCCTCTCTATGAGTGTATTTTTTCTCAATAAGGATAATATCCCTAACCACTCTCTCAATATCCCCCATAGACCCCTCCCTCTCTTTTTCAAAATTTGAAGAAACTTTGTGCGCAAATTCACGCAAACTATCCGTTTCACTTGACATTATCACCCTCCTTATCACTCATAAACAAATCGTACTTAAATCCATAATCATCACATATCTTTCTAATTTCCATTGATATGTCCACCTTGTTGTTGGCCGAACTATAAAATTCAAAAATTCGCTCCAACTCATTTAGCACTAAATCCTTAAGGGCCTTATTACTACTATTTGGTAGAATGACAAAATCATGAATTATCGCTTCACTCTTGTTGCTAGATTTTCTCAATATTCTTCCTCTTCTTTGAATGAACTGCCTTTCATTTCTAGAACTGGCTGTTATATACGCTTCTGTACACATCGGAACATCAAAACCCTCATCCAAAACTTTAATAGCTGCAATTGCATTTATCGTAGCCGATTTAAAATTTTCAAGTATTTCATTTCGCTGTCTTGTTGTTTCAGTGGATGTAAATTTAGACACTGACCAGCCATTTTGGTGAAGTATTTTGGTGACTCTATCAATGCTTTTAATATTTAACTCTTTATCATTAGACCCTTCAGAGTCTTCCTCTACAGAGCCAGAGCCACAATAAAATAAAACATATGGTGATGGAGTTCTGTTTTCAAGCAGTCTTTCTAAAGTATTAAACTTATCCTCCAAAGAGTCTAAGAGTCTCGATCTTTTGAATAATAGATTTTTCAATATAACTTCATCAATCGTCCCTCCATTATTCTTAATGGCATACATTTTTGATATATCACCAGATATAGCTATATATGCATCTTGCTCATCTGAATTAAGAGAAACCGGGTGTATATGATATTTATACCCAGTTAGCACATTATTATCTAAAGCCTCTTGTAAAGAATATTCTGCAACAATACCCTTGTAGTATGACTCTAAATATAGTTTTTTATCATTCTCTCGTTTCGACCATGGCGTGGCCGACAAGCCAATCCTGTAATCAGCTTTAGGAAGCATGCCAACTATATCTTTATTGCCATGATGATGACACTCATCTCCAACAAAAAACAATTTATTTGATGGAATTTTATTTATTTGACTATAGAAATGCTCCTTTCTCAAAGTGTCATTTACAACCACTACAGCTAAATACTTTTTAATGTTTAGTAAAAAATTTCCCACCCCATTTATAAGCTTAGATTCCCACTTTTCTCTTCCATCATAACATTTAATTGCTTGAATATTAAAAGTACTTAAAACCTCACACCATTGCTCAGCAAGAACCCTATAAGGAACTGAAACTACCAGCGCCAAAGGTCTAGTTTCTGAAAACTTTACAAAGCCGTGTATTGATGTAATTGTTTTCCCCGCTCCGGTTGCCAATGCCATAATCCCATGGTAATTACTTTTTTTCCAATCTGTTAAAGCCTTAACTTGATGCTCTTGTATTTGATACTTACGCCCTCCAATTTTTTTTGGAAGTCTTGGGGTGGAAAAATCCAACTCATCTAGATCCAGATCCAGATCTAAATTTACTGTAATTTGATCATATAATTCCGCTTGATTTTTCTCAGAATCACTCTTTGGATAGCTATCATTCTTATAAATATCTTTAATTCTTTCATAATGAGCTGAAGGTAATTTTACAGTCGTTGTATTGTCTTCACAGTCCTCCCAAACCTTGTTAAAAGAATCAACCTTTTCCTGTCCATACCTCCTAAAAATATCAACATCCCAACTTCCAAAAACTACAAACTCTTCTGAATTTCCATTAGGATTATTCACATTAGATGCCATTGCAGCTTCAGTTTCATTCATTGATCCAGAAAAAGTTACTATATTGCCTTTTTTATCCTTAACTATTCCAATTTTTTTATGGAACAATCCTTTTCTTCTAAAGGCATATCTAACCTCTAGAAAACCCCTATTTAGCAACCAACTAAATATTGCCAGCCTATGTTTGCTTAACTCAGTTACAGATGAATTAAAAATATCACTCCAGGTTTTGTCTAGCCTACTATATATTTCACTATAAGCCTCCGAGTTGTTTATTGACTCATATTCATCATCGGACAATGTATCCCCAATAATCAGCCTCATTTTTCCATTATTTTTCACAAGGCCATCTATACCTTGTAAATATTTAACCAGACCTTGTGATGAAAAATAACCAACTGCCCTATCATATGAAATGGATTCTTTAAGGATGGGTATATAAAACTCTTTGAGAATATTATCCTTATCTGTTGAATAGTTATCTTTAAATTTATTTTTATCAAAAGTCATTTTATTAATATATTAGTCTTAGTTATTTTTTTCTTTACAAAGCACCTGTACAGTCGCCTCTTTAGCATCGGTAACAATCTGACTTATTGTCTTTGATCTATCAGATTTTCTGACTTGATAGTCAACCATATTAAGATCCATAAATATCTTTGCCATGTTTGATTTAATAGCAAAGTTGACATTTTGTGCAACTCTACTTCCTGTGATCTCTGCAGATGTTTCTAATCTTGAAACGATCACGCCAATGACATTGCCATTATCATCAAGTAGTGGACCACCTGAATTGCCAGGCTGCACTGGAGATGTTAACTGAAGTTCTGCAATGTTGTTGTTAAAACCTGTGAGTGCAGCGATATTGCCAGAGGTTACTTTTAGCTCGGAACCTAATGTTGATGAAAACGGATAGCCCAATGCAATTGATTGTTCGCCTGTTACTACTGGCTTGCGGTTTCTTAGGTATAAAAAGCTGTTATTAGGTTTACCTGTTACTAGTATTGAAAGATCTGTTGTGGAGTCTGTATCAAGCAGCTCTACAGTTGCTTTATAGCCTTTATTTTTTACCTCTAATTCATCGCAGTCTTCAGTGACATGATTATTGGTAACAATATGATTTGGGGTTACAAAAAATCCAGAGCCTGAGCTTGAAGTCTTTACGTCTATAAGTTTATCCTCTTCATTTTCTTTGTCGTTTTTAGCGGCGGTGC
>Ga0233442_1002637_pt1 | contig 11680 bp, 10 predicted proteins | sample SI_123_September_3_FD_182789 | JGI IMG/M metagenome (GOLD analysis project Ga0233442, IMG submission 182789) | Seawater microbial communities from Saanich Inlet, British Columbia, Canada - SI_123_September2016_150_MG | ecosystem: Environmental > Aquatic > Marine > Inlet | place: Canada: British...
ACTTTCAGATTTTCGCTTGTAGACCCTTTTATTTCTTTTGTCTCGTCTTTATTGCAGATGACGGTCACTCTATGACCGAGATCCAAAAGACCTTGCACCAGTTTGTAGGTATACAATTCGAGGCCGCCACGATCCGAAAATACGCGCGCGACCATGGCGATGTGCAAAGCTCGATCGATCGTCTTATCAGATCGCACAGGCCTTAAATTTGGTATTGTGAGTCAGGGTTTGCAATAGGCCATCATAGAGATGCATATTGGCATCGAGTACGCCTTTGAGACCTATCTCGACACTTTCTTGTGCACCTCGCCTCATAAAATAAACTGCCAGCGCCATTGATTCTTCGGAATGTTCGCACTCTACTGTGACATGGTTAAACCAGATGTGGTCATCTTTTTGATGCGGTATAAAGGCTTGTTGCATAGTTTTAAATTCTATGACAGCCATAAGTTCGGTCGCCGTTATGCCACCGGCGGCCACCGCGGCTCGTTTGATCGGTCTATCACCGTAGCTAAAGCAATCAGGGTGATAAAACCAGCTTACATCTTTGATAAATCTTTTGACCCCAGGCTCTACTGGATGATGTTCATAGGTATCGCGATCTATGCCTATCTGCCAGGCAAGATCTTGTAATTGCAGCTGATGTCTATGATCGACATTGCCATTGCCGTACTCGTTACGGACATTTTCTAAAATATATCCCACTGCTTTTTCGGGCATAAGTGTCGCGGCCGATAAGAGCAGGCGTCTTAGATGGCTGGCATGGGCATCATAGTTGCGCAAAAAATGCCCGAGGGTTTGTGCATCGAGCATGTGCTCGACCGAAGCTGCCTGGGCCAATCTGGCAAATAAAGGATGCGACCAGGCCGGATGTGCGGCTACATACTGGTTGAGATAGGCGTAGAGAGCCTGATCATCTTGCTGCATATCAAAGAGCCTTTTGCTCTCTGACTTCCTCTTCTTCGGCTTCAAGGAGCCACTGAGCCTCCAGGGCAGCCATGCAGCCGGTACCAGCTGCGGTTATGGCTTGCTTGTAGACTTCGTCTTGTACGTCGCCGGCGGCAAACACACCCTTGACGCTGGTCTTGACGCCATTTGTCTTGATGTAGCCGTTTTCGGTAAGCTCCAATTGACCTTTAAAGAGCTCGGTTGTCGGCTGGTGGCCGATAGCAATAAAGACTCCATCTGCCTTGTGCTCGGTGATCTCATTGGTCTTGAGGTTGCGGATCTTGAGACCGGTGACTTCGCCGGCGGCGACATCGTCTATTTCTTCGACTACCGAGTCAAGGATAAAGTGCACTTTTTCATTTTCTTTGGCTCGCTTGACCATGATCGCTGAAGCCCTGAAGCTATCGCGACGATGCACGACAGTGACCTTTGAGGCAAATCTTGTGAGGAAGGTCGCTTCTTCGAGGGCTGTGTCACCGCCTCCGACCACAAATACCTCACGGTCTCTAAAAAAGAAGCCATCGCAGGTTGCGCAAGCCGATACGCCGTGCCCCATGAGCTTGGTCTCGGACTCCAAGCCGAGGAGCTTGGCTGATGCGCCAGTGCCGATGATCAGAACATCTGTGATGATCTCGTCGCTGCTAGTCTTAATCTTAAAGGGACGGCTGGAAAGGTCGACGGATTCGGCATTGTCATAGACAAACTGGGTGCCAAAGCGTTCTGCCTGTTTATGCATGCTCTCCATCAGTTCGGGACCGAGGATGCCCTGAGGAAAGCCCGGAAAGTTTTCGACGTCGGATGTGATCGTCAACTGGCCGCCTGCTTGTAAACCCTGGATGACCATAGGCTCCAGATTGGCGCGTGCAGCGTAGATGGCGGCGGTGAGACCGGCGGAACCGGATCCGAGAATGGTGACTTTCTTTCTGATTGACATGATATTTCCAGTGAAAATATAGATTGTATTGGCACCGCCAATGTATTTAAAGCTCTGTCGGATTTAAATTTGCGCACCTTAAAAAATCCGGGTTGCCATGTACGGCCGAAGCCCGTATGGCAAGTTGAAAAGCAGCGGTTCGAGTTCTTTTTCTAATTTTTGCAACTCGGCCGAGATTCTTCCTTTGGCTTCGAGAAAATCTCTCTTGTCATTTGCGGCTAATTTGTTTGTAGCATCTTTTGCACCTTGTTTTTTGGCAAGATACAGGTCCATCTCCTCGACTAGATGACTGAGGTCGTGATGTCTGCCAAGTATGCTCTGAGCCTGGACCAATTCGAGATTGGTAACGCCCATAAACTCAGTCAACATATAGCGCCATTGTTTGATCAACAGTCTAAGCTCATGCAGCTCCACTGCAGATCCGGCAGCCAGTGCCTTGGTCTTGGCCTTGGACTCGATCTCGATCAAAAAGTCGTCCATGTGTAGATAATGCGAGCGGGCTGGCGAGAGTGAGCGGGTCTGATTGAGGTGGTCCTGGGCATTGTCTGGTCGCAAGCGTAATTTGACTGCTCTCTCGCGCAAGTACTTGCGTAACTTGCGGATGACTTTGTGCGGACGATCTAGGTCTAGTCTTTCTTCGACCTTGAGTTCGGCTTTTTTGCGGCGGGATTTGAGCCATTTGCAATAAGAGTCTGGCAGGCCCATGCTCTTGGCCAGGTCGTGCTGCACATCTAGATCGCGCAATTTGCCGAGAGCGCTGTTGATACGCGCTAGCGGCTTGCCGATAAAGGGATCATAGGTGCGACCACGCCAGCCGTCTCGCTGCAGGGTGCTCCAGACACTGTTAAATCGCCTGATGACTACTCTGACGGCATGTACGTTCTTGCCTGTGAGTTTAATCTTTTTTTTGCCGAGGGCTTGTTCTAGCTCGTCCACCACGTCCATGACGCATCTCTCTTCGAATGTCAACCAGCTCGAAGCGGTCAAGTGCTCGGGAATATGCCTGGCTAGCTCGTCCATTGAATTTAAAGTCCTATCCTGTTTTTATTTTGCCCGTTTTACTTGAAGACATCGTCCAGCAGTTCGCGCGATCTTTTGAGTATCAGGCTGGGACCACCTCGACGCCAAACAGCACGAGCTCTCTCGATGAGTGTCGGCATGGTGATGGGACGATGCTCGGGACTATGATAAGGCGCCTGGAGAAATTGCAAAAGTGGTTTTGCATTGTTTTCCCAGAGGAAACGTTGAGAAAGCTCGCGGGAGCGGATGCCACTATCTGTGATGCCAGCTGCTCGTGCCGTCACCATTTCTTCTATGGCCTTCTCCCAGCCATCGATATCTTGGTAATCGAGAGCGCGGCCGGCGCCATTTTTTTCTATCAATTCCGCTAACTCATCCCCTCGAGTGGTCAAGATGGGCAGCCCGGCATAGAGATAATCCAGAATACGCGTGCGAAAAGAATAACTGGTCTCGGGCAAATCGAAATGCGCTGAAATAGCAATGTCGGCGTCAAGCAGGTAATTGAGCCGATCCTCGTAGGCCACCCAGCCGTCGAGAAAAAAAACATGTTTGTCGAGCAGACCCAAATCAGCAGACAGTCTACGCGCACGTGCCGTCATGTCCATCTCGGGTACTTTAGGATTGGGTGAACGTGTGCCCATAAAAACCAGGCGCAAGTGCGGTATGCGCGAGACCAGCCTGCCGACGGCATTGATTGGCGTCAAAGGATCAAACCAATCCCACACTCCACCACCCCAGAGTAATACCGGATCTGATGGCGCGATGCCCTGGATGTCTCTCAGACTCGGGCCCCCGGCCCTTTTTTGCGGTTGGTCCGCCGGGAGGCCATAAGGCACCAGATCGATCAGTTTGCGTAGTGATTTGTCAAAGCGATACATGCGCGGATCGATGCGGCCCAGTGCGCAAAAACGCCCGATCCAATAGTCTCTCTGGCGCTCGGAGGCACAGACTGCAAAATCTGCCGCCAGCATATGAGCCTCGAGCACTCGATGCATGAGACGATAGCTGGCATCGGCTTGTACCGGATCGTTCTCATATTGGACCAGCGTCGGAAACAAATAAGGATCGTACAAATCGACGATGATGTATTTGCCCATCTCTGCGAGAAAGGGATAGGGCTTGAGTACGTTGGCCTGGATAAAGAGTACGTCATATTGAGCCGCAAGCTTGCGCAGCGAACTCGCTCCCCCGCCTGCATGGATCTCAGCTTTGCCATGGGCATCGGGAGAGAGTGGTGGTGCATCTGGAGTGAGGGTTGGTGAAAAAATCGCGCAGTCGTATTGATCGGCAATGGTCTTGCCCAGCATGACGGCCCTGATCGCCGGTCCGGCCATCTTGGCCGAGATGGGTTCGAGCGTGATGATGAGTATCCTGGCTTTATGATCCACGCTTTATCTTTCGTGCACTTAATTACTGCCGCCGCCAAATTATATACAATGTTTTGCAGGGTTTAGGGATTGTTGCAAAAGCATGGCAGACGATAGCATCAAGGGGTCACAATCTATCCAATCGATTGGGCCGGGACAAAAAGGCCTGGTATCCATAGTCATACCCAATTGGAACGGCAAGCATTTTTTGAAGGCCTGCCTGGATAGTCTCATCAAGCAATCATATGCCGACATCGAGATACTGATAGTCGACAATGGCTCCAAGGATGGCTCAGTAGAGTATATCCAGTCCGAGTATCCGACTGTCAGATTGGCCTGTTTTCCGGTCAATACTGGGTTTGCGCCGGCTGTCAATCGTGGCATACGCGAGTCTCGCGGTGAGTTTATCGCTCTGATAAACAACGATACAGTGGTCGACGAGCACTGGGTCGAGCAATTGGTAAAAGGCATGGCGGAGCATCCCGATTGCGGGTCACTGGGATGCAAGATGTTGGCCTACGATGATCACACCTTGCTTGATGGTGTCGGGGATGGTTACAGGCGTGGTGGCTTGCCCGGCCGTATCGGCCATCGCGAGCGAGATTCGGGATTGTTTGACGAGGGCCGCTATATACTGGGCGCATGCGGTGGTGCCGCAATGTACAGGCGCAGTCTATTTAATGCAATCGGACTCTTTGACGATGAGTATTTTGCCTACCTCGAAGACGTGGACATCGGCCTGAGGGCTCAGAGTGCTGGTTATAAATGCTTTTACGTGCCGACTGCCGTCATCTATCATCTAGGCTGTGGTACTACAGGTAGTGGCTATAGTCCGCTCGTGGTCAAATTATCTGCGCAAAACAACTGGAATACAATCGTCAAAAACATACCGGCGCCTCTATTGATCAAGTTTTTGCCACACATCATTTTTTGGCAGGCATACTATCTAGCAGTCGTCACTGTGCGCGGTGGGCAGGTAATACCCTGGTTTAAAGGTACATTTAATGCGATCAGGCTTTTGCCTAATATGTTGGCCAAGCGTCGCGCGATCATGGCCATGCGTAAAGTGTCGCTGCAATATCTCGAAGATATCATCGTCCAATCTGAAAAAGATCTCGAAGATGCCAGGGCAAGATTGTTCAAGCAATCTCTGGAAGCCAAGAGCGCCTAGTTGCAATTGAGACCAGGTAATGTCTCATTTTTCATTCTGCTTCTGCTGGCATGCTCAGGCTCTGTGCCAGGTTGTCGAGGTCTTCGAGACTCTGAGCCAGGGCTGTGATGGCTGATTTGAGCGGCGAATAAGCCTTGTTAAATTTGCGAGCGGCGACAAAGTCCTGGCTCATTGCTAGCTCTTTTAGGGCCTGGGAGACTTTTTCGCGAGCTGCCTCAAAAGACTCATTGATTGCCAAGAGTCTATGGCTCGAGTCCTGGCTCTTGCAGTTTTCGCAGTATCCCAAGATGTCGAATCTGCTAGTTGTATGGTCAAATCCCTTGCGTTGGGCTACGGTCTTACCAAAGCCTCTGATCAACTCGTCAAAAAACTCGATCGTCAGACCACACCCCAGGCAGATCAAATGGTCGTGAGCTGGTCCCTCTTCGGCAGCCTCGTAACGTAAGCCGCGGTCTCCCGATACTGTGATTACGTCACCCTCGGCTTTTAGCCTGTTGAGGGTTCGGTAGATAGTGGAAAGTGAAACGCGTAGACCTTGTGCCTTAGCCTTTTCAAAAACTTCTGGAGCAGTCAGATGGTCCCCGCGCGGAATCGACCGGATGATATCGGCTATTGCGGCCTGGGTGCTCTGCTGTCTGTGATCGTCCATATAATCGGCTCTCTGCCATGATTTTACTTATGATACTAAACATGCACGGTTATTGAGAATAAGGCCCTTATTGAGAATCGGTGCCAAAAGCACGTAGCTTAGTTGCCGCTTGATGGCATGATTTAATACAGGTCAAAATGGCTATCAAGACCTGATTTTTGCAGGAGTAAATTGGTTGAATGGCTCACATATCTAGGATTTGATTTTCCCTGCTGTTTTTTTAATGGGGCAGATGAGCGTGGTGCTGCAAAGCGGTAAGTATTAAACGGTTTTAATGGTATTAGCTGTCAGCTTATGTAATACTGAGAAAGACGTAATTGAGAAAGATTCTCGCCAGAAAGCAAACTCCGCATTTCAGGCTATTGCGTTAATCTCCGAACCGGCCGGGAGCGACAGGCCCAGCCGGTTCATCTGGAGAGTCGAGCAAGATATTTATATGCCGCTGGCCACTGGATGTGCAGGTCAGCGGCTTTTGCTTTCTTGCCTTGCCAAAATAGCCTTGAGATAATATCCACATGAAAATATCCATTAGCAAAGACAGCTCAATACCTATAAGAGATCAGTTGATCGAGCAACTCGGTTTACAGATAGCTGCCGGGACGCTCAAGCCTCACCAAAAACTGCCATCCATCCGTGCACTGGCTGATAGGTTGGGAGTGCATTACAGCACCATCACTGCCGCCTACAACCACATGGCTGATGTGGGGCTATTGGAGGTGCGCCAGGGCTCAGGAGTGCGAGTGGCTGCCAGTGGTCCCCTCAAAGATGCAACCGAAGTTGACCTTACCCTCAAGCAGATGTGCGATTCTTTTCTTGCGCAAGCAGCCGAAAGAGGTTTTAGCTGCGAAGAAGTCCTCTTGCAGGCAGAAACTCTGCGGCAGCGCAAACCGGTCAAGCGTCTCTTATGCATCGATGCTAACAAAGACTTTCATCAAGTCATCAAAAATGAGTTGGCGCCGCACTTTTCGCTGCCTGTCGACTCGATCACGCCGCAAGAGTTTAAGGCAAATCCTGATCTACAAAAGGACAGTTTGCTCGTCACTTCGCTTTATCACCTTTATGCTTTTCAGGACCATGTGGTCGATCTCACCCGCCTGATCGCTTGTAATATCGAACCAGGCCGTAGCGATATGGAAGCAGTGGAAAATTTACAAAAAGGTGCGCTGATAGTTTTGGTTTCTGTGTCACCAACAATGATGCATATGGCTCAAAATCTCATCGCGGCCTTGCGCGGAGAAGAAGTCGCCGTGCGCTCCATCGAGCCGAGTGATACCACCGAAATCAAATATATCGTCCGGCATGCAGACCTGTTTATCACTGACAAGCAGGGGGCGGCAATTGTAAAAGATTGCGGAGGCGAAGGTAAAATGCGTACTTTCCAACTTTACAGTCAGAGCACTATAGATAAGATAAAAGAGCGTCTCGCAAAATGGGGATAAAGTGCTCGGTCTCATCTTTTTGCCTTACAAGATTTTTTTGGTTTTCACGGCTTTAGGCCTGATGGTGCTATCGCTGAGTCCATGGCTTGGCGAAAAATACCGTACTTTTGATGTCTTGAGCAATTTTGTTCCTTTCTGGCTTAGTGGATTGGTAGTAGTCCTGCCTTTTCTTATCGTATTCAAATTGCGTGTCACGGCCTTTTTGAGTGTCTTATGTCTTTTGTTTGTGGCCGGCAATTTTACAGGTTATATTTTTCCCGACCTTGCAGTAAAGGCAAAGCGCAGCGCTCTCCAGAGTGGTGGCAAAAATCCGACAAATACTCTCAAGCTGATGGCCGTCAATCTCTGGTCTAGTCACAATCGTGATCCAGAAAAGATATTTGGTTTGATAGAGAAGGAAAAGCCCGCAATCATAGAAGTATGTGAGATAGAAGACTCCTGGGAGAGGCGGCTCACCGAGAGACTGTCGAGCGAGTATCCGCATCGCAGCATATTTGCTAAAAAAGGCGGCATGGCTGTCTTTAGCAAATATCCTATCTTGCGCTCTCAGATCAAGTATGCACGCGATGGTTTTAGACCGCGTATGGTAGTCGACCTCAAAGTCGGTGGTGGGCCGTTAAGCATACTGGCTTGCCATCCCTACGTGCCGATTTCGTCGGTAGGTAGATTTAGCATCCGCAATGACGAGTTTAAAATTTATGCAGACGAAGTGCAGGACAGACGCGCCCGCACAATACTCGTGGGCGATCTCAACTGCACAGCCTGGTCTCATTACTTTCAAAAAATGCTCAGAGAGGCCAAGCTTACTGATACCGCTTGCGGTGCAAGACTCAAGCCCACCTGGCCACAAATACCCAATCCTTTGCTCAATATCAAGCCGATGATCACCATCGACCACTGCCTGATCACCAAGGACATCAAATTGGTGGAGCGCAAGACTCTGCCTGATTGTGGCTCCGATCATAGGCCGATCTGCGTAGAACTCGCTATCTAGCTAGACCGTAAGGTGACACCCAAGCCTGGCAGATCGCTTAGCATGAGATAGCCGTCTTTGTATTGTGCCCCCTGGTATGGATCATCCTTGAGCAGGAGAGCACCATCCAGGTCGAGGTAATCGCAGAGACTCTGCAATTGGCAGGAGGCAGTCACACCGATGGATGACTCGATCATCATGCCAAACATGACGCCCAGGCCATGAGCGCGTGCTACGCCGATGAGACGCATGGCCTCGAGTATGCCACCAGTCTTTGCCAATTTGACTACCACGCCATCGATACCCGGTGCCATTTTTGCTACGTCCGAGCTCACACAGATGCTCTCGTCTGCATAGATAGGGATGGGCGAATTTTCTTTGACAAACCTGAAGTCGCTCACCGAGGTGTTTTTAGGTAGAGGCTGCTCGATCAACTCGACCTTGTAATCCTGGAGGAAACCTGCCATATGGCAAGCACGTTTGACATTCCACCCACCATTGGCATCCACTCTGATGGGCAGATCACCAGCATTTGATCTCACTTTATCTATGATTTTTTCATCATATGTGGTGCCCAGTTTGACCTTGAGCATCTTATAGCCTTCGCCTACAGCCTCTCTGGTCTTTCTTTCTATCATGTACAAATCATCGATACCGATCGTGTAATCGGTCATTGGTTGCGGGTGGCCGGAAAGGCCAAGCATTTTGTAGACAGGCACTCCGAGTACTTTGCCGGCGAGATCGTGCATAGCCATTTCGATGGCGGCCTTTGCGGACTGATTGCCAGCGATGAGCTTATCCATGCGTTTTGTCACCATTTGCACCGCAAATGGATCGTCACCAAGGATCTCGCTTTGATTGGCCTTGATCATCGAAAGGACGGCATTGACGGTCTCCAGGCTTTCGGAGTGATAAGAAGCAGGGGAGGCTTCTCCCAAACCGATCAGATCGCCATATCGCAATTTGACCAGGACATTGTCGGTAGTGGCTGAAGTCCCGTATGAAATGCCAAAGGGATGACGCAGCGTCATGGTCAGACGTTCAAAAGTCAGGTCGATCTGGCTGGTCTTGGTCTTGAGATTCAATTTGTGTGCTCCTTTTGTTTAGGCTTTTGCCAGTGTGCCATGCAATATTGGCAAAATCTGGTCAAGCAATAATTGTCTGCCGGTTTGCGATCTGACCGTATCGGCCGCAGGCAGTCCTGTCTCGCCTGGATGCGGGCGATGGCATCGGCGGCCGCCATATCGTCCAGGTCGCGAGTGTTGACAGCAATGCCCAGTACGCGCGCCGGTCGCTGATAGGCAGCCATCTGCTCGTAGCTCTCGATGAGTCGGGGCAGGGGGGAAAGGTCGAAGTCGGTGCCTTTGATCTTGGTCTGCGAGGCTCTGAGGCATAAGATCATGCCGTGCGGACAGCTGCCATGCAATAGCGCCATCGTTACTCCGCTGAAGCCTGGGTGGGCGAGGGAGCCCTGACCTTCGACAAAGATAAGGTCGGCTTCCTTTGCCTTATCGATCACCATCATTTCGGTCGCTCCAGCCATAAAATCGCCAATCACACGATCGATCGATATACCCTGCCCGCCATCGATCATGATCCCCGTCTGGCCTGTCGCGACAAATGCCGACCTGATGCCCTGGTTCAGGGCCAGGCGGTGCAATTCTAGCGAGGCTGTCATCTTGCCTACCGAGCAGTCATTACCGACCGTCAGGATCACCGCCTTGCTCTGCGGCAGGCCCATGACCCTGCGTGAGGCCACGGGCAGCGATTTTGGGGTGGACCGCACGTCGAGGAGCTCTACTCCATGCTTTTGGGCAAGTGCAGCAATCTCGGCATTTTCTCCCAAAAAATCATGCAGACCGTTGATGATATGCCATCCGCTCTTGATGGCCTCGCGGATATCGTCTAGCCAGGACTGCGGCAGACTGCCTCCCGCCCAGGCCGTGCCAAGCAAGAGTGCCTGAGGGCTGGGGCTGAGCAATCTTGCCTCGGCGATAGATCCAACGATGGGCGCTGGACAGTCGATTTTGACGATATCGGCTATTGAGCGGCCTTTTTGGGAGGGGTCGATTACGCAGGCGATTGGATTGGAACCGTATCGGATTACTCCTTCGGCTGTCTTGGAGGTCTTGCCAAACTCATGTGGAGCGTAGACTGCCAATCTGGCCTTGGCCAAAATATTGCTCTTTGAGGTGTCTGTCATTGCTAATGGACCGTCTTTGTAAACCAGATTATTTTAAACTTTAAACAATCGTGGCGGTGGACGTTTTGTAGACGACAAATTGTTTAAAATCTTGGATAGATGAGCAAGTAATGATAGTTGCTCGTAGTTATTTCTCTTGGGAACTTTGAGACTCTATGGAAGAAAATCAAAATCCGACGTCGGCAGGGGCGCAGGATGACGCTAATTTGGGTGGAGGAGACGATCGCAGCTCGCGAGCCAAGGCTTTTTATCGCGCTATGTTTGCTGGCGGCGAACCAGACCCCAATGCCTTTGGTATGGACATAGCCCAACAAAAGCCTAGCGAGCCAGATAGTCACAGCCAGGCAGCCATTGCTCATCTGGAGACCAGTCTCAAGGAGATGGAGCAAAAATTTAATGACGCCGACAATAGCTATAAGAGGTTGGCGGCTGACTTCGAAAACTACCGCAAACGGATGGATCGTGAGCGCGAGGAGTTTCAGGCGCTCGGGATGTCCAAGGCCCTTGAGGCGATCTTGCCTGCTCTGGATGACTTTGATATGGCTCAGAGCAAATTGACCGAGGCCACCGAGTCCAAAGTGATGTTCGACTCGATCAAGATGATTTATTCGCGTTTTATGCGTTGTCTCGAGGGCATCGGTATCAAGCAGCTCGAGGTCAAGCCAGGCGATGTGTTTGATCCCAACTTTCACTACGGCGTTGCCAGCGTCCCCAGCAGAGAGTATGCCGAGGGTACCGTAGCCGGGCTTTTGAGACCTGGATATATTTTACGTGAACGTGTCTTGCGCCCGTCTCTGGTCAATGTGGCCACTACTCCCGATGAAGATTGGGTCGAGCCAAACGCTGAAGTAATAGAGGACGAGTCTGCATCCCAGGCTGACTCTGGCGCTCATACTCATGTTGTCGATCATGGCGGTTCGGATCCTGGCGCCGAGACTAGTGATTCGCTTGATTCTATCTCTATGGACCGGGCTAC
>Ga0233442_1002643_pt1 | contig 11663 bp, 9 predicted proteins | sample SI_123_September_3_FD_182789 | JGI IMG/M metagenome (GOLD analysis project Ga0233442, IMG submission 182789) | Seawater microbial communities from Saanich Inlet, British Columbia, Canada - SI_123_September2016_150_MG | ecosystem: Environmental > Aquatic > Marine > Inlet | place: Canada: British...
CGGACCATTCAAGCGCTTTCTTGAGAGATTCCCTGCGTTGTTCACGCGTTAAAGAGGTGAAACGCAAACCATAAGCAACGTTTGATTCTACAGTACCACTGAACAAAAATGCTTGTTGATGCAGGTAAATAATTTCCTTGCGTATAATGGGCATGACTTTTTTCCAGCAACGCGACTTTCCGGAAAGTTCAATTTCAGCTTTTTCTGGTTTTTCAAGTCCGGCAATGATTTTCAGCAAGGTAGTTTTACCGGAACCATTTTTTCCTGTGAGCAAAATACACTTCCCAGGAAAAAGAGACAAATCAACTTTACGCAGAATTTCAACTTCAGCAAAAGTTTTTTCAATACCATGAAATACAAACAAAGGTTCGCTCATGTAGTGACCCTTTTTTTACTCTGAATATAACTCAAAAATGCAGTCAGCAGAAAAGCGAGTGACAACAAAACCAAACCCAGCGCGATTCCCTGTGCAAACTCGCCTTTACTGGTTTCAAGGGCAATTGCAGTGGTAATGTTCCGTGTATATCCCATGATATTACCACCTACCATCATCGAAATTCCCACCTCCGAAATAACCCTGCCAAATCCGGTAAGCACTGCTGCCAGCAAGCCAAAACGCACCTCATAAAATATAGTCAGGATTGTAAACCACGTAGGCGCACCCAGGGTACGTGCTGTTTCCCATACTCTACGGTCCGCTGTCTGAATTGCCGCATAACCCAATGCTACCAGAACAGGAAAACATAAAAACATCTGTCCGATTACCATGGCGCTTTGGGTGAATAATAACTTTAAATCACCAAAAGGACCTTGACGTGTCAGCAGTACATACAGGAATAATCCTACTACAACAGTCGGCACAGAAAGTAGTGAATTAAAGAAAGCAAGAATAAATCTGCTACCCGGAAAATTCCCATGATGCAACCCAAAGGCGAGCAGCAGTGCGACAGGAGTGGTTAGCAAAATTGCTTTAAGTGAGACCGAAAAGGAAAGCAGGACAATCGACCATAATTCGGCATCACCGTATAACAGTAATTGTAATGCTTGTTGTGTAGTTAACAGTAAACCGTTCATTTCAGTTTTTAATTGCAGTTGGGATAAACAATGGTTGTCCCTGCAGACGGAAATTCCTGATACGGTTTTGACCTTCAACTGAGGTCAACCAGGCAATCAGCGACATGGCACCCAGATAATTGATGCTCGGATATCGTGCGGGATTGACCGCGATTATGCTGTAAGGATTATATAATTCAGCATCGCCCTCTGCCAATAATTTTAGTGATAATTTAGCGCGCATAACCAGCCATGTTCCTCGATCAGTAATTGTATAAGCATTCAATTCGTCAGCAATTTGCAGGGCACGTCCCATACCCTGTCCTACTTCACGATACCATGATAGATCAGGGATCCACTTGGCTTTTTTCCAGAGTTGCAGTTCCTTTTTATGAGTCCCGGAATCGTCACCACGCGAAACAAACAAATTTTTTCCACGTGCAATTTTCTGTAAACTTCTCACAGCATTATTTTCACCATGGATATTTGCCGGATCATCAGTAGGTCCGACAATCACAAAATCATTGTACATCAGACTGCGACGATTTAAGCCAAATCCTGCATCAACAAAACGCATTTCCGCTGTTGGCGCATGCACCAGCACTACATCTACATTGCCGTCCTGCCCCATACGCAGTGCCTGTCCAGTACCGACTGAAAGCACATGCACCACATTGCCTGTCTGTTTTTCAAAATACGGAATGAGAACTTTAAGCAGACCTGAGTTTTCGGTACTGGTAGTCGTTGCTAATCTGATCGGTTCTGCCTGAACAATCCCTGTACCGAAAATGCAGATGAGGATTACTAATAGTAATTTATTCATCATAGAGCCATACCAACACTTCATCACCTTCCGCAAATCCTTCTGATTCTTCTTCAGTCAACATAAATGCGTCCGCTTGAGTTGTCGTAGACAGAATTGAGGCACCACCGGCAGCAATAAAATAAGCACGTTCGTTTTCAATCCGGAGACGCACATATTCAGTGCGACCAATTTGGGAAGATATTTTAGTTGCAAGTTTCACAAGTTTTGTCCGGTAAGGCCAGTCTGCCGAACGCCCGCCCATCAACCTCAGCGAACGGCCGACAAAATAATCATAGGCTGATAAACATGAGACTGGATTTCCCGGCAGCAAAAATACTTTTTTCGCGGCGCCCGCTGATTTTCCGGGAATCAGCCCAAATCCCGTCGGAGCAGCAGGTCGCATTGGTATTCCGTGTACTAGTAATTCACCAAGTTCATCCAGCAGGATCGGTCCATAATCCTCAATTCCCACAGAAGTACCGCCAGTTACGCAAATGAGATCAGCAGTTGATTCACTTAAATGCTGCTGTAATAAATCGCGCTCATCCGGAAGATGATGAACTGCTGTTAAAATACCGCCATCGCGTTTAATCAATGGTGAGAGCATGACAGAATTTGAATCAATGATTTTTACTCCGCCGGCTTGCTCTCCGGGTTTCAGCAATTCATTTCCGGTGATCAATAATTCAACTTCCGGTTTGCGGATAACTTTAACATTTTTCAAACCGATACTCGACAAAACTCCGATGTCCTGCGGGCGGAGAGTACGACCACTCTTGAGTAATGACTGGTTTTTCTTAATATCTTCACCAATCTGCCCTACATGTTTTCCTGGAGATACTGCATCAAGAACTTGAATTTGATTGCAGACTAATTCAGCATTTTCTGCAATCAAAACTGCATTCGTCCCTTTTGGCAGTGGCCCTCCAGTCATGATACTCAATGCTTCTCCGGACTGAACTTCTGCATCAAACGTTTGTCCAGGAGTAATTTGTCCGACAACTCGAAACATTAACGGATTGTAACTAGTCGCTCCAAAGGTGGATTCAGCATCAATAGCATATCCGTCCATGGCTGAGCGCTCAAAGTTTGGCACATTTACAGGTGAAATTATTTCCTCTGCTAATACCCGCCCACTTGCTTCTACAGTAAGTATCTCTTCTGAAGATAATAACTGTGAGTGTTCCTTGATCAATTTCAGCAATGTTTTGACAGGTGTTCGCTTAAGAAATCCGCGCATGCGAATGTCAGCTATTGACTTCATTTAACAAATTGTCTGCAAGGAATTAAATTTATATTTAAGACTTTTCAAGTACATCCTCAATGTCCCAGCCAAGCTGGCATTCAGAGAATCCGTGAAAAAACGGATGAAAAATCCTTGATGCTCTCACAACTAATATGCTTGTGCAAGGCAAATGGAAAGAATTTATACAGAAGTAATTTTTTCAATGAGGAGGGAAAAATAAAACGAGGCTTCCGAACGGAAACCCCGCTTTATAATTCTGAAGTATTATAGCCGATAGAGAATCAAGAAGCTGATACTTTACCGGTTGAAAGTCCCGCAGGACCACTTGAAGATTTAGCTGATTTTTTGGCTTTTGCAGGAGCTTCTTCACCCATTTGTTCAGCATACCACAAATCGTGATGTTGCTTAGCCCACGCAGTATCTACCTCACCGGTTACCATTCCGTTGAAAGCACCTTCTACTCCAATGCTTCCCATGTAGGTATGTCCCAGTGAAACTGCAATCAAAATCAAACCACTGACAGAATGCAGAATGTGCATGGTAATCATGGTATTGCGCAGCGGTTCAAGGTTAGGCATAACCAGAATTACTCCGGAAACAATCAGCACAGTACCTCCGATTGTCAGCAGCCAGAACCAGATTTTTTCACCAGCGTTATTTTTACCGGATGACGGATGACTGCCGTCAAACATCCCCCCTGATTTAGCCAACCATTCCGCGTCTTCTGAGCGAAACATGTTGTCCTTGAGCCAAGGCAGAATCATCATCACCAGTGCAACTGCAAAAGGAATTCCCAACAAGTCGTGAACATCTTTACAGAACATGGCAAGTCCGGCGAAACCCTCTCTACCAAAAAGTGGTATCAAAACCGCTCTTCCATAAAGTAGAATCAAACCGCTGATTGACATGACAAAGAAAGTCACAGCAACAATCCAATGGATACATCTATCGTAGAGATTCCAACGTTTTATTTTGGTACCGGAAAGTTCGCCTTCAACTTTCATCGGTCCCGCAAACATGAAATACCCAGCAACTGCCACCAGTATAAAGGCAATCAGCCATGCACCATAAGGCGAAATTGTGTCATTACGCAACACACGCCAGATTTCACCACTGTCGTTAACCAGATTCCCTGCTTCCGGAGCCCGGTCTGTTGTGTAGCCACTTCCGCCTTGTCTAATCTCGCCCCAATAAGCGGAGCGTGGATTATCAGTGAATTCACCCTTGGCCTGTACCGTATCCGTGGTCATAAAATAACCGGGAATTGGTGCCAGGACAACAATCATCCACATGGCGACAAACGTCCACAAAATCCTGCGATTGCGACGTTTTCTACGGCTACCTTCATCTGTAGTATTATTTTCTGAATTCAACATATGAATCTCCTCTATTCTCCGTAGGCGCTGGACCAGCCCCAAGTATCAGGACGTCCTCCGCGTTGCATGACCCTTGATGTGAAGGTTTGCGAAATCTGGTCACTATCACCAGCCAGCAAAGCTTTTGTCGAACACATTTCCGCACAGAGAGGTAGTTTGCCTTCGGCTAAACGGTTGGAACCGTACTTACTCTCTTCTTCAGCAGAACCATCCGCGGTTTCAGGACCACCTGCACAGTAAGTACATTTGTCCATTTTACCACGAACACCAAATGCTTCGTTTTGAGGAAACTGCGGTGCGCCAAAAGGACAGGCGTAGAAGCAGTAACCACATCCGATGCACATGTCTTTATTGTGCAGGACAACACCATCAGATGTCGTCGAGAAGCAGTCAACCGGACAGACTGCCTGACAAGGCGCATCTGTACAGTGCATGCAGGCGACCGAGATTGACTTCTCACCCGGTTCACCATCATTAAGAGTTACAACCCTGCGTCGGTTAATTCCCCAGGGTACATCATTTTCATTTTTGCAAGCTGTGATGCAAGCATTGCATTCTATGCAACGTTCGGCGTCACAGAGAAATTTCATTCGAGCCATTGGTTCTCCTTATCTCAGTTATGCCAGTTCAATTTTACACAGCGAGCACTTAGTCTCCTGCATTTGTGTGACAGAATCATATCCATAGGTAAGTGCCGTATTGGCAGCCTCACCCAACACATAGGGATCGCTTCCTTTTGGATACTTGTTACGCAGATCTTTGCCTTCAAAGTGTCCGCCAAAATGGAACGGCATGAAAACCACTCCTGGTGCAACACGCCGAGTAATCATGGCCTTGACTTTAAGACGCGCTCCTTCTGCACCTTCCAGCCAGATATCCAGACCATCCTTGATTCCATTGTCATTTGCGTCTTTCGGATTAATTTCCGCAAACATTTCCTGCTGTAGTTCTGCCAGCCAAGGATTTGATCGAGATTCATCACCTCCACCTTCATACTCAACCAGACGACCGCTGGTTAAAATCAACGGATACTGTCCGGTATGATCTGTGGACTGTATGCTTTCGTAACGGGTTGGCAGGCGGTAATGACTTTTCCGATCCTCATAAGTTGGATACTTAGCCACCAAATCCCGACGGCTGGTATAGAGCGGTTCTCTATGAACAGGCACAGGATCCGGGAATGTCCAGACCTTCACTCTGGCCTTTGCATTTCCGAATGGTGCGCAACCATGTTTGATTGCAACGCGCTGAATTCCACCGGAAAGATCTGTTTTCCAGTTGGTCTTGCTGCCGGCAACTTTTGCTATCGCTGCTTTTTCCGCAGCTGTTAAATCTGAGTCCCAACCGAGTCTTTCTAGCATAGCCATACTAAATTCCGGATGGCCGTCTCGTAACTCATTACCTACTGGAAACGAACCTTCCGCCAGCAAATTCACACCTTCATGCTCAACACCGAAACGTGCACGGAAGTTAAGACCGCCTTCCGCAACTGGTTTACTTGGATCATAAAGGTTTGGTGTTCCAGGATGTTTCATTTCCGGAGTCCCCCAACACGGCCACGGCAGTCCGTAATATTCTCCATCAACAGGTCCACCTTCTGCTTTCAGTGAAGTTGTATTAAAGGTATGCCAGTTTTTCTGTTGAAGTTTCAAACGCTCCGGACTTTGACCTGTGTAACCGATGGTCCACATACCTCCGTTGAACTCACGGGTAATATCCTCGATATAAGGCTCTTCATTGACAACTTTGATATTTTTCGTGAATTCTTTATCGAAACCAAATTTCCGGGCAAACTTATACATGATCGTATGATCCGGAAGAGATTCAAACAGAGGAGCGATCACTCTGTCACGCCACTGCAGTGAGCGGTTGGAAGCGGTAAGAGAACCGTATGTTTCAAACTGTGTCGAGGCCGGAAGGAGATATACTCCATCCTTGCGGTCGTGCATCACAGCCGAAACTGTTGGATATGGATCAATGATCACCATCAAGTCCAACTTCTCCATGGCGGTTTTCATTTCCTTACCACGAGTTTGACTATTTGGTGCGTGACCCCAGAGGACCATGGCCCTGATGTTGTCTTTCTGAGTAATATTTTCTTTATCTTCAAGCACCCCGTCTATCCAGCGTGAAACCGGAATACCTTTGGTATGCATGGGTGATTTACCACCTTCATAGGCCTGTTGGTCAAAACGTGATTTAACCCAGTTAAAATCCAGATCCCAAACACGCGACCAATGTTTCCAGGCTCCGGCTGACAAGCCGTAATAACCCGGCAGACTATGCGAAAGAATACAAAAGTCAGTAGCACCCTGCACATTGTCGTGTCCGCGGAAAATATTTGCTCCGCCGCCTGCTTTACCAATGTTACCCAATGCCAGTTGAAACGCGCAATAAGCACGTGTATTATTATTTCCAATCGTGTGCTGTGTTCCGCCCATACACCAGATGAAAGTTCCCGGTGAATTCTTCGCCATTATTTCAGCAGCTTTTTTGACCGTTGCTTCATCAGCACCGGTAACGCGTTCTACTTCAGCAGGAGTCCATTTTTCAACTTCTGCTTTTACATCTTCCATTCCGAAAACACGTTGATCGATATATTCCTGATCCTCCCAGCCATTATTAAAAATATGCCACATCATCCCCCAGATTATTGCCACATCACTTCCTGGCCTGATGCGTACATAATGATCAGCATGTACTGCGGTACGCGTGAAACGCGGGTCAATCACCAGCAGTTTTGCTCCCTTTTCTTTTGCTTTAAAAATATGCAGCATTGAAACCGGATGTGCTTCTGATGGATTTCCACCAATAACCAGCATCGATTTACTGTTATGAATATCATTGAGGGAGTTAGTCATCGCACCGTAGCCCCATGTATTTGCTACACCTGCAACTGTAGTTGAGTGACAAATCCGAGCTTGGTGATCCACATTATTCGTGCCCCACATTGCCGCGAACTTTCTGAACAGATAGGATTGTTCATTGTTGAACTTCGCTGAACCGAGCCAGTATACCGAATCCGGTCCTGATTTTTCACGGATCTGCATCATTTGATCACCCACCTCATCAATGGCCTGATTCCAGGAAACACGTTTCCACTGACCACCAACAAGTTTCATCGGATACTTAAGCCGGCGTTCGCCATGTCCATGTTCCCGTACAGCAGCTCCTTTAGCACAATGAGCACCCAGACTGATTGGATGATCAAATGCTGGCTCCTGTCCAGTCCAGACACCATTTTGAACTTCTGCATAAACTCCGCAACCTACCGCACAATGGGTACATATTGAGCGAATTTTCTCAATCTCTCCTCCCGCTGCACTACCTGAGGCGGCGTGTGCCTTTTTCATCATTCCCGGCGTGAGCATCGACGTCAGTGCCGTTCCCCCTGCAGCTAGTCCGGAATTGCGCAAAAAAGTTCTACGGTCAACTGAAGACCCCTTAAAACCTGCTGAAACACCTTGCGCCTGTTCCTGATTCTCAGCTTTTTTTCTGATTAATTTCATTGTTGTTTCTCCATTACTAAAATTCCTGTTGTTTGTTTGTTGACGTTTAGCAGCATTTTGACCTGAAGCTTAGTCTGGCAAATACTTAGCAGTCCCCAAACCTAAAATGAAGTCGTTTTATAATAAGCACTAATATGCTCGCTCAAATGATATCCCTTTGAAGATTTCTCTTCTTTTACAGGTGAAGCGTCGACTTGCTCCGGTGAAATCATCTTTGATGCTGTGATTGCTACAGCCGCACCTGAACCGGCAACTACAACTCCTTTTAAAAAACCGCGACGACCGCTGGTTGTTTCCTTGTTCTTCATGCTTCCTCCAAAAAGTAGGATAAAAATAAAGTTTATTTACATTAGTCTGTAAATACAGCAATTCAAAGACCAAGAATATTGGGAATATAATCTAAAATAATTACCAATATGACTAACAGACTCTAAAACTTGACGAGTGACACCTGCTAAAATGTCTCATGCAGGACAGAATGTCCCACTTTGAGCAAACAAAGTTCAGGCAGAGTTTTGTTGCCGACTTGAGACAAGGACAAGGAAGAGGAGAATACCCAGGAAAAATCCACTCAGAGTAAGCAGTTGGGGCCAGGAATCCCAAAGATTTTGCTGTTTCAACAAAACGTTTCGCATCGCTACGTTTGCGTGTGTTAACGGCAAAGCGAGTGAAATCCACTGAAAAAATACAGGAAAACTATCAATACTCCAAATCATGTCACTTAAAAATATCTGCGGCAAAATAACTAGCGGGATGAATTGCACCGCCTGAAACTCGTTTGCCGCAAGGAATGAAGCCAGCAAACCCAGGACAAGTGAAATCAGGAGCATCAGCAAAGTCAAAATAGTTATTGCTCCGACCTGTGAGAGCGTTATCTTGAAGCTCATCAGTGTTAGTATAAATGTCAATATGATTACTGCCTGACAGCCGGAAAAAATAATAAATCCACCTATGTAACCCATCACAATTTGAGCAAAAGACACAGGTGCAATCAATAACCTCTCAAGTGTTCCACGTAAACGCTCGCGCTGGAAGGTAATTGTCGTAATGAGAAATGTAAAGAAAAAGACAAAGAATGGGGGGAATACCGGCAGGAAAAAGTCTATCAAACGATAATCTTCTGAGCCATAAAGAAAATGTTCTTCCAGATCAAGGGGTTTAATGTTGACCGAGTTTGCACAAAACGCCGAACAGGAACTATCAATAACTACCGGAAGTGAAGCTGCTAAATCATCCATCGCAGAAGCAACAGATTCAACAACTGATGCTGTCAAAGTTGGCCTGGAACCTTCCAAATAAAAATCGATCCTTCCTCTTTTTCCATCAAAACGTTCCTCCAGTAATTGTTCTCCTAAAAACAGAATCCCTTCCGCATGGCCATCACGCAATTCAGCCCAAATTAATTTTTCCAAAAGTTCTGGATCAACTTCTTCGTCCGGAATATCAAGTGAAACCAGTTCAATGTCCTCTTCCTCCAGAGTCATCATCAAATCTGCTTCAAAGAGGCGCATCACTCCACGGGAAACAACTCCAAGTCTCGCAGTCTCATCTTCCTGCAAAGCATAATATATCAGTGACATAACAAGCAATGGAACAAGGAAGAAAAATGCCAAAGTTCGACGATCCCTCATTATTTCTCGTATTATCCGCCAGGATATCCAATGAGTGACCATAATCAGCCTCCTATCCTTGCTTGAGTTGCCTGAACGAAAGCTTTTTCCAAATCATTACAATTGTAACGTTCCATGAGACTCTCAGGAGTATCATACTCAAGTAATTTACCCTCCCTTAAAAATGCAACTTTATCACAACGACTGGCTTCACTGATATGATGTGTTGTTATCAAAATAGTAGTCCCAGTTTGCGCTAACTCTGCAAACCAGTCCCAGAAACGCAACCTCAAAGATGGATCAACACCTGCTGTCGGCTCGTCCAAAATAATCAATGATGGTTGGTGGATAAGGGTAGTCGCCAGCATCAGTCGTCGCAGCATTCCGCCGGAAAGATCGCCTGCTAATTTATTCTGCTCTGGCTCGAGTTCTACCATCTTAAGTAATTTGTGTGTGCGGGATTGAACTACGCTTTCAGGAATTCCGTATAACCTCCCAAAAAACAGAACATTTTCGTATACCGACAAACCAGGATAGACAGCCAGTTGTTGAGGCATATAACCCAGCTTTTTTCTCACCAATTTATCGCCCGGTGAATATTTTTCTAAAATGCTTAGTCGTCCGGAAGTTGGTTTGAGCAACCCCATAGCCATTCTCAGGATCGTTGTTTTTCCAGAACCATTTGGTCCAAGAAGACCAAAAACAATACCCTGCGGAATGTTCAGATCCAAGTTGTCAACGACGGTTTGAGTACCATATTTTTTTGTAACTCTTGTCAGTTTCAGCATGACTAAAGGGAGGAGGGAAGAGATAATCGTATGTCACGATTATCTCATTGAATCAATACCTATATTGAATATATGACTAAAAAAGGAAGGATGCAAATACTTTTCTTGAAGAGAACAAACTAATATAAATCAGAGCATTATTGATTCAGGATAATCTTCTCATAAACTCATTACACTCTCCAGATGCATAATTAGCACGATGAAGAGTTAGCAGGAACAAGAAAAAAAGAGGAAATATTTATTTTGCTTTCAGGCAAGCATGGAAAGGTATTGTTTTTCAAAACGGTTAAACTCAGCACCTAAAGTACCGACTGAGCGGTAAAAACAGGCATGCTCAGCTTTTTCCAGATCAGTGTAAAATCGGTCAATCCAGGCTTCAATGTGGTTACGGAAGAAATTGGTGGATTCATTTTCATTTGAATCTTCGGACAATATCAGCATAGCCATCACTTCACAAAGTGCTGCAGCATGGTCTTCCGGTTCATGCACACCTTCCTGTCTTTCAAAACCCAGACGCAACAGATCCTCACGAAGAACTCCCAGTGGTTTTTCCATCAAGAATCCGGTGAGATACCACGAAGCAAAGGGCACCAGTTCTCCACGACCCATGCCAATAAAGAGGGCGTGATATTCCTCTTCCAGTGCTTCACTGTCAACGCTTTTAGCTGCAAGTTTCAGCAAATTCAAAGCCTGACCAAGCCCGCCTTTGCGGTTTTTTTTGTCGGAACCACTTCCGGCTACGGATTCAATTGCATCCAACTGCTCGAACAGGGTTTGATCAGGAACACCGCGTAACAGTCTTCCTAACAATGCGTACATTCCACCGCGTAATTGATTTTCTTCACTGATTTTCAAAGTCTCTCCTGATAATTTGATTATATATTTGTCCGAATTTTCTCATAAGGCAATCCATTAAAACATGTCGACCACTCTGCAGTCCTCACACATTTTCAAACGGTCAAGCGCACCGGGTTCTGAAAACATGGAATGTCCGGCTAAACGACCGGTAATCATTGCTATCATACTTGGTGTTGAAAACGCCTTTCCGCATTTGATACAGCAAAATGGCTCTTCCTCTTTAAGGATATGCAGATCTTTTCTTAATTCCGGAGAAAGTAAAATCCGGCTTTCAAGACTGACTATTTTCTCTGGACACGCCGATTCACACAGTCCGCACTGTACACACAAATTCTCCTGGAAATTTAAGCGTGGGTGTTCTCCACCTGCAGTTAACGCAGAAGTGGGACAAATAGCCGCACATGACAAACAAAGCGTA
>Ga0233442_1002649_pt1 | contig 11647 bp, 13 predicted proteins | sample SI_123_September_3_FD_182789 | JGI IMG/M metagenome (GOLD analysis project Ga0233442, IMG submission 182789) | Seawater microbial communities from Saanich Inlet, British Columbia, Canada - SI_123_September2016_150_MG | ecosystem: Environmental > Aquatic > Marine > Inlet | place: Canada: British...
TAGAAAAAATGCTAGCATATCAAAAGGATAGGAATATTAATTATATAATTAGCAAGACTTAGCTTGTAACGAAACGAAATGAGTATGATTCAAAAATTATTCTACAGCATAACAGTTAATAGAATAATTATTTTTAACTATTAGGTAATCTGGACTTGACTCATAATGAAGTAAAACAAGTTTGAAGTAAAGAATTAATAGAGGGAATTTTAATGGATGATAATAAAAAAAGATATATTGGTGCTACAGCAATAATACTAGCAGCAACAATGTGGGGTTTTGACGGAGTTGTTCTTACTCCGCGTTTGTACAATTTAAATGTAGGTTTTGTTGTATTCATGCTACATTTTGTACCATTTGTATTGATGAATATATTCCTATTTAAAGAGTACAAAAAACTTAGAAGTTTTACAAAAGCAGATTTTTTAGTTTTAGGTGGAATTGCATTTTTCGGTGGAGCTCTTGGAACATTGGCAATCGTGAAAGCATTGTTCCTTGTTCACTTTGATCATTTATCAATAATTGTGCTGTTGCAAAAACTTCAGCCAATATTTGCCATAATTTTAGCCGCCATTTTCCTAAAAGAAAAGATTAAACCCAGATTCATATTTTGGGGTATTTTAGCAGTTATTGCCAGTTATTTTTTAACCTTTGGATTTCGCAAGCCAAATATGGGTGAAGATGCACCACTTATTCAAGCTGCAATATGGGCACTTGTGGCAGCGTTCTCGTTTGGAAGCGCAACTGTTTTAGGGAAAAAAGCCCTAACAAGATTACCATATTACACAACTAATTTTTTCCGATTCGGCTTCACGACAGTTTTCATGCTAATTTACATTCTTATAATTGGAAAACTCGGCGAGTTCCAGAATGTTACTCCAACCAACTGGATCTTCTTTTTGATAATTGCTGTTACCACCGGTTCAGGAGCAATATTCCTATTTTATTACGGACTCAATAAAGTTACAGCTATTGTTTCTACTATTTGCGAATTGTTCTTCCCAATTTCTGCTATTATTTTTGATTACTTAGTTAATGGTCATTTACTGTCTCCAATTCAATGGATCAGTGCTGCAATAATGATTCTGGCAGTTGTTGAAATTAGTTACAAAAGAAAAAAGGTTAGATGAAGAAAATTTTACTTTTTCTTCTATTATTTGGAATTTGTTTTAGTTCTTTAGTCTCACAAGAACTCACTTCCAAACCAGAGGGGAATCTGTCTGATTTCGTTATTGAAACCTTCTTAGGACATTTAGAGCTTCCTACTAATCTCCCACAGAAACAGGGACATATTTTTAGTAACATAGGAGATGAATATAAGCTTGTAAGTTATTTCTTTAATTCAAATCAAAAAAGATATTATAAAACACTTAGCTATGAGCATAAATGGCAATATCTCTCAACTTTTTGGAAAGTTCAAGATATAAATCCAACCACTGATCACAATGAATTTCAACAAGAAATTATAGTTAGAATTGAGTATTCCAACAAGCATTTTTCTCACTTCAAAGAAGGTTGGAAAACCGATATGGGAAAAGTTTATATAAAATATGGAGAACCATTTGAAATTTTAAAATTAACCAATTATAAAGACTTTTTTGAAATAATTGATTTAGAAGGAACAGGTATTTATACAAAACTAGCATTTAGAGAGTATCAAATTTGGAAATATAGATTGGGCATTTATCAGACATTTCTTTTTATTGAACCTCAACAACACAAAGATTTTAGACTTATTTTTAGTGATGGTGAAGAGCAATATGGTTCTTGGGAAGAATGGCTAGAGTATCTCGGTTTAGATTTTAATGCAAAACTTTTGCGATAAAGGAGATTGAATTGAAAAAAATTGTATTTATTATACTTTTGTTAGGAATTTATCTTAGTTCTTTGGTTTCACAGGAAGCAACACTTAAACCAGAAGGTCATGTGTTTGATAACCTAAAAGATGAGTATAAGCTTGTGAGTTATTTTATTTCTACAAATCAAAGAAGATATTACAGGAAGTTAGATGAAAAAAATAAATGGGAATACATATCTGCCTTTTGGAAAGCACAAGACCCAAATCCAGCTACAGAAAGCAATGAATTCCTACTAGAAATTAAAGCTAGAATTGAATATTGTAACCAACATTTTTCTCATTTTAATAAAGGTTGGGAAACTGACACAGGCAAAGTTTACATAAAATACGGAAAACCTTTTGAAGTATTGAAATTGAATACCGGATCAGGAACTAAGTTTGCACAAAAAGAGTATCAGATCTGGAAATATAGAATCAAAAGTTATAGAACATTTATATTTATTGACCTTCATCAGAATGAAAGCTACAGATTAATTTTTAGTGATGGCGACGGCACTGAGGGATCTTGGGCAGACTGGCGAAGTTATTTAGGTAACAATTTTAGCGAAGATCTATTACAATAAAAGGTGTATTAAAAAATTAGCTCACAGGTAAACACGGATTAAGAGTTATGAATTTTAGTTATTTATCTATCCAAATCTGTGGAAATCCGTGAGCAATAAAAGGAGAAAATATAATGAGCAATAACGCAAAAAAGGGTTGTCTTATCGCTGTAGGAATAGTTGTTTTTTTAGCAATTGTAACTATCTCGAATGTTATTAGAACTTATAACAATATGGTGAAATTAGATGAGGGTGTTAAGGAAAAGTGGAGCCAAGTTGAAAATACATATCAGCGCAGATATGATCTGATACCGAATCTTGTGAATACTGTTAAAAAAATTGCAGCTCACGAAAAAGATACATTTACAGCAGTTTCGGAAGCTCGTTCAAAAGCAGGTGGAACCTTTAATATTTCAGATGAAGTTCTTAATGATCCTGCTATGTTCCAGAAATTTCAACAGGCTCAAAGTGGTCTGAGTGGAGCTCTGCAAAGGCTTATGGTTGTTATGGAAAAATATCCTGATCTCAAAGCTAATCAGAATTTCTTAGCTCTTCAAGATGAACTTGAAGGTACAGAAAATCGAATAGCTGTTGAACGTAAAAGATTTAATGAAGCTGCCAGATATTACAACACATACATCAAAATGTTCCCAAAAGTTATTTTGGCTAACATGTTTAGATTCGAAGAGAAGCAATATTTTAAATCTGCTGAAGGTGCACAAGAAGCTCCGAAAGTAGAATTTTAGGAAAAGTTTCAACACGGACACACTGAATCACAGAGGAAAATAAATTACTCTGTGTTAAGAAAAGGAGTATTGAAATGTCAGGATTCAAATTAAACAAAGATGATATAAAAAAAATAAGCTCTGCTGTTAAAACGGCAGAGAGTAAAACTTCCGGTGAAATTGCTTCTGCAATAATAAAAGAAAGCTACGATTATGCTATTTATGAACTAATATTCGCAGTAGTTATTGGATTTATCTATTTTGTGGTAATGATGTTTTTTGCAGGCAATATTGAGCAGTTTCTGCAAGGTAAATTTTGGGATTATTCTGTAAATTACCTGATCTTATTCTACGGGTTTTCTACTTTTATAGTTATTGCTCTCTTCTATTTTATTGGAAATCTTTCCTGCATTGATCGTATAATCGTTCCAAAAAAGATAAGAAACCAAAAAGTTACAGAAAGAGCTACTCGCTATTTTATGGAATCGGGAGTTTATAATACAAAAGATAGAACTGGTATTTTGATCTTTATCTCTAATATGGAGCGACGTGTAGAATTACTTGCAGATAGTGGAATAAACGCTAAAATTCCAAAAGAAAAATGGCAGAATATTGTTAATAATATTATCAAGGGCATCAAGCAAAAAGAGATAGCGGTTCATCTATCGGAATCAATAATAGAATGTGGGAATCTGCTGGCACAGCACTTCCCCATACAATCGGATGATAAAAATGAACTGACCGATAATATTGAAATCCTGGAGAAATAAGATGAAGAAGATAATAATAATTTCAATTATACTCATTTTTGCAGTAAGTATTTTATTTTCTTTGGATGTTCCAAAATTAAAAGGTGCTGTTAATGATAATGCAAGCATAATTAATGCAAATGATGAGAGAAAACTGGAAGCACTTTTACGGGATGTGGAAGCAAAAACCTCATCGCAAGTTGCATTGCTCACCATCACTTCATTACAAGGCGAAAACCTGGAAGACTATTCTATGAGAGTTGTTCAAGCCTGGCAACTCGGGCAAAAAGAATTCGATAATGGTGTTCTTCTGCTAGTTGCATTAAATGAAAAGAAGATCAGAATTGAAGTTGGTTACGGACTAGAATCGATTATCACAGATACAAAAAGTGGATATATTATTAGGAATTATATTGTGCCCGGTTTTAAAGAGGGAGATTTTGCAGGCGGGATTACAAATGGTTTATTAGCAATTAGTGGTTTGGTTACACAAGAATTTGAGATCACTGATGAAGATCTTGCAAAATATGATAAACAGCAGAAAAGTGGGAAAAGAAAGCAGGTCCCATTTGGGCTAATAGTATTCATATTCATGTTCGTATTTGGTGGGCTTGGCAGAAGAAGAGGTGGCTTGTTTACAGCTTTATTCCTTGGCAGTATGCTGGGTAGTGGGCGCAGCAGAGGTGGTAGTGGATTCGGTGGAGGATTTGGCGGATTCTCTGGTGGAGGTGGCGGCTTTGGTGGCGGTGGCGCTTCCGGCGGCTGGTAATTTTTTTTAACTCACAATGAGGAGGATAAAAGATGAATGAAGAAATATCTAGACAAACGATAATTGATAATGAGCACATTAATTTACTATCAATGTTTCATTTGATATCAGGTATTTTAGCACTGCTATATTCTGTTTTCATGGCACTTTATTTTGGATTTATCATCTTTGTTTTTAAACTCAGTGAAAATTTTGATGGTGAATTTCCAATTCAGTCTATGGGAGTAATTATTTCTATTTGGATTATTATTTTACTATTTGCTATAGCGTTTGGTATTGCAAAAATATTTTCTAGTAAATGGTTAAAACAAAGAAAAAACCGAACATTCAGCATTGTAATAAGCTGTATTGAATGTTTTTCTTTCCCTTATGGAGCGATACTCGGTGTATTATCTATCATTGTATTAAATCGCAGTTCTGTGAAAAGTATTTATTCTGATCAAAAGGAATAGATTATTTAGTTCTTAATTAAAAAAAAAGTGCTTCGAGTTATCTTAGCACTTTTCTTTTTACTTAGAATCATTTCTTCAAATACAATTCTAATAACTTCAATGTGTTTTCCAATCCTTCAGCATGTGTTCTTTCGTATCCATGAGAAGCTGCTACACCTGGTCCAATAAGAGCATGTTTAATGTCATAACCGGCGAAGAGTGTTGCCTCAACATCTGAACCATAATACGGATAAATATCTACAGCATAATTCAGCTTATTCTTTTTTGCCAATTGAATTAATTTTGTCGTAACATCATAATCATAAGGTCCGCCAGAATCTTTTGCACAAATAGAAACCTTATGTTCATCTGTTTTAAGGTCATCTCCAACTGCACCCATATCAACTGAGATCATTTCAACTGCATCTTTGGGAACTCCAGATGACCCTCCATGCCCAACCTCTTCATAGGTGGTAAAAAGCAAGTATACTTTTCTGTTAAACTTAATTTCTTTGTCTGCTGCCATTTGTGCTAAAGCCAGCAATATACCTGCGCTTGCTTTATCATCTAGATGTCTGCTTTTTATGAAACCAGATTTCGTAATTATAGTGCGCGGATCCAGTGAGATAAAATCACCTGTTGATATTCCCAATTTTTCTACATCTTTTACACATCTTACTTTTTCATCGATCACAACTTCCATAGTTTCATCAGTACGTTTATCTTTGGCAAGTTCTCTGTTCACATGAGCTGCTGGATTATTTAGCTGGATAGCTCCTGAATATTCTTTTCCATCGCGAGTATGAATTATGCAATTCTCTGCTTCAATATTATTTTCGGGGTAACCACCAATCTTTGTAAAACGTAATCTTCCATTAGATTTTAGTGAACGAACCATAGCACCTAGGGTATCTACATGAGCTGCCAGAACTACTGGCTCTCCTTTCCCGCCAATATCAACCAGAACAGAATTCTTTCGGCTAGAGCTGGCAACAAAACCCAATTTCTTACACTCTTTTTTAAGATAGTCTGTAGCTAATTTTGTGAAGCCACTCGGACTTGGTATCTTGCATAAATTTTCTGTTTGCTTTACTGCAAAAGTTGTGTATTTCTTTTTCATAAATTCTCCATTTATTTACTAACCGTTTCCAAAGCTATCTCTATCATTTTACTAAAACCTGTTTGTCTCTCTTCACTTGATGCTGCCTCTCCTCGATTAATTTGGTCACTCACTGTTAGAATTGTTAGAGCTTTCACACCATATTTCGCTGCAATGCTGTACAATGCTGTTGCTTCCATATCGATTCCCAATATACCATATTTTGCCCAGATCTTCCAAAAATCAGGATCATCAGAATAGAAAATATCAGATGACAATACGTTCCCAACATGAACATTCATTTTCTTCTCTTTCACAACATTATAAGCTTTTAATAGCAATTCAAAATTTGCAATTGCTGCAAAATCAGCTCCATTAAAAACAAGTTTATTTGTTTGGGAATCAGTCGATGCACCTTCCGCTAAGATTACATCTCTTAAGTTTATTTCCGGTTTTATAGCACCGCAACTTCCAATTCTTATTAAGTTTTTCACACCATAATCTTTAATAAGTTCAGTTACATAAATAGACATCGAAGGGATTCCCATACCTGTTCCTTGAACAGAAATTTTTTTGCCTTTATACGTTCCTGTATAACCAAATATATTACGGACTCTATTATAACAAACTGCATCTTCCAAAAAATTATCTGCAACAAATTTAGCTCTTAACGGATCTCCAGGTAAAAGAATTGTATCTGCTATTTCTCCCTTTTTTGCTTCAATGTGTAAACTCATAATAATCTCCTTTTAATTCCTAATCCCTCATTATATCAGTGCGCTTCATACCAATTTTGCCCAATTCCAACATCTACAATTAGCGGAACAATACCTCTATATTTCTCCGGTATTGCTTTTTCCATCTCTTCTATAATTATTCTTTTATATTCTTCTAATTTATCTTTTCTAATCTCAAAAACAAGTTCATCATGAACCTGAATTATCATTTTAATGTCTGGGTCATTACTAATTCTTTTATGTAAAGATATCATAGCAACCTTTATTATATCTGCAGCGCTTCCCTGAATTGGCATATTTGTAGCAACACGTTTTGCACCTTCTGCCAACATTTTATTAGAGCTGTATAAATTTGGCAGGAATAGCTTCCTACCATAGATTGTTGAAACAAATCCGTCTATTGTTGCCTGCTGAATTCCGGAATGTAAATATTCTTTAATCGTTGGAAATTTATTGAAATAATTTTCTACAAATTCCTTAGCTTCCGTGCGTGAAATCTCAAGTTCCTGCGAGATACGGAAAGATCCCATTCCATACATCAGCCCAAAATTAATGATCTTCGCATATCTTCGTTGATCTGAAGTAACTTCCTCTTTGGGAACATCAAAAATAATACAAGCTGTCTCACGATGTATATCCTGTTTATTATTAAACGCATCTATCATTTTATCATCACCAGAAAGAATCGCCAGAATTCGCAACTCTATCTGTGAGTAATCTGCAGCCAATATCACATGCTCATCATCGCTTGCACAAAACGCTTTTCGAATCTCTCTTCCCATTTCTGTACGTATTGGAATGTTCTGCAGATTTGGGTTAGAAGATGATAATCTTCCGGTTGAGGCAACAGTCTGATTGAACGATGAATGCACTCTACCGGATTTTGGATTGATAAGCTCTGGAAGAGCAGAAACGTAAGTTGATTCCAACTTTGAGATCTGTCTGTAATCAATTAAAAGTCTAGCAATTTCATGCTCTTTTGCCAGTGATTCTAAAACTGTAATATTTGTAGAATATCCCGTTTTGGTCTTTTTCTCCGGTTTTATTCCGAGATCTTCAAAAAGAATTTTAGAAAGCTGTTGTGGTGAATTTAAGTTGAATTGTGATCTAGCGATCTCAAAGATCTCTTTAGTAAGTTCACCAAGCCTTTTCTGGTTCCGTTTTGAGAATTTTGCTAGTATTTTGCTATCAATATTTACACCATTTTTCTCGATATCAGCAAGAACGCATATTAGTGGTAATTCGATAGTTAGGTAAAGTTCATAAAGCTCATTTTTCCTTAATTTTTCTAAATAAATTTCAAACAATTTATATGTAATGTAAGCATCTTCTGCAGCATATTTAGCAGCTTGATCTGTTGGAACCAGATCAAAAGTTATCTGTTTTTTTCCTTTCCCGATAAGTTCTGAGATCGGTATCATGTCATGAGCAAATTCTTCTAAAGCACAATTTGCTAACGAGTGTCTGGAAGTAGGGTTTATAAGATAGTGTGCTATCATTGTATCGAAAATATTCTCTTCGACCTTCCAGCCTGCATACTCTAAAACAAGTAGATCATATTTAGAGTTATGAGCAACAAGAGTCTTGTTTTTAAGTGCGTTTTTTAACTGAATCAACACCTCTTTCGTATCAAGATTTTGTGCCATCTGATGCTGAAGTGGGATATAATGAGATTTACTGATATCTGTACATATTGAAATTCCAACTAACTCAGCCAGGTGCGGATCTGTAGAAGTTGTTTCTGTATCAATGGCAATAATTTCTGCTGATTCCAATTTTGATATTAACTCTGCAAAACTCTCTTTTGTGTCAGTAAGAATTGTCTGATATTTTAGACCTGTCTCACTTCCATCAAAGTTGAATTCATTCGTAAAGCTCAAGATCTCTTTTGGTGCAGATTCCTCAATTTTTGGTGATATATATGAAAGTTTTTTTATCTTTTTTGCAATTGATGAAAGTTCAAAAATATTCAAAAAATCAATACCATTTTGTAATTTATTAATATCAAATATTAAGTTTTCATCCTCAACTTCAATTGGAACTTTCCGAATTATTGTTACTAACTTTTGAGAAAGATATGCATCTTCTTTGTGCCCAGTTAACTTCTCAAGAATCCCTTTTGCTTTTATTTTTTCAAGATTTTCATAAATTCCATTTAGAGTTTCAAATTCATTCAACAATTTTGAGGCTCCTTTGGGACCGATCCCCTTTACTCCTGGAATATTATCGGCACTGTCACCACAAATTGCAAGGTAGTCTATAAACTGATTTGGAGTTATTCCATATTTATCTATTATGCTTTCTGCATTCATTGTAATGTTTTTTTTGGGATCATATAGCGTAACCTGATCATCTACTAATTGTGCAAAATCTTTATCTCCCGACACGATAACTACATCAAACACACTCTTATATTTTTCTGCCAATGTGGCAATTGTATCATCTGCTTCATATCCTGCTAAAGAAATATCTGAAAGTCCGATCGATGCGAAGAACTCTTTTATTGGCTCAACCTGCTGATGAAGTTCATCTGGTGCTGGAGGTCTATTTGCTTTGTAAGTTTCTGTTATCTCATGACGAAAAGTTTTCTCACGTCTATCAAAAGAGATGGCAATATATTCCGGCTTAAACTCCTCTACTAATTTTATAAATGAATTTATTGTTCCAAAAATTGCACTTGTGTTTTGCCCTTTGCTGTTATAAAGTGGGTTACGTATAAAGGCAAAAAAAGCACGATAAATAAAGGCTGTTCCATCAATTAAATATAATTTCTTCCTCATACAATTCTCCTAAATTAAAAAAACACTTTGAAATTGCTTAATAAACACGCAAGCATAATTTTAACTTGACCTTTAGATAATGATAATTTGCTTAAGTTGAGAATAGTGCTAAAATAATGATTAAAGGAAAGAATAATGTTCAAAGCTAAATACAGAGTAGAAAGAAGATTGATTTTTGTACTCTTTATATTTGTCATTTCCCTTCAATTATTAAGTGAGGAAATAGATGCTGATAAAGACCATTTTTATTTCGTTCAAATATCGGATACTCACATTGGCAAAGGCACAAATCTTGAGATCACACAAAGATTAGTTGAACAAATAAATGGACTTCCAATGGAGATCCAATTTGTGATCCATACTGGAGATATAACACAGGATGGACTTAGTGATACAATAAGTGTATTAAGCGCTATTAAAGCATTAAATAAACTTGATGCACCAATATATTACGTTCCCGGTAATCACGATATTTTCCAAGAAAAACTCGAAGAAGAGCTAATCATTTTTCAGGAACAATTTGGAGAGTTGATCTTTACATTGGAATTTGAAGATGTTGTCTTTATTGGAATTTACTCAGATCCATTAGCTTATTCTTTTTCTGTTGAGAATTATGATCCATTTTTTGAGCTGGAAAATGCAATTAGAAAAATTCAGAATAAGCCAATCGTTGTTTTTCATCATATTCCATCTGTTGGCTTCTTTTATAATAACGAAATGCACGACGGTTGGGAAATTGAAAATCGTGATCGATGGGAAGAACTATTGAATTCTAATGATGTAATCGCAATTATTGCAGGTCATTTTCATGGAGGGGAACAACATTGGATTGGCAATATCCCATTATATGTTTCAGGCTCAGTGACAAACAGATTTGGAAGACAACCATCCTTTAGAGTTTATGAATATAAAAATGGAAAATTAAGCTATCGAACTCAATATGAGAATAAATGAAAATATTTGAAAAACAACTCTGGCATTTGATCTCATTAGTAATACTAATTTATGGAATTATCATTTTTGTTGATTTTTCCACATTAGAGGGAGAATTCTGGGGAATATCAACAAAAACATGGCTGATCTATTCTGTGGGAATTGCAATAGTGCATCAGATTTATGTGCTGTTAGTTTGGCGATTGGAACTATATTATTCATCAATCTCCAAGTTTCTTGGCAAAGCTGGTTTCAAGTTTTATACAGCTGGATTTTCTATTATGTTCATTTCACGCTCAATGTTAATTTTAGCTTTGAGTATTTCAAGTAGAAACTCACTTCAAATAAACCCGATTATTGCTTACTTGATAGCATTTATTTTTTTATTGATAGCGTTATATTTAATCTATTCTGTTCTGAGATATTTTGGGCTCAAGCGTGCATATGGAATTGATCATTTTGATGAATCATATCGCAATAAAAAATTTGTAAAGAGAGGTATCTTCAGATTTTCTAATAATGCAATGTATAAATTTGGATTTCTATTTATATGGATTCCTGGGTTATTATTGCTTTCAAAACCAGCAATTATTGTTGCTTTATTCCAACACATATACATTTGGGTTCACTTTTATTTTACAGAACTTCCAGATATGAAAAATATTTATAGTCAAATTAAGTAATAAATAAAAAGTTGCAATTCTAGAAATTATTGATTGGAGTTTGATGATGTTATGGATGATTGAGATATTTTGGCCTTTCTTACTTCCCCTGGCTATAGCACTATTCATATTCATAACTGAGCAAACTATTTGGAGAAAATTTAGCATCGTTTTGCTTCCGATGTTATCTGTAATTGTTGAAATTTTCTCTGAAAATATTTATATAACAATAACATCTCAGCTTGTACTTATAGCATTTTTAATTGGATTATTGATATATTATTACAATAAACGAATTATCTAATAATTAACGTTTTTATTTTTAACTAGCTGGAGTATTTATGGTCTTGATAATATTTAGA
>Ga0233442_1002651_pt1 | contig 11642 bp, 9 predicted proteins | sample SI_123_September_3_FD_182789 | JGI IMG/M metagenome (GOLD analysis project Ga0233442, IMG submission 182789) | Seawater microbial communities from Saanich Inlet, British Columbia, Canada - SI_123_September2016_150_MG | ecosystem: Environmental > Aquatic > Marine > Inlet | place: Canada: British...
GCCTATTTTATTTGTAGTAGGGTTTGATGCTGGTGTTGTTATTTTTATTTTGCCGTTAGCTTTTAGTTTTTCAACTCTATCAGCACGTATCATAACACCACCACGAGTTTCAAAGAAACATCCAAGTGATTTTAGTCCATCAAAGTGATGCTCATACAAGTGTAGGGGCTCATTACAATGAATGTCAATACTTCCTGCTTTCAAGTCTTCAAAGCCATCATAATGTTCTGTAGGTTGTATAATTTCTACATCTAGTCCAGCTTCTTTATACTTACCTGTCACAACTCCGGCTACCATTGGTAAATGATCTGGGTTTAAAAACCACTCTAGTCCTATTTTAATATTCATTATAAATCTCCATATGTTTTTTGTAGTGAGATTGTAACTTCAATATAAATCTATTCGTAGAGTTTATTTGTCAGTTAATATATTTGAGACTATTTACAGTGCTCCAGTTTGCTCTGTCCAAAAAAGTTTATCTTGTGTATACCCAAGTTCAGGAAGTTTATTTAGAATAGTAGATCTCAATTCACTGCTTATACTATTTGTACGAGATAGTATCCATAAATATTCACGAGACGGATCTCCTATGAGAGCATACTCATAATCCTCTCCAAGCATTAAAATCCAGTAATTCCCATAAAATGGTCTAAAAAAGCTGACCTTTAGTTTTGAGTTACTTGCATCAGTTGCATAAGCAACACCATTTGCACTAGAGAGTTTTCCTTCTTTTATACATTCGTTAAGTACATTTATATTGCCATCATCTTTAAGAGAATAAGTCGCTCTTGCATCACTACACCCTTTTTCAAAAAAATGCTCATACCGAGCTATCTCATACCAAGTACCAAGATATGAGTTTATATCCACCTTTTCTACAGTTTTAAGTGGCTCGTATTGAGTAGTAGAACACCCAAAGAAAAATAGTGGTAATAATGATAAAATCCATAAACGCATGATAGCTCCTTTTATTATTTACAGTATAACAAAAAAAAATGCTTATTCATAGTAGTAAATATAAAAGTTGATTTAGAAGATATAGGCTATTCTCACACTAACTCCAAGAGAAGAATCTATAGAATTACTCTGTAGTTCATTTCCACTTTTAGAGTAAATGATAAAGTTGCGTTTAATACCATATAGGACATCTGTTTCTATGTTGAATTTTTCATTGATTTCATATGAAAGACCAAGGTTACTCATATAATCTTCTGCTTCTATGAAACCTGACTCTTCTATAACACTTGTGTTACTTAAACGAATTACAGACTGAGAAAAAACTATACCAAAACGTAATAATGCCGCCTCATTTACATGATACCCAACATAAGTTCTAGGAAATCCGAGTATAAACTTGAATCCATCACTCTGTCTCGCTCGGTAACTATAACTAATAACGGGTAGTGCCAGTGTTGATATAGGATGATAGTTTGCAAATGCTCCAAACTGGATAGCATGTTCATCATCAAGCTTGTAAGAAGCAAAACTAAAAAGTCCCCCTCCATAAGAATCAGAGTGCTCTTTTTCAAATGTCGATTTAACAGAAACCGAAGTCAATATAAATAGCTTATCATTTACAAAGTATGGAATATTAGCATTAAGTTTAAAACTATGCATCTGTTTTATAGGACTGTTTGTGCCATTTCCAAAAGGTAAACTAGCTAGATTATTCCATCCAAAGGCCCAATTAGTATAACTAAATCCAGCAATTGCATTATTTATACCTATGCGATTTTTCCTTACATTAACACTACCTTCATAGCCATTAAGGGTAGCATCACTCAAGTAAGCTGAAGAAAAAGAAACTTTGGGCTGTATCATCTTTTCTAATCCAGCTTTTTTTAGAGGAGCCTCAGCATATAAAAAAAGTTGACCCAACAGTGTACAAAGTAGTAAAAATTTCATCTAATATCTCCTAATAATCCAATTATATAATAATACAAAAGCTATTCATATATCTTTTGTGCTTACTCATGTTAACTTATACTTTTTGAGCTTTAAAAATTTCTATAGCTTTTTTAGCAGCTTCCTTATGGTTTACCATAGGTTTTGGATAGTTTAAAATATTTTGTTCTAACAAGTACTCTTCTTTATGAAGATATTTTGCTTCTATATTTCGAAGTTCTTCTACATAATATTTTATGTAAACGCCATCTTTATCAAACTTTTTACTCTGTAAGTAAGGATTAAAAACACGGAAGTAAGGTTGTGAATCAACTCCTGTTCCTGCACTCCACTGCCAAGACAAGACATTACTTGCTTTATCATAATCGAGGAGATGTTTTGCAAAAAAAGCCTCTCCCCACTGCCAAGGGAGGAGTAAATCTTTTGTAAAAAACGAAGCTACAACCATACGAACACGATTGTGCATACTTCCGGTTTTAAGTAACTCTCTCACCCCTGCATCAACTATAGGAAACCCAGTTTTAGCCTCACAAAAAGTTTTAAACATCGGTTTATTTTCAATACCGTTAAAAGAGTACTTATAGTTTTCATTCTCAATAGGGGAAAAATGAAATAGTAGATAAGCATAAAAATCTCTAAAGATAAGCTGTCTTATAAATGGCTCGATATCTAAATGAGAATTTTCAAATAAAACTCGTAAAATTTCTCTTATACTCATAGTTCCAAAACGCAAATCTACACTCAAGTTTGAACCTACATCACTCTCTAAAAAATCTCTTTTTTCTTTATAACTATTAATATTTGTAGTAAAAGTTCGAAGTTTTTCATATGGGTCTATAATTGTTAATGCCACTTCTTCAAATCCGATACTGTGAAGTTCAAAGGAACTACTGAGTAATTCTAATTTTTCATCTATGTGCATTATTCTCTCATACTCTTCATCAACTAGAGTATGTTTTTGTAAAGGAAGTTCTTTTATGTTTTTAGAGTCTAATATTTTTCTGGCTTTTTTATAAAATGGGGTAAAAACAAGATAAGGCGAACCATTATCTTTAAGAACTTCCTTGTGTTTAAATATATAAGTGTCTTGGATATAGCGAAAGTGAATTTTATGCGATATCTCTAAATCTCTTTGCTTGGCATAAGCATCATAATCACCAGATGCCACAACCTCGTCAAAATCTTTTTCTATGAGATACTCAAACACATCCAATGGTTTCCCGTAAAAAACTTTTAGGTCTAACCCTAGCTCTTTTAGTTGTTGCTTGAGTTTTTGAACATAAAAAAATATAAACGAGACTCTTTTATCATTTTTTTCAAGTGAAGATAAAATATTAGTATCAAAAATAAATATAGGTAATACTTCACCACCAAGAGATAAAAGAGGATTATCTTTAACTCTTAAGTCTCTCCTAAACCACAGTATTCGTCTCATTTTACACTTTTGATATCTGAACGCAGTGCTAACTCTTTTGGATATGGATGTATAAACTTCTGCCCTAGCAGGTACTCTACATCATATTTTTTCGCATAGATATAGAGTGTACTTAGTGGAACTATCACTGGAATTATTTTACTTGCACAGTCATCTATCTGCTCATGTAGCATCTTTTTTTCATCTGAGTCTAAAAAGTTCTTTAAAAAACCGGCCATGTGTTCTAGTACATTTCGTGTCTTTCCTACACTGCTCTTTTTCGATATAGCTATTTTAAAATGCTTCTCATATTCATTTAATGTTCCTTCAAAATCTTTTCCATCATGACTACCAACAATTTTACCAAGTTCCCTATAACTTTTTTCATCCTTAGACTGGAGTAAAAACTTATAAGATTGGTGAAATACTACTAAGCTTTTCATCTCTGCATTCTCTTTGAAGTTTTCAAACTCATCATATGCAAAAAGTTGCATCACAAAATTTTCTCTTAACCATGGGTCACACAAACGTCCCTCTTCTTCCATTGGAAGATAAGGAAATGCTTCTTTACACAAACCTGCAAAAACACCATCATCTTTGCCCTCTGCAAAACCATTTGGAAGATAAACTTTTGAGCTACTCATTCCACATGTTGGAGATTTTGACTTAAAGATAATAGCACGAAGGTCTTTGCTATTTATCTTCTCTAGCTCCTGATTAGACTTTGCTAAGAGTTCTGCTGTAAGATTGTCACCCGTTTTATTTGAGATGATATTTAACTTCTCATCCTCTTTTACCATTCTAATAGATGGTCGAGGAGAACCAAAAGCAAGATTCTCAGGACAAAACGATATATACTCTGAATAAGCACTTAACTCATCCATAACGAAGTCGTCGCGTTTATGCCCTTTGTCAAACCTTATTTTTTCGCCTAATAGGCATCCTGAGACTGCTATTTTCATTATATTGACTTTTCTCCTGCTATTTTATGGTTTATAGGGCCTGGACCATTGCCAATGTTTGGAGCAGACTCTATTGCTAGGTTGATGAACTCTTTAGCTCTTTTTATAGAAGCTTCAAGTGAATAGCCAAGTGCAATGTTCGCAGTTATAGCACTAGAGTATGAACATCCTGTTCCATGAAGGTTGGTCGTCTCTAGGTATGGCGTTTGTATTGCTACTACTTTATAACCTAGAAAGAGTTGATCGAGACTTACTTTTCCATCTACTGTATCTACTACATGGTTTTTAACTAAAACTGCTGTAGGAGCATTGGTAATACTTTTTAAAGAGTTATCATTACCATACTCATATCCAAAGAGTGCCTCAGCCTCATATCTATTTGGTGTTAGAACTGTTGCAAATTCAAAGAGTTCTTTCATAGCCTCAACTGCATCTTCTTTTAAAAGAGGTGAACCTGCTTTTGAGATAAACACAGGGTCTAAAACTATTGGCATCTTTAAATCTTTTATAGCCCCTTTTACAACCTCTATAATCTCTTTAGAGTAAAGCATTCCTATCTTTATAGCAGCTACATCAAAGTCTTTAAGTACAGCACTAATTTGCTCTTTGACAAATGATGGACTTACCTCTTGGATATCTGTTACACCTGTAGTATTTTGAGCCGTTAAAACTGTTAAAGCTGAAGTTCCAAAAAGTCCAAATGCCTCAAATGTTTTTAAATCAGCTTGAATACCAGCCCCACCACTAGAATCTGAACCCGCTATTGTTAGTACTACTTTCATTTCTATTCCTTGTAAAATTTAGCATAAAATTTTGACTTCTCTTTTATGTCTTCACTTCTCCAAATATCACTTACTAATGATACCATATCTGGTTTATGCTCCATTACTTCTACTATATTATCTTTAGAAATTCCACCGATAGCACATACTGGAATATTAAGTTCAGCTCTTGCGTTACTTAAAATCTTCAAGTCTACTATATTAGCATTTGGTTTTGTAGGGGAAGTATAAAATGAACCAAACGCCACATAGTCAACTCCTTCTTCTTGCATACTCTTAGCTAAAGGAATATCTCCATAACAAGACACTCCAAGGTATCCTGAAAATTTCTCTCGTATCTCTTTTACTCTATGGTGATCACTTTTTCCTATATGCAGCCCACTTAAGCCTAGTTCTATTGCAAGCTCTACCTTGTCATTTAAAACAAAAATTGCATTGTACTCTTTACATAAATTTTCTAGTTCTATAGCTTTTTGTTTAATCTCATCAAGTGAACTTACTTTATCTCGTAGCTGTACAATCTTTGCACCACCTCTAAGTGAATCTGTAACTTGTTCTATTAGGCTAGCATTGGGGGTTAAAAGATCGTCTGTAATTACATACAATCCTTGTAATTTATTTAAATTCATTTGAAAATTCCTATAATGTTTTATTTGTATGTATTTTATTGGATTTAAAGAGTTGTTTGTATGTTTATTTTGTCACTTGGTGTATAAAAATATTATGGAATAATATAAATAGATAAGCTTTTAAGGCCTTGTATTTTTAATTAGCTCTTATGTTTGAAATAAAAAGCATTCAAAAAGTTATCTGATATAATAAAGTTTCACAATATCACGAAGCTGTTTCATCGATACAATCCTCATTACTAACACCTCTGTAAATAAATTTACAAAGAGTGTATTTGTATTTAGAAAATATCCCTTTCTAAAATTATATAAGTTGACGGTTTTGAGACCAAAGTTTCCGAATCATTTCCTTCATCACTTTCCGAACTCAAGTATCATAGTTGTCCGATTTCCTCCGTTTTTTTGCAGGTCTGATTAGGTACTTTGAATAAAGGCTTAAATTAAGGAAACTTCTGGAATAAATTTTGATAGGTAATAGCCTTGAATATAATCGATATTGAGTTTTTTAATAATTTGAAGTTCTTCTTCTGTTTCAATATTTTTAGCAACTGTTGTTACCTTCATACTGTTAGCTAAGTTCTGTATAGAAGAAACAATTTTTAATGCTTTTTGATTTGAGTCAATGTTATGGGTTAGTTTTGCATCTAGTTTCAAACTACTAATATTCATATTTAAAAGATAGTCATACGATGAGAATCCACTTCCAAAGCTATCAATAGCTAGTTTTATACCTAAACTTTGAAGTTCATTAGCTCTTTGGTTTATCATGCTAAAGTCCAAGGTCTCTTCATACTCAAGTAGCTCAATCGTTAGTCTTTGGGCTAAGTTCTTAGTAATATCGAATTTTTTTATGATATATACAATAAGTTCTTCATTAAAAAGGTCTTCTACTTCAAGGTTAATACTGATTTTTATATCTTTTGAACTTAGTGTATCATAGGCAAAGTCTATGACTCGTTTAGATAAGTGAGTGTATATCTGTGTGTGACGTACACTTGGAAGAAACTGCGCAGGATTTATAATTTCATTACTGGTATTATACATTCTTAAAAGAAGTTCATAACTATCAATTTTCATTGTTTTAGCTAAATAAATAGGTTGGTATACACAGAAGAATTTATTTAAATCAAGTGCATCTCGTACATCACAAATTTGAAGTTGAGCATCTACATTTCCTTCTTCAAGACACTGTATATAAACTTCTACTCTATTTCTACCTAGTTGTTTAGCTTGATATAGCCCTAAGTCTGCAATCTTCACAACATGCTCAAATGTCTTAGAATCCTGAGGAAAAGGGTTCAGTCCCATAGATATAGTTATATTTAGCTGACATTGGTCAAGTGAAATTGGTTCTTTCTTTACTGCTTCTCGTATGCGGTTTGCTAAGTCAAGAGAAGTTTCAAGGTCGTTTTCACTATTTGAGATAAGAAGTATAAACTCTTCTCCTCCATAGCGAATAAGGATATCTTGTTTCCTGATAGCCGACTTTATTCTCGCTGAAACAGTACTAAGAACAATGTCACCTGCATCGTGACCATATATATCATTCACTTTTTTAAAATGGTCTAAGTCCATAATAAGTACTTGAAAGTCACCAACAGGATACTTTTGTAAAAGTTCATGCAGATACTGTCTATTAAACATACCTGTGAGTGGATCTATGAAACTTTTTTTACGATGAGTATAGTATATGACAAGTTGTAAAAATGCACTAATAAGCATAACTATAATAAATACGGCACTATAAAGGTAGATGTTTTCAAGAGGGATTAAAGTTTTGTTCACTTTTAAGTACTCAGCATGACTAAAGTCGATTCCAAGAAGTGCAACTGTTTTTTCATTTCGAATGATTGGGAAAACCATTGTTATCCAAAGCTTGTCTATTTCTGCTTGAGCAGTTACTTCTGACTTCTGAGAACTTGCAGCTTTGAGCCAAATATCTTTTTGAGGATAAAAACGCTGAGAAAATTCCCCTTTTTCATCTATATCTTTTGTTGTGTCAATCAGATAACGAAGTTTAGAATTATTATCTATATATAATAGATACAAGTATTGGACTTCAGAGTCCTTAATGAGCGAAAGAGAAGTCTCAGCTTTACGTCGAAGTGAAGTGTTATCCTTTAAAACTTTTATATAGTCACTACCAAACTCATCAGTTAAATAGTCCGTATAAATACTTAAAAGTTCATCTTTTTTATCCAACATACTCTGTTGCACTATTTTAATGATTTCTTTTTTGGTATCTGCAAACTGAGTGTAAAGGTAAGAGGCACTAAGACCTAGAAGAGGAAAGAGAAATAGTAATATCGTAAAGGTTCTTCCATAATGTACGATAAAACGCATTTATTCTATAAACTCTTGTAGTGCATGAGGTAGTTTTATCTTTTTACTATCTAGTTGTTGGCGTTTAAAGACGATGTTAGGTCTACCTTTTTGCCAAAAGAAAGCACCAAGTACATACACTTTTTTAAGGTGTCTATATCGTGTTCCAAAGATTATTTTTTTCTCGCATCCTGCATCTATTGTTTTTTTTGTTACGATAACAATATCAGCTTTTTGACAAGAACTTACTAGTGAAAACTTATCTGTATCAAGTTCTAATGATGGAATATGTACATCTATGTAGACGCTGGGTTTAACTTTCTTTGAAAGAGCAGCAAAGAATGTTTCATAGATTTTTTTCTCTATCTGGATATCACTTGCACTACTGACAATACTTAAGAGGAGAATAAGAAGTAATTTAATCAAAATAAGTACTCCATTCCAATCCAAAGTTTACGGTCGTAAATAGAAGTATCGATTCTTGTACTACCATCTATGTAGGTTCGTTTTTCACCATTGTCAAAAACATTAACAGCTTTGATTTGAGCACTAAAGTCTTTTGTTGTACGGTACTTAAGACCAAGTGTGTAGTCAAAGCTACTATCCCCACCATATGCTGGTACAACTACCCAAAGTTCATTTAGAACATCTAGTTTTCCAAATGTATTTAGAGAACGAAGTAAACTACTTACGAGTTGAGCAGGATCATTGTTGTATACACTATCAGAACTACTATAGTTTAAGTTGAACTCAAACTTGTCTTTTTGTGAGTAGTAATATGTGAATTCATAACTTGATGTAATGATGTCAAGACTTTTTTCACTATTTCTTGGTTTTATATTTGTTCCATTTGGATCTTGTCTACCAGGAATAGGGTAGTCTTGTAAGTTTGCATAGGTAAATATAAAGTTATTAATAGTGTTATATGACTTAAATGTTAACTCCTGTGCAAAGGAGTAATAGCTTTCAGATTTTAAGTTAACATTACTTTGACCTGCAGAGATAAGTGTGTAAGGTTCTGCTGCAAAAGACTGTGCAGAAAGAGTTGTTTTAGCAGAAAACTTTTCAACTGTGTAGTTGTATCCTAGTCTAAGTTGAAGATTGTTTGGTGCGTTTACATCACCATTTCTTTGATAAAACTGATTCATTAAAGAGAGACTTAGAATATTGTTCTCATTAATTGAGTATAGGTCTTGAAGGTATAATGAAAAAATATTTTCTGAATCATATGCTTGAGTAAATCCATCTAGAGGTTTGTCATTAAAAGTTCTCTCAGTGATGTCAAAGTATTTGTATCTGTATTGTAAACCAACTGTTACTTCATTGTCACTAAGATTCCACTTCTTTTGAAGTCTAAGAGTAAGACCTTCTTCTTTAACTTTATTATTTGCTGTCAGGTCTGTAATGTTTAAGTCAGGTAAATTAAAATTTTGATCATATACAGAGTCTATATTTACATAAGAAAAATCAAATGTTAAGGAGTCATCTAGAAACTTAGAGTGTGTAGAAACACTTATGCAAGAATACTCTAGATCATTTTCTTTAACTTGTGCATTCTCAAAGGTACCCATAAAAGCATCATTTTTACTCTGCACAGCGTGTAGTTCAACAGAGTGGTTTTCATTTGCAAGTGAGCCATAAAACCTAGTACGGTGTTGATCTCTTCCTAGTGTTCCACCTTTGTAGTCATAGGCATCTCTATTATTTGAATAATCACCTAAGTATGCAAAATAATTAAAATCTTCAAAGCTATCAGTATAGTAAGTACTAAGTACACTTGAACTATTATCACTACCCATAAGTTTGACTTTTCCACCTTCATCATGAGTTGCATCTTTAGTATATAGACGGATTACTACAGTTGCAGGTTCAACGCCAAACTCAAAGCTTGGAAAACCAGTATATATTTCAACATGGTCAATAAACTCTAGTTCCATATCGCCAAAGTATATAAAACCACTACCATGAAGAGGGGAACTTAGTTCATGGTTATTAAGATAAAGACGAATTCCCTTTGAGTTGTTTGAGTAAGAATCAAAGTTTAAAAGGTCACTTTGAGCACGTCTACTTTCAGAATATGAAAAATAACGTAAAGACTTTAGAAGGTCCTTTAGAGTTAATGCTTGCATTCTTTCTAAGTCATCTCTTGTATAGACAATAAGATTTCCGGCATTTTCATTTTTTGTTTTATTTGAGAGTTCTGAGGCTTTTACATAGTCCTGAATTAAGGAATTTATGTCATCTGCTTGAAGAGATAAAAGAGTCAAAAGGATTAAAACAATTTTAAACAATAGTTCAGTCCTTCTGTATTTTTTTTGGAATTATGACTAGTTGTTGCTTTAACTGACATTAATTTAAGCTATATTATGTAAGAATAGTAATATAACTATGTATAGGAATAAATTATGTATAAAACTTTTATGATCTCACTTTTAAGCTTATTACTCTTTACTGGGTGTAACTTTAACGAAGAAGCAGAAGATGCTCCTGTTACTATCTCTGATGTTGATTTAGCTTACTCTGCAATCGGTATAACTTATGTATGCTCATCTGGTATCGTGGCATACACTGATAGTAGTGGAGTCTTTAGTTGTAATAAAAGCGATAACGTAACGGTATATTTAGGTTCCAATGAGATTATCACTATTAGTGATAAAGGTGACCTTATAACACCGTACGACTTGTTTGAAGGTGATAGTGAAGCTGCACTAAATTATGTAAGGCTTTTAGAAGTTTTAGATACAAACAATGGTGCAAATGGGGCACTAGAGTTAGATGAAGAAGCACTTGAAAAATTACCTAATGACTTAGACTTTTCATCAGTTACATTTGAACAAGAAGTTGAATCAATTCTTCAGACACAACTTATCACGAGAACAGAAGCTCAAGAAAAGTTAAATACCGAAGTAGTGAATGCAGGAGGAACTATCCCTAATGGAAGTAATCAACCTGTTGGGGTTATCACAGAGAGTGTTAGTGGTACATTAGTAAGTGTTAATGCATCACTAAGTAGTGATGCTGATAATGATTCCTTAACATACCAATGGGATTTGAAGTCACCTGATGGAAGTACTGCAGTTTTGAGTTCGACTACAGCTGAAGTTGTAACATTTGTGACAGACAAGTCAGGAATATACACTGTAAGTTTAATAGTAAATGATTCAAATATAGACTCAGTTTTAGTAACAAAAAATATTGACATTGCTCCAACACAAATATTTCCTCCTGTTTCGGATGCTGGTGTTACTCAGAGTGTTTTAACAAATTTACCTGTTACTCTTGATGGAACATTGAGTAATCCAAATGGTGCGGCAATTACTTATAACTGGGATATAGTATTTCAACCTGCAAATAGTAGCATTGTACTCTCTGATGAGTCATTACCTAAACCTACATTTACTCCACTAAAAGGAGGTCAATACATATTTGATTTGAATGTATCTAATGTTAATGGCTCTTCAGTTGATAGGGTAATCATTAATGTAACTAGTACAAATTTAGCTCCAGTAGCAAACGCAGGAACTAATCAAAATGTATCTACTCCATCTCCAGTTACACTCGATGGTAGTTCAAGTTCTGATGCTAATAGTGATACTTTAACTTATGCTTGGACTCTTGTTTCTGAGCC
>Ga0233442_1002654_pt1 | contig 11631 bp, 6 predicted proteins | sample SI_123_September_3_FD_182789 | JGI IMG/M metagenome (GOLD analysis project Ga0233442, IMG submission 182789) | Seawater microbial communities from Saanich Inlet, British Columbia, Canada - SI_123_September2016_150_MG | ecosystem: Environmental > Aquatic > Marine > Inlet | place: Canada: British...
CTTCTGGATTGTTTGTGCTTCCACTTAGTACTGCTTCTCCACCATCTACATCATCATTTAGTGCTGATGTATCTAACTCATCTACTGTTACACTTAATGCTGGTGTTTCTACTGGTGCAGTAATAGTTACCGATAATACAGTTGATTTTGCAGAGTCATCTTCTGTTGATGATTTTGCATAAATTTCGTACGTTCCATCATCAAGTTCATTATTAACAGTAATACTCCATGTTCCATCTGCAGCTACTACAGTCGTTCCAAGAAGGTCATCACCAACTAAATCATCTTCAAAAAGTTCAATAGTACTACCTGGTGTTCCTGTTCCTGTAAATGTTGGCGTTGTATCATCTAAAGACGTAGCTAAAACAATTGTTGGTGCTTCTACATTTTGAAGAGTATCATCATTTCTAGTTTCTACATCAATGGTCATATTAATTACATTCGATTTTGCTGAGTTTCCATCACTATTAGTAGCTTCAGCGTAAACTTCATAGTTACCATCAGAAAGTTCTGAAGTAACAGTAATACTCCATATACCATTAGCATCAACGGTTGTAGATCCTAAAAGGTCATCGCCAATTAAATCATCTTCAAATAATTTAATTGTATCTCCTGGTGTTCCTGTTCCTGTAAATGTTGGTGTACTATCTGTAGATGGTGTACTTAAAGATATTGTAGGTACAGTAGCATCGTCTTCGTTTACAGTATCATCAGTTTGTGCTGCAATAGTCATATCTACAACATCTGATTTAGCTGAATTATTAGAACTATTTGTTGCTTCAGCATAAACCTCATAGTTCCCATCATCAAGTTCTGTTGCTACTGTGATACTCCATGTTCCATTAGTATTTACTGTTGTAGTTCCTAGTAGGTCATCTCCTATCAAGTCATCTTCAAATAATTTAATAGTGTCACCAGGTGTTCCAGTTCCACTAAATGTTGGCGTTGTATCTTCACTTAAAGTATCTAAGGTTATTGTAGGAGCAATAGCTTCTTCATTTGAGTCATCTGTTGCAGAAATTTCTACAGACAGTGTGTTACTATTTAATGAGTCACCTTCACTGTCAATTTGTTTAGCATAAATTTCATAAGTACCATCATCAAGCACATCAGAAAGTGTTATACTCCACGTTCCATCATTAGCAACAACCGTAGTAGATAAAAGGTCATCACCAACTATGTCATCTTCAAAAAGTTCAATAGTTGATCCAGGTTTACCTGTTCCTGAGAATGTTGGTGTATTATCTTCACTATCTGTTGTAATTTCAATACTAGGTGCACGTCCATCTAAGATATTACCATTAACATCTATATTTTCAATATTAAAATTCGTAGACGTTGTAAAAATATTTCCAGCAATATCTGTTGTAGTTACTGTTATAGTATTGTCTCCAACTAATAGAGGTGAAATAGTACCTTCAGCTAAACTCCATGTACCGTCACTATTATTTGTTGCATCATATTCACGACCAGCAATAGTTATTTTAACTTCTGTATCACTATCAGAAATTTTTCCACTAAGAGCAGAAGTTGTTGTAGAAATTTCGTCTGTTTCAATACTTGCAGTTGAATTTTCAGTGTCAATAGTAACATGTAAAGGTTCTGTTTTATCAGATTCATTTCCTTCAGCATCTGTATAAGTAACCATAAAGTCGTACTCACCATCATTTAATGCTTCATTTAATGTAATCGTCCAATTTCCATTAGCATCAACAACCGTTGTAGCAAGTTCATCATCTAATATCAAATCGTCTTCAAAAAGAGTAACTACAGAACCTGGTGTTCCTGTTCCTTTTAGTGTTGGAGTAGTGTCATTAGTAATATTATCCGTTTTTGACAAACCAGTATCACTAACTAAATCAACGTCGCTATTGGGAACTTCACCTATGTTTAGTATTTCAGTAGTTACACTTTTATTTCCAGCTTCATCTATAGCTGTTACAGAAATTTCATGTTCTCCTTCATTTAGTTCTGATATAACATTGTCTTCAACTATCCATGTTCCATCTTGATTATTGATAGCATCATAATTTTCACCATCAATAGTAACTGTTAACACTGCATTAGTATCATTTACTGTACCTGTAATTACAGGTGTTGTATCAAGGCTATTTAAACTATCAATTTCGACCACTGGAGCTTGGGTGTCAATATCTATAATTCCTGTCGCAGTTACAACATTTCCATCAATTTCTGTAACAGTAACTACAATAGTATGTTCACCCTCAGAAAGTGGATCTATAGTATTATCAGCTAAAGTCCATGTACCATCTTGATTATTAGTTGCTTCATAAGTCACACCATCAATAGTTACTTCAACAATACCTGAAGGATCGAAAACACGACCTTGTAGTTGAGGAGTATTATCATTAGTACTTAAACGTGCAAATGATATTGGATCTTCAATTGCATCAGATTCACTAATATCTGAACTACTATCTGTATTTCCACTATTATTTGTCCCATCTGCTAATGCAGCAGTTGCAGAACCTGTATTAGCACTTCCATCTACAAAACTATCATTAATAAGCGTTGAAGATGCTTCACTACCAGAGTCACCCGCTGCAGTATGTCCAAGTTCAATCTCTTCATCTGAAGCTAATAACTCTTGCAGTGCATCAATTTCAGTTTGTGTTTCATCTTCGGCAAATGATTCATCTTCAAAAACAGAATCATCTAATACCAATTTTTCATTAGCACCAAGTGTTATAATGTTTCCATTATCTAAAATGATTTCAAGACTACCATTTTCACCTGTTTGAATAATATCACTGCTATTTAAAGACATATGTGCATTTAATTCGATAACTTCGCCATTTGAAAGTGATGTAGCACTTCCAGTAATTTTTGATATATAACCTACAATTGATGACATATAAAGCTCCATAGAATATTAGTTTTCATTATAGTAACTAAGTATGGGTTTTGAGTCTATTGTACGATGGTACTAGAGATGAAAATAGTAAGTGTAGAAGGTGTTTATATGAGAATAAAAATTAGAAGTTTTTAACAAATTATATAGAGAACTTCTCTATATAATTATCACAAATTAGATGCGTGCGTAATCAACACTAATACAAGCATCAAGATTAGAAAGCTCTTTTAATGTTTTAGGGCATACAGTATTGTCAGTCATAATAATAGCTAACGCTTCACTTTTATTATTACGTCCTAATCTAAAATCAGCAATATTAACATCATGAGAGGCAAGAATAGTCCCTACATGACCAATAACACCTGGTACATCAGTATTTTTAAAGAATATCATATTCCCAGCAGGTGCGATATCAAGACTAAAGCCATTTACATCAACTATACGTGCTTCATTGTCATTAAATATTGTTGCACTTATACTAATAACATCTTTATCCGTTGTTATTTTTACTGTGATTAAATTTTTATACATTTTAGAATCAGGTAAAGATTCCGTTTCAATTTTAATCTCTTTTTCTTCTGCAACATATTCAGCATTTACATAATTAATATTTTCACCAAGTGATTCAGACATGCTACCAACGGTAACAAATGTTGCAAGTGATTGTAAATATTCAGATACTTCACCTTGTGCTGTAACTTTAATTGAACGTAATGCTGATTTGTTTATTTGAGCTGCTAAAAATCCAATTTTTTGTGCTGTTTCAAAATATGGCTTTACAAAAGCAGGTGTTGTACTCTCATCTATTGGTAAGTTGAAAGCATTACGAAATGCGATACCTTTTGCAGCCTCTATTGCTTGTTGTGCAGCTTGTGTACCTATATTGTATTGAGATTCAAATGTATTAGCACCTAAATGAGGAGAAACACAGATATTATCAAGTTCCAATAAAGGGTGATCTGTTGCTGGCTCTTTGATAAATACATCAATACCTGCAAAACGCACCTTACCTGATTTCAGTCCGTCATACAGTGCAGATTCATTATAAAGACCTCCACGAGCACAGTTTATTAAAACAACACCATCATTCATTTTAGCAATTTCTTCACTATTTATCATGTCAAGAGTTTCTTGATTTTTAGGCGTATGAATTGTAATAATGTCACATGCTAAAATGTCTTCAAAATTTTCTGTATAAGTAACACCTAAGTCTGTTGCTTTGTTAGCATGAATATAAGGATCATAAGTAATAACATCCATTTCAAAAGCTTTTGCACGAATACCAACACGAGAGCCAATATTTCCAAAACCAATGATTCCTAGTTTTTTACCTTTTAATTCATGCCCGTACCATTTTTCACGCTTCCAAATCCGTTGGTTTTTAAGGTGATCATGCGAGTATGGAAACATTCTCATACAAGAGAGCATGTGAGTCATTGTTAATTCAACTGCGGCTATTGTATTCGCAGTGGGAACATTCATTACAATAATTCCTTCTTTTGAACAACCATCAATATTTACATTGTCAACACCAACACCTGCACGAATAATAGCTTTAAGATTTTTAGCAGCTGAAATAAATTTCTCATCAACATCTGTTGAACTACGAGTAATAGCTACATCAGCATCAGCAATTACATCAAGAAGAGATACTTTATCTATATCGGCTGCAAACACAAAATCAATGGCATCGTCATTTTTGAGCATTTCAAGCCCAGCGTTATGAATATGATCACAAACTACTACTTTTGCTTTTTCCATTACTTACTCACTTCTTTATATAATTTAATTTTCGCATTAATCTCATAATTTTTCAATGAAGATACCAATGACTTTAAGTTCTCATATTTTTTTGATTCTATCAGCAGTTCAACACCGTTATTATCTTTTTTTAGACTGTAACGTAAATTTAATGCTTTTAACTCTTGTTTAAGACAAAAAAGTTGATAGGGATCATGAATATTTGTAGTTAAACGGTATGTTCTTTCTTTAATGATTTTTTTACTTAATTCAAGTTCTAAGTAAACTTCATTTAAAGGATATGCATAACCTTGTCGTTCATTTTTTGATAATGCTTCAACCCAAATTGAATGATCATCATCAAAAGAGTTTTTTACTACTATACCCTCACGAGAAGAAGATTCAAAAGAACCTTCCTCATTGATGGCATAAATAAAAAACCCTAAAAATACTACAACGCTTATAGCTATGAGGGGAATAAGCCAATATGCTATACGTTGCATTTAAAAATTATTTAAGTTGGTCTTTAATTAATTCACCAAGAGTTGATGGTGTATCTTCTTTATTAATTTCATCAATCATGACCTGATCTTTTAGACGCTCTAGTTTTTTAACAGAAAGACGAATACGATCACGATATGTATCAATTACTGCAATTGCAGCTTCAATTTCTTGACCCGCTTCTATCTCTTCTGGCACTAAAGGTGATAAATCTTCATTACGAATAAGTGCATCTACACCATCTTCTAATGAAACAAATACACCGAAATCTTTTACATCACGTACTTTACCTGTTACAATTTCATTTACTTTATGATCTGTAGCAAATTTTTCTATAGGAGACTCTTCAAGAGCTTTTTTATTTAAAGAAATTTTTTGATCATCAAAATTAATTTTTGCAATTTTAACTTCAACTTCTTCTCCAGACTTCAAGAAATCTTTACATTTTTTATTTTTTTCCCAAGAAGCGTCTTGATTATGTAATAAACCTTCAACACTATCAATTCTAACAAATGCACCAAAATCAGTTAAAGATGTAATAGTCCCAGTTACAATATCACCCTCTTTATATTTTTTCTTAAACTCATCAAATGGTTTTGGTAATAGAGTTTTAAGAGAAACACGTAATTTATGAGTATCTGAGTTAATTTCAATAACTTCTACATCAATTTCTTCACCAAGTGTTAAGTAATCATTAGGATCTTTAATATTTTTATTCCAAGTAATTTCTGAAATATGTAAGAAACCTTCAATATCATTACCTAAATCAACAAAAACACCATAAGGTTCAATGTTACTAACTGTTACAGAGATTGTATCACCTTCATCTAATTCTGACTCAACTTCATGCCAAGGATCTGGTTGAACTGCTTTAATAGATAGTGAAAGGTGACGTTTATCTTTATCGTAAGAAATAGCTTTAACTGTTACAACATCGCCCTCTTTATAAAGTTTTGATGGGTTAACAGGACCTTTGTAAGAGATCTCATTGTAATGTACTAAACCATCTACACCACCAACATCAACAAACATACCGTAACTAGTGATTTTCTTAATAGCACCTTCTACAACACTATCACTTTCCATAAGAGCATCAATAATTTCTTTTTTACGCTTACGTTCTTCATTAAACAGTTTACGACGTGAAACTACTATTGAGCTTTCAGTACTATCAAGTTTAATGATTTGTGCTTTAATCTTACGACCAACAACATTTTCACCCTCTTTAAACGCTGCAAGTGAACGAGGCATAAAGAAATTAATATCATCCATAGCAACAATATAACCACCGCGATTTGCTTTAGTAATAATACCTTCGATTACTACATTTTCATAATCGTCTTTATTTGCTTCAATAAAATCTAAAGTTTTCTTTTGCTCTAAAACTTTTTTATAAGAAATTTTTGGACGTTCATTATAATGACCCATTACCATTACAGTAATTTTATCACCTTTGTTAAAAAGTAAAACACCATTTTCATCTTTAATCTCATCAAGATTGATGATACCTTCTAACTTCTCACCTACACCAACTAGTGCACGATTATCTTCTTCTTGAATCTCAACAATTTCACCTTCGGTGATACGGTTTGACTCTTGCTCTTTTTCAGTTGCTGCAAACATTGCTGCAAAATTTTCTTCTTCTAAAATTGTGTTGTCTACTGACATGCCTATTCCCTCATTACATAAAAATTTCGTAATTATACTTAAATAGGTCTTTATATTTGTTTAAAAGTGAGTCTTTAGGAAAAGTTTGAGAGAGCAGAGAAAATTTGTTAAAAATTTTTCTCTTTAATAGCTTCAATAACAGCAGATATAATCCAATCAGGAGTTGAGGCACCTGCACTTATACCGCATAAAGTCTTATTAGTAAACCATGAAAATTCTAAATCATTTTTATCTTCTATATGATAGCTATTTTTACAGTACTCTTCAGATATTGAATGTAACTGTTTTGTATTAGATGAATTTTTACCACCTATTATAATCATAACATCAGCATTTATTGCTAATTTTTTGACTGCATCTTGATTTTCAAACGTTGCATTACATATAGTATTAAAGGTACGTACTTCTTTATACTTTGGAATCAAAAAATTAATAATTTCTAAATAATCCTCAATTTTTCGTGTAGTTTGAGCAACCAGTGCAATTTTTTCTTTCAAATGAAGTTTTTGAACTTCTTTTACTGACGATACTACATGTGCTGGTGTTACTGAATAACTTTTAACACCTTTAATTTCTGGATGATTTTCATCACCAAAAATTATAACTTCATAACCTGCTTTACTCATATCTTCGCAAATTTGTTGTGGCTTGGTAACATAAGGACATGTTGCATCAATAACATTAACTTTTTTATTTTTTAATGTTTTTAACTCATTTTTTGGTATTCCATGAGTTCTTACTACTGCTGTATCACCTGTTTTAAATGCCTTGATATTTTCAATTAATGATACATTGTAATCTTCTTGAAGACGATTAATTTCTTTTGAATTATGTATTAAAGGACCATAAGTTGCTGAATTTTGGTTCTCTTCAGCAATTTTTATGGCACGCTTTACTCCAAAACAAAAGCCATAATTTTCAGCAAGTTCTATTTTCACTATTTATTCCTTTTAGTTAACTAAACTTAATAGTAGAAAAATTTTCCAACAAGTCAAAAAAGTTCGGAAATGACGTATTTATACAATCTATATCACTGACTTCCATTCCACATTTCAATCCAGCAATAATAAAACTCATTGCAATTCTATGATCTCCATAACTATCAATCGAAGCTGATTTCAAATTACCACCAGTAACTTCATATCCATCTTCAAACTCATTAACTTCAATCCCACACAATCGAAGATTATTAACTACTGTTGAAATTCTATCACTCTCTTTTACTCGTAACTCTTCTGCATTTTTAACAATACTTTTACCTTCAGCACATGCAAAAGCAATTGATAAGGCAGGAAGTTCATCAATAAGCCATGCAATATTACTATCAACTGTTATCGCATGTAGTGGAGCATATTTAACACTAATATTTCCAATAGGCTCATAACGGTTGTCAGTTATTTCATAATTTATATCTGCACCCATATGTTCCAAAGCTTTAAAAGCTTCAATACGTGTAGCATTTAAAGTAACACCTTCTAAAACAACTGATGAGCCAGGTATCATACTTGCTGCAACAGCAAAGAAAAAAGCGCTAGAAGGATCAGCTGGCACGCGAATATCAAGAGGTGAAAGTAACTCTTTCATAGGGTTGATAGTTGTTTTCAATCCATCAACAGAAATATCAGCTCCCATTCCTTTTAACATACGTTCTGTATGATCACGACTTAATTCAGGTTCTTCATAATAACAGGTATCATTTGCTCTTAATGCTGCTAATATCATAGCACTTTTAACTTGTGCTGATGCAATTTTACTTTTGTAATTAAATGCGTTTAAAGAAGCTCCACGAATACTTAAAGGAGCTAAATCAGAATTATTTCGTCCATCAAGCTGTGCTCCAATATCTCGGAGTGGTGTTGTTACACGTTTCATAGGACGACGCTTAAGGTATTCATCACCAGTTAAAATAAAGTGCCCATTTGCAGAACTTAAAAGTCCACAAAAGAGACGCATTCCTGTACCTGAGTTACCACAATCTAAGATATCAGAGCTTTCTATAATTCCATTTGAAGTAATAGAAATAACATTTCCATCATCTAATACTTCGGCTCCCAAATCTTTTATAATCTGTAGTGTATTAAGAGTATCTTCTGCTCTTAAAAAGTTTTCTACTTTCGAAGTTCCTTTTGCCAACATAGCAAACATAGCACTACGATGTGAAATCGATTTATCAGGAGCAATAGCATCGCTTTTAAATTCAAAGCTTTTTGTTTTTAAAATTGTTACCTTATTCATCGGAGTGTTAATCCCAACTCTTTTTCAAGACCTAATAGAACACTATCCATTGCATTTACGAGATCTTCTTCTTCTAATGTTTTTTCATGAGATTGAAGAACAAATCGTAAAGAAAGACTTATGTTAGCTCCAAGCTTTTCATCATGATAACTGTCTACAGGGTAAAAGCGTACAATTTCATCTGTTTTACTATCATCAATGATAGACTTGATTTTTGCATATTCCATATCTTTAGGAACAATAAAACTTAAGTCTCTAAATGAAGCTTGATATTTAGAAAATGATTTTGCTTCTTTCAAATGATAAGAAAGCATATCAAAATCTAATTCACAAACAAAGGTATTTTCTAAATCAAAATCTTTTTCAACATTAGGGTGCAATTTAAACAGTGTCCCTATTACGATGTTATCAATTAAAATATCTGAAGATTGATAAGGGTGTGCCATTTTCTCATATTTTACCGCTGGTTTTAGTGTAATATCACCTACTACATTCGATATACTCTGAACAAAAGTATCAAAATCAACTTTTTTAGCTCGACCCGCATTACTTAATTTTTCGTTTTCACTGTCATCACTACTAACAAATGTCATTTTAATTGACTCTTCACGGTCTGTTGAAAATACTGATCCTATTTCAAAAAGAGATATCTTTTTTCGATTCATTTTTGAGTTCATTTCAACTGCATTGAGAAGTGCCATCATTAATGTTGGACGTAACGTATCTAAAGTATTAACAATAGGATTTAAAAGCTCTAACTCTTTATTAACACAATCAAAACCATATTTTTCAAGTTGAAGACGTTCATTAAATACAAAGTGAACACTTTCGTAAAAAGCATTATTTGCTGCTTTATGACGATATACACGACGTTTTTTGTAAACTTCATAATCATCATTAATACGGTTTTTTTCAACAAATTGAAATGGCTTGGATTGAATATTATCAATGCCAACCATACGCACAATCTCTTCTACAAGGTCTTGACGATTAACAATATCATGGCGATGACGGGGAACAGATACAATAAAACTTTCAGATTGAGATTTTTCAATATCAAAACCTAGATCTTTTAAAATTTTAGTAATAACACGTTTTTCAATATTCATTCCAATAAATGAATTAATTTCATCAGCTGTAATACGGATTACCGTTTCATCATACTGATGTGATAGTTCAAAACTCCCACCATAAAGTTCAGATTCTGAATATTTTTCAAGAAGGGAAAGTGCTAAATCCATACCACAATGTAATTTTGGTTCACTACCGCGTGACGTTCTATAAAATAGTTCATCTTTTTTAATTTTAGTTTCATACATTTTTTTTGAAATCAGATGAGGAGGTATGTAACTTGCTTCTAAAAAAGTAACTCCATCATTTTTCACAAAACTCTCTTCGGCTTGAATAACACCTACTATTGAAGCATTCTTTGGCTTACTTTCCGTATTCTCATTAATTGAAGCATAACCATTAGTATCATTTTCAAAAAATATTTTTGATTTACTATCTTCTTCATTTTTAAAAAAATCTGCGGAGTATGCACGTAAGATAACACCAGTATTATAAGTTGCATAAAAAAGTAATGTTTCTAAATTACTCTCTTTTTTCTCTTCAATGTGTGCCATTCTAAGTTGCATTAACATTGGTAGCTTTAAATTTTTAAAGTCTATTGCTCTGTAAGATATATTTGAATCTAAAGTATCTGTATAGTTAAGTTGTAAAACACGTCCTATTCCTATCTTCTTTTCATCTAAATCTTGTTCTAAATTAGTATTAATTTTCAATGCACGACCAAGGGCAGCTGATAAATCTCTTGCAATTCCAAGAATACTTAAACAGTCACCTCTATTTGCAGTAAGTTCAATTTCAATTAAGTCATCATTAAAGTATGCATTTGTTGAAACTTCATCCCCCAATACTATAGTACCAACACTATCATCAATTATCATGATACCCGTATCAAAAGAAGGAAGTCCAAGTTCACTTGAAGAACATATCATCCCTTCACTATCAACACCACGAAGCTGCACAGGTTTGATAATTAACGATTCTTTTCCTTCAGGTGCAGGCATTTGAGCGCCAATAGTAGCGACAGCAACCGTAATACCTTCACGAACATTTGAAGCGCCACAAACAATTTGACGAATGCTACTACCGATATCAACTTTACAAATATTTAATTTATCAGCATCAGGGTGTTTTTCACACTCTAAAACTTTTCCAAAAACAATTTTGCGTGGTATTTCAAACGATTCTACTCTATCAACTTCTAATCCAATTGCATTAAACGTTTTAGCTAAAACATCTGTTGTAATACCATGAAGATCAATCCACTCATTTAACCAACTTTTTGTAACGATCATCTAAACTGCTCCAATAATCTAATATCACCCTCAAATAGAGAACGTAAATCACCAATATGGTGAATTAACATTGCAAAACGCTCAACACCAAGTCCAAAAGCATAACCACTTACATCTTTATACCCAACTGCATTAAAAACATTTTCATCAACAATTCCACATCCAAGAACTTCTAACCAACCTGTTTTTGAACATACTCTACAACCACAGCTTTTTCCTGTTTCTTTATCATGACAAAAGATACAACTA
>Ga0233442_1002665_pt1 | contig 11614 bp, 14 predicted proteins | sample SI_123_September_3_FD_182789 | JGI IMG/M metagenome (GOLD analysis project Ga0233442, IMG submission 182789) | Seawater microbial communities from Saanich Inlet, British Columbia, Canada - SI_123_September2016_150_MG | ecosystem: Environmental > Aquatic > Marine > Inlet | place: Canada: British...
CCATCTATATATGGTTCACTGGCTCTATCTGACCACCAATAGCCTTCAATCATATTAGTTTTAGTATCTATAAATATAGATGGACCTCCGAAAGCTACCATAACTAGTGCACTTCTATATGAACCATTAGAACCAACCCTATATTCTATATCTAATGCATCACTTAAGTACCAGAATCCATCTATGGGTTCTCCTATCATATCTTCTGTTACATCATTGTAACCTACATCATCTTCTGTGTATACTGCACCTGCTAGGTCTTTTACTATGTGTTCTAAGTCTATTTTTGCCATTATTTACCCTTTAATTTTTGTTTATAGTGTCTATCATAAAGCCGTCATGTAACTGCAAGTCAATTTCTAACAATTCCATATCATCAATACATATCTCATTAAAATATATATCTTTAGCTTCATGGTTATCGTTATTATCGCTAACAATAAAATCAATATCCATATTTGGATTGTAGCCCTCTAATTGCTTTAATAAATCTTTTACTTTCATTATTTATCCTTTTGTTCTTTCATCGTTGTTCCTTTTCAGCTTCTTACTGCTGAAATATTAACATTTGCGGAGCGTGTTTTGTTTCTTTTACAAAAGAAAAGAAATTTACACTACATATAACTTTAATTATAATGGAAATTAATTAATCGCCGTCAGGCGAAATTTTTTGCATAAAAAAAGAGCTGTTAAGCTCTTTTATTTATATTTAAATCCATACTAGATAGATGTTCTTCTACTTTTACTATTTGCTTTCTTTTCAACTACTTTTTTAATTGAGTATCCCTCAATATATTGACTATAAGCAATTAATTCCCCATTACTTAGTAAATAAGCTGGTTTATCGTCTGCTACTTCTTCGGCGTTCTGATCCATAAAGAAAACTAAACTATTCAAGAAACTTTCTTTTTCTTCTTCTTGACTTTCATCAATCAAAAATATATCTGAATTGTTAACAATTGATAATAGGCTGTTGTCTATCTCAAAGAATACTTTAAAATGTTCTTGTCCATTTTCTGGATTATATCTTAGTGCCACTACTTCACCTTGGTCTGTCATTGCCAAAGTCATTTCATATTTAAATAATTTACTGTCTATGCTGTAAATACAGTAGCTAGAAGCTTTTGTATAATTAGTTCCTAAGATCTCTTTGTCAAAGGGACTTGATTCTGTAATTAGTTCCCATTTGCTACCTTTTTGGCTCTTTTCTAGTTGCTTATAAAAGTCTTTTAATTCCATCTGTACGCCTGAAATGATATTGGTTGCTGTTGCTAACTCTGTATTGATTAGGTGCTTTTGGTCATTTAGTTCTAAGATTAGTTTTGTATTTGCTTTCATTTTGTTTTTCCTTTTGCCTTGTTTGGCTCTTTAGGTTCTATCTTCTTTTTGGCTATGATATAAATTCCCTTTTTGTATATATATTATATCTAAAGTTATCCATTTATTCCTTTAAATTTACACTTTTTACTTCTAAATTTCTAAATTTATAAATAGTTTCTTTTTGCTTTCAATCCTTTTTTTTTGACCTTCTGGCGAAGAAATCTCTCTGATAAGAGTCTCCGAAGGAAAGATTAAAAGAAAATAGAGCCATAAAGAAAGTATTTAAATATTTCTGTGGTTCTATATGATTTTTACTTAGCATATCTTCTCAAAGATATTAATAAGTAAACTAATTAGATATGGTTCCTGAACTATTTACATATGATATTCTTATTAGCCATTGGCAATAGCCCTGATAGGAGCGATATACTTTTTAGAATAAAAAGATTTAGCGGATAGCAGGTTTCTGCTCCATATTTATTGTGTGTTACTTATTATTTATTACTTGTTGCTGTTCTTGAATGAATAGTATGTAAGTATTGTTATCCATAGTATTATTCCTGCTACTGTTATTATTTCTTCCATTATGTTCTCCTTTTGTTTGTTTTGGTTGTATAATATATTAGGTTGGTATTATGTGAGTTGTAGTTAGGTATACGAAGATAGATAGATTGTGTGTACCTTACTTTATCTTTGTTCTATCCCTACTTTATCCTTACTCTATCACATACATTACACTATATTTACCACTCTAATCTCCCTTTCTTAACAACCTTAACCCTATAAGGCTCTATATATCAATGGGGGGATTTCGTAAATTCCATTCAATAGGTATGCCTAAATATTTTCTGACCCTAAAAATAAGACTCCTAAATATTTTCTAACCCCAAATTTTAAGTACTATCAGATATTTTCTAACCCATTTTTTCTAGTACTCATTATCTCTTCCATTACAGGTTCAACTATATCACTTAAACTCTCCCACATATGATAATAATACTTTGCTGTATAATTACTTCTAACTTGATGTATATATTTTGCGTCAGTACTATCAATAGTACGAATAAAAGTATTCTCAATATTAATATGTAAGTTAGCTATCATACTTGCTTGAAAATGAGCCAATGATTTAAAGTCATTATCTTGAGCAGTATAATTTAAAAAGAATAGAACCACATTGTAAACTAATCTTCTAGTTACATTCTTTCTGGCTCTAATCTTTTTGTATAATTTTCTATGTGCTATCTTTGTTCTGTATGTGTTTAGTTGATAAGTATAATATTGTTTTGTTAAGAGCCAGTCTAATCTTCGTTCAGCATTATCTATTGTTGATTGTTTTACTTTAGTATATATACGATCTTCTTTCTTTCCCCTATATGCAACTGGTGCATTACAACCAAAGAATGATGTATGAAGTGATTGCTGATATGGTGTTGTGGCTCTGCCAACATGACCTATTCTTATTCTTTTGTCTTCCAATCCTCTTGTTAGTAGCTTCTTTTGACAAGAAGAACAGTAAAGTACTGTTGATATTATAGGGGTATGACACTCAGGACAGAAGCCGTTTGTTTCAGACTTGTCCTTTTGGTAACGCATATGATTCTCTTCTGTGTTCCAGTATGGCATAATTGACATCTAAATTCCTTTTTGTTATTATAGCAACGAAAGGTTTAAGAATGGAAGCAATAATAAAAATGCTTGAAGAGATTCAAGATAAATATGCAAGTAGATCTCTGGTTCTACAGTTGTCAAACAGGGATGTTAGCGACTATGATAGAGGAATTATAGCTGGTGAGATAAGAATGCTTACTAGAATAATGACGGAGTTAGCTAATGATAAGTCTAAGATACTTTAATGAAGAAGATGTAAATGTTTTAACAGAAATGTTAGAAGAGTTTGCAACAGAAACATTTGGTACCGAAGAGCCAACAGTAGATGTAGATCAATTTGTAGATGGACACAGTTATATCTATCTGATTATAAGAGATAGTGAAGTAATTGGATTTACTAGTTTTACTGCTATGGATTACTATGGAATGAGAGATATGGTTCTGAACCATGATTACCTTTATGTAAGAAAAGGGCATAGACGAAGTAAAGCAATGCACATAGTCAATCTTCAAGCAGGAAAAATTATTGATGTATTAAAATGTAATTTAAGCATTCCACTTGCTAATGGTACCCTAGAGCAAGGGCTTAATAGACGGATTAAATCGAAACTGATGTACTCAACTTATGAGTATAAATATGAAGACGTAGCTACAGAATATGATAGACTACAGAAAAAAATATATAAGGATAAATAATGGGAAAAAAATCTTCAAGTACGGCAGCTCAACCAATAGTAGCACCAACAGCTCCAGTAGAGGAAGCTAGTGTAGAGATAGACGAGGAATCTGAAAAGAAGAGATTGAATACTGGTAAATCTTCACTAAAGATGCCAGTAACTACTACTCCAACTACAGGACTAAAGGTTTAATATGGGCTGTTGTAGTAGTTTAAGAAGAAGTGTAAAAAAGGCAGTAAAGAAAGTTACTAAACCAATAGAGAAGGCAGCCAAGAAAGTATCGTCTAAAGTTGTTCCAGACAAGATAGAGAAGGAAGTAAGTGAAGCAATAAAGAACACTAGAAGATATGCTGCTGATTTAGAGGATAAAGCTAAAGGTCAAGAGACTAACACTGAAGCTGAAATAAGAAGAGCAATAGAACAAGCAGAACAAGATGCTACAGGTTCAGCAATGGAAGCAGAAGAAATGTCTGCAGACGAAGACGAAGAAAAGACGAAAAAGAGAGCCAGAACAAAAAAGAAATCTCTAAAAACAAAACAAACTACAGTATCTGGTGCTGGATTAAAGGTTTAATAGATGGCTGAATTAGTTAGTGCAGCAAGTAGGTATGACGAGTTAAACGGAGAAAGAAGTTCTGTTACAGACAGGGCTGAATTATGTGCCGAACTAACAATACCTTACTTGTTTAGAGAGGATGGAGCATCAGCGACAGACGATCTTGAAAGAAAATATACGCAAGGATATGGAGCCAAACTAGTTAATCATTTGGTTGGTAAGTTTGCTCTTAGTATTCTTCCGCCAAGTCAACCTTTCTATAGGTTAAGTGCAACACAAGAGGCTATGGAAGCTATCACTCAAGGTGATGAAGCTGCAGCTTTTGAAATTGAAAAGGTATTGGCAACTCAAGAAGAAGGTATTCTTAGATATATTAATAAGAGTAGATTTAGAAGTAGTCTTTATCCTGCACTTAGGTTGGCTATGGTTACAGGTGACTCACTGGTTGAGAAAATAGTTAGCAATGGCTCTTATAGAGTTTTTAATATGAGAAATTATGTTATTAAAAGAGATGCTGCTGGAAATATTCTTGATCTTATTATCAAGGAAGTTTTAGACTTTGATGCAGTACCAGAAGAAATTAGAAATACTATTCCTGACGAAAAGAAAGAAGATGAAGTAAATCTTTATACTAGAGTTAGGTTAGAAGAAAAAGTATATAAGATTAATCAAGAGATTAATGAAGAGATAGTTTCTGGCTCTGAAGAAGAGATTGATAATATTTCTGATAGATTTATATCTATTCGATGGAACAAAGTAGACGGTGAAGATTATGGTCGAAGTTTTATTGAAGAGTACCTAGGTACAATGATAGCATTAGAAAAACAAAGTCAAGTAATTAATGAGAGTGCGATAGTAGCTTCAAAAACTATATTTACAGTAAATCCAAATGGTATGACTAAGTATGAAGACTTTGTAGATGCAGCAAATGGTGATGTTATTATTGGTCAAGAGACTGATGTTGGTACGATTAAAACTAACAAACATGTTGACATGCAAGTGACACATGCTATAGTTCAAGAATATAAAAAAGAATTAGCAGAAGCATTCTTACTGGGTAGTGCTGCAATTAGAGATGCTGAAAGAGTTACAGCTCATGAAGTTCAAATGGTTGCAAGTGAATTAGAAGCAAGTTTTGGTGGTATTTATACTGCTATTGCAGAAGATATTCAAATGCCACTTATTGAGAATGCAATGAAGACTCTTAAGATTGATGGTGGTGACGATATAGATATTATTGTAACTGCAGGAGTTGAGGCTCTAGGTAGAAATATTGAGTTGTCTAAGATTAATAGTCTTATTCAAGAACTTGGAATGTTAGGTCAATTAGTTGGACAAGAAGCAGTAGCTAAAACTGTAAATGTTGCAGCGATGACAAGTGCTATGGTAGCAAATAGTGGTGTAGCTAGTAAGAATTTCTTATATAGTAAGCCTCAGATGGATCAAGCTGAAATGGCTGCAAGAGAAGAAGCTATTGGAAAAGAAGCATTGACTCCAGCTATGCAACAATTAGGTGCAGGTGGAATGCAACAACTTATGGAAGGAGAATAAAAGAATGGCAGTTAAAATTATCACAAGTGTAAATGTAGTGGTTGATGCGGAACCTATCAAGAAGGCTCCAGCTAAAAAGAAATCAGCAGCAAAAAAGAAAGAAGAGAAGTAGTATTTGGGGTATGGTGGTTTTGTCTTTCCCCATCATGCCCTACTGTTAGGAAAGACTTTTATTTATAAAGGATTAGACAATGGAAATAGATAACCAAGAAGAAACAATAGAGCTTACTCCAGAAGAGCAAGCAATCGCAGATAAAGTTACAGGTAAAGAAGTAGAAGATAATAGTGTTGTGGAGCTTCCTAGTGAAACTGCAGCAGAAGAGTCAAAAGGTGACGATGCAGAAGAATTATTCGCAGGTAAGTACCAAACATTGGGCGATCTTCTGGATGGGATTGATAATCTAAATTCAGAATTGCCAAAATATGTAATTGATGGAATGAGTGATGAGGCTTTAGAACAGCATTATTTAGAACTACAAAAGGATTTTAGTAAAAATGGTAGAAAGCACACTAAACAGGAACCAGAAGGAACTGACGAAGCGAAAGAAGAGGGTTCTGAAAAACCTGAACAAGTAAGCAAAGAACTATGGAATGAGTTAGAGTCGTACTATTCTGAAAATGGTAATATTACTAATGAAATGTATGACAAGTTAAATGCTGCTGGTATTCCAGATAGAGTAGTTGACAAGTATATGGATAGTCTTGGTGCAGATCAACAAGCATTTACAGATCAGGTATTTGAGATTGCTGGCAGTGAAGAACAGTATCAGGTTATTAAGGCATGGGCTGAAGATGGAAATATTCCAGCTAAACAGATAGAAGCTATTTCTAAAATGGACTATGATGGTATGCTTCTAAGCATGCAAGGAATTAAAGCTAAATACGATGCAGAAGTTGGTTCTAGTGAGCCAGCAACTAGAATAACTGGTGGAAATAAGTCTAATAATTCAGGTTCTTATGGAAGTCAAACAGAGTATATTTTAGATATTTCTGATAAACGATATGGTAACGACAAGAAGTATACCTACGCGGTTGACACTAAATTTACTAATAGTAAAAATCTACAGTAGCTTGACAACTTTGTGTAAAGTGTGCTAGGATTCCATTAGATTATTTACTAATGACCTCAGCCTCTTTCCAAAGAAGAGATTTATTGAGATACCCAGATGTAATAAGATAAACAGGTATTCAGTAGAGGTGTGGCAAAGAGCCATAAATAATAATTTTAAACATATAAAAGGAAATTTAATATGTCAGTAGTAAGTACAAAAACAGGATTAGCATTACAAATCTATGCTAAAACAATCGCAGCAGTAGAAAGAAAGAATGTATTCAAGGAACTATGTACAGTTCAAACAATTATGTCAGGATTCTCTCACAGATTTAATGTAATGGGAACTGGAATTGATACAGATGTATCTTCATTCGCATTAGGATCAAACCCAGCTGAAACTCAATTATCAGTTAACAAAAGAGATATTACTGTTGATAGAACTTTAACATCAAGAAAGAAAATTGATAACTGGGAAAAGAAAGCAGCTAACTTTGATATGGTATCTGCAGCAGTAGATCAAAATGCAACTTCAATGGCTATCAAGATTGATAAGTTAGTTGTAGCAGAATTAAATACAGCAATGGGTGAAGCTCAATTATTAGCAGAAGATGGTTCTGGTAAAGTTGTTCAAGATTCAGCTGGTGAAGTTACTGATACAGTAATCGGTACAGGTACAACTGCAGAAGCTAAAGGTGATGCTTTATTAGAAGCTATGTTCGCTGCTGGTTCTGTACTTGAAGGTAAGGATCAAGTTGGTAAACAAAGATACTTTGTAACTTCTCCAACTATGTATGACAAATTAGTACTTTCTAAAAAAGGTGTTAATGCAGATTACAACTCTGGTGCTAATGGTTCTATTGCTGAAGGTAATGTTTTAACTATTGATGGTGTTCAGATTCTTAAGTCTAACAACTTAGATACTGCTCCAAGTAACATTAGTGCTGGTACAACTCTTGCAGGTTGGTTCTTCACTGAAGACGTAATCGGTATTACTGAGTTAATCGGTCTTAACACTACTGAGTGGGAAGAAAAGAAAGAAAAATGTTACTACACTGATGTAGAGTATGCAGCAGGTTTCGGTGTTCTTAACCCAGCTTCTTTAGTTGCTATTACTTACTAGTCTTAACAGCTAAAAGAAAACAATAAAGGGAGGGAGGTAACTCCTTCCCTTTTTTTTATTTATGAAAGGAAATCTATGAATAAAAGAGACGCAATAAATGAAATACTTTTAAGTCTTAACGAATTACCTTTAGATGTTAGTGACGCAGTTGAAGATATTGGGATTGCAGTAATTGTAGACAAAGAACTAGATATTGCAAAAAAGAAAATTCTAGCACAAGGTTGGTTCTTCAATAAGATGACTAGAACTTTGTATCCTAACACGTCAGGATATATCGTTATACCTGAATCTTTTCTGTCAGTAGATGGTGGAGATAATGAAACTACTCTTATGGTTCGAGATTGGAAGTTATTTGATAAGGCTACTATGTCATATCTGTTTGAAGAGCCAAAAGAATGTATAGTTACAGAAGACATTGTCTTTGATGACTTACCATTTCATGCAGCAAACTATGTAGTGCAAACAGCATCTTTGCAGGCATATATAAACATTATTGGTAATAGTGAAGATATTCAACTTAGAGCCAGTGCAGTGCAACTTGCTAAGATTGAAGCACTAAGAGACAATGCAAATAATGTAGATGGTAATATATTGGCAGCAACATACGCCTCTAACCTACTAGACAGAACAGGACTGTAGTATGGCTCTTGTAAATCATAACATAAACAATATGGCAGGTGGAGTATCACAACAACCTGATGAGTCTAGGTTTGATAATCAAGTAGAGTCTATGGACAACTTTATGGTTACAGCTGCTCAAGGACTAAGAAGAAGAAATCCTGTGGCTCAAGTTAATACTACAGCAAGGAACCATACTGACACTATGGCTGTCCATTCTTATGATAGAGGTGATGGTCTTAACAAGTATGGTATGATTGTTGATAATGACGGGCTTAGGATATTTGACGAGGCAGGAAACCCTAAGACAGTTAATATTGTAGGCGGAACTGATCCTATTGCTCAATGGGGAAGTACTGATTGGAGTACTAATATTCAATTCTTAACAGTAGGAGATACAACTTGGGTTCTAAATAAGAATATGGTTATTAGAAGTTCTCTTGAAGCAGCTGAAGAAAGAATAGATCGAGCATTTTATTGGATTAAAAAATCATTTGACAATGGTCAGGACGAAGGATATACATATCAAGTGGTTCTTGATGGAATAACTCACGAGATAAATTCTACTGATACTATTGCAGCAATAGAGAATGTAGATGTAAGTAATCCTGTTCTTCCAGAAAAGCATGGATTACTTAAGAAGATTAATGACATATCTATGACCACAAGAATTTTTGCTAAGAACTCTGGTTCTATACTGACAATAATCAAGGGGTCTATGGCTTCAGTAGCTGAGACTATTGGTGGAACTGCTTATTCTGCAATACCAATAGCACCTGCTGGATATAAATACATTAGGGTAGCTACCGATACTAATGGAACCAATGCAGGGTATCATGACATTACAGACGGTACTGGAAGATATGAAGCATATAATAAAATGATTAGCGGTGGAGCCATGTACACAACTTCTGGTTGGGTAGATGCTGCATCTATGAGTTGGGGAGTAAGTGGCTCTCATGAATATGCTTTAGTTAATGTTCAATATTATAAAGATAACAACTATAGTCTGTATGGCTCTACGACTACAAGAATAATTCAAAGATACAGTGATGGAAATACATTTACTTTTGAGTCTGGAGATTCATGGGGTAATCAGGCAAGTGTTGGTTGGAAAGATAGTGTATCTAAAATATCTAACTTGCCTTCTTCTATGGACGGATTTACAAATGAAGAAATAGGAACTATTGCCATTACTGGTACAGATAAAGATTCATTTACTAACTACTACTTGTCTTGGGAAGATGATCACTGGAAAGAAACTTATGAAGACGGAACAAAGATGACTTTAGACAAGTTGACTTTACCAGCAAAGATAGTTCAGATAGACGATGATACTTTCGAACTTGGATTCAATGATGATTGGATTGATAGAGTTAAGGGAGATGAAGATTCAAATCCAGCACCGAGCTTTATAGATTATACTATCTCAAATATGTTCTTCTTCAAGAATAGATTAGGATTTACTTCTGAAGAGAATGTTATCTTGTCTGAGACTGGATATTATTATAACTTTTTTGCTACTACAGTAATGGAAGTATTGGATAGTGATCCTATTGATGCAGGGGTTGATAGTAATACAGTATCTGTTATCAGGAATGTAAATGCTACTGCTGGGGCTCTTACTTTATGGGCAGATAATGCACAGTTCTTATTGAGTGGTGGTGAGATTTTATCCCCAGCAACTACAAGAATAAGTCAGACTTCTAGTTATGCGTGTGACAATGGATTGTCTCCGTTGGTTGTAGATAATGAGATTATTTACTTTAATAAAAAAGGTAGTTCTCTTGAAGCATTAAGTTATGCTCCTGCATCACTGCAGGCTGATAAGTCTAGTGCTGAATCAATTAGTGCTCATGTACCAACTTATTTACCGTCTACTATATCTTCAGTTAAAATTGCTTCTGCTTATAATATGATGTTTTTAGTGTCTGGCTCTAATTCAAATACTATTTATGTATATAAGTATCATATTCAAGGTGGGGCTAAAGTTCTTAGTGCATGGTTCAAGTGGAACTTTGCAGATACAATAAGAGCCATTGAGGTTCTGAATAATAAATTGTTTGTATTGGCAAATGATAGAGATATTCTATCTTTAGAGTTGGAACCACAAAATATTGAAGAAAACTTCTTAGACAAGGGAACGGTTAGTTATGATTCTAGCGTAATTATGTCAAAGTATAATGTGTCTACACAGCAAGGTACACAGACGATTAGAGAACCATTCTATGTTAAGAATATTAAGGTTAGTAGACAAGGCAAGGTCGACTTCGATATAATCAACGAAGAAAGAAACAGCACTACGACTGTAGCATCTAAACATTTAGATAGAAAGTTGGTAGTTGGAGGAAACTCTAGCAAGGTCAAGACAGGTTTTTCAACATCTTATGACACTGGGTGTCAGATAGATACGGTTAGTATTGAAGGTAGACTTCAATCTAAATCAAGAAATGTATAAAGGAATATAAATGGCTTTATCAACAGAGTCGTACTCAGCAGACGGACTACAGAAGGAATTTACAGTAGCAAATACTGTTCTTTCTGAATCACATGTAAGAGTACATTATTACTATGACAGTATAGATCATTCAGTATCAAGTGACGACTGGGATCTATTAGGTAGTACTATTTTGTTTGCTACGGCTCCAACGGCTGGACATGTAGTAAAGATTACAGTATCAAGTGACGGAACAGGACTAGATGATTCTCCTACAAATATATCAACAGTTGCAGATAATATTGATGATGTGGTTCTGGCAGGACAAAGTGCTGTGGCTATACAAACAGTAGCAGACAACATACTAGATATTAACACAAACGTTACAAATATAGTAGCGATTCAAAATGCAAGTGCAAACGCAAATACTGCAATAGCTAAAGCTCAAGAAGCTAGTGAGAGTGCAAGTACGGCCTTAGAATTAAAAAATACAGTAGTAGAAAAAGAAGCATTAGTTAATCCTCATTATGGTGCTATAGATAGTATTGCAGCTGTTGAGGTATTAGAGGATATGAATATCTTAGCTAATACTCAAACACTAGCTGACATTGAAGCGGTAGCAGGTATTGCAGACCTTATTGAAGAAGGAGTTGGCTCTATTGGCAATACA
>Ga0233442_1002670_pt1 | contig 11602 bp, 10 predicted proteins | sample SI_123_September_3_FD_182789 | JGI IMG/M metagenome (GOLD analysis project Ga0233442, IMG submission 182789) | Seawater microbial communities from Saanich Inlet, British Columbia, Canada - SI_123_September2016_150_MG | ecosystem: Environmental > Aquatic > Marine > Inlet | place: Canada: British...
GACAAAGAAGGGGACCATCACTGTCTCTCCCGGCGCGGGTGGCTATCTCTTGGAGCGCAATAGAGCCAAATCCGGCCACGGTGGCAACCCGGCTTGCTGGAGTTTATTCAGCGCGTTAGAGCAGGGGGCGAAAGGCCCTGAATACCATGAGATTGCCATGAGCATACCGATTGCGCTCACGATTGCCGGCTCGGATTCGAGCGGAGGCGCCGGCATTCAGGCCGACCTCAAGACGTTCGCCGCCTGCGGTGTCTATGGTGCGTCCGTGATCACCGCGCTGACGGCGCAGAACACGCAGGGCGTGACCGGCATCCATGATGTCCCGGCCGACTTCATCACCGCGCAGATCGATGCGGTATTCTCCGATCTCAATGTGAAGGCCGTCAAGATCGGCATGGTGGCTCGCCATGAGGCGATCGACGTCATCGCTGCCGGCCTCGATCGCTGGTCGCCGAAGCATATTGTGCTCGATCCGGTGATGGTTGCGACATCGGGCGACCGGTTGCTGTCGTCCGACGCGATCGACGCCCTGCGCACCAAGCTCTTTCCGCGCGTCGGTCTGATTACGCCGAACCTGCCGGAGGCCGCCGCGCTTCTCAATGAGGCCATGGCGGAGAATGAAGCGGACATCGAGGCTCAGGGCAGGCGGCTGCTGGCGATGGGCTGTCCCGCCGTTCTGATCAAGGGCGGTCACGGAACCGGTCCCGAGAGCACCGACTATCTGATCGATAAACATTCCGTCGTGCGGCTCGCTGCCCCGCGCATCGCGACCAGCAACACCCACGGAACGGGTTGCTCGCTGTCATCGGCCGTCGCAGCAGGTCTTGCCAGGGGCGACGGCCTCGAAGCCGCCGTTCGCAATGCCAAGGCGTACATCAGCGCAGCCATCGCCGCGGCCGACCGGCTCGACGTCGGTCGCGGCCACGGACCGATTCACCACTTTCACGCGTTCAACTGAAACCAAGCGCGACAAGCTGCCGCGCTTGTCGCCTGTTTGTCGCACTCCGCTGGTAATCGCCAATAAGCGAATGAAAATCTGATTCCTCAGATCGCTTATTGGAACCAAGATGATCTCATCCGATCTCGACAAATCCGTTGTTCAAACTGCTTACGCGCGTTGGGCGCCGATCTATGACGCCGTGTGCGGACCGGTCATGGTGAAGGGCCGGCGCGCAGCTGCTGCGGCAGCGCGGGCCATCGGCGGCAAGATCCTTGAGGTCGGCGTCGGCACGGGGTTGTCGTTCGACGATTACGACACCAGCACCGAGATCACCGGCATCGATATGAGCGCGCCGATGCTCGAGAAGGCGCGAGCCAAGATGACGAGCGGGAAGTACCCGTTCGTCAAGGCCGTGCACCAGATGGACGCTCATCAGATGACGTTCGCGGATGCGACCTTCGATTGCGTCGTGGCGCAGTTCGTCATCACGCTGGTCGCCAATCCCGAGCAGGTGCTGTCCGAATGTCATCGCGTCGTGAAGCCGGGCGGGCGGATCATCCTTGTCAACCACCTGTACTCGGAAGTCGGTGTGGCGGCGGCGGTCGAGCGCTGGGCCGCGCAGAAAACCCGGGCGCTGGGGCTGCGTCCTGAATTTCCCTTCGCGCGGCTGCAGGCCTGGGCGCAATCAAACGCAGGCACGACCCTCGTCGAGCGGCGCAAAGTTGCGCCGTTCGGCATCTACACACTGGTTTGTTTCGAGCGGACTCTCAATTCGCAGGCCGCGTGATCTGTCATCACGCTGTCATGGATTTTTGATAAAGGCTCGCGCATGGAAAGACAGGCTATCAGCGATAGCAGTCCCGAACGACGCTTTCGCACTTTGTTTATCTCCGATGTTCACCTCGGAGCCCGCGGTTCGCAAGCCGACCGCCTTCTTGACTTCCTCCGTTGTCACGATGCCGACACCATCTATCTCGTTGGCGATATCATCGACGGATGGGCTTTGAAGTCCAGTTGGCACTGGCCGCAATCACATAACGATTTCGTCCAGAAGATGCTGCGCAGGGTGCGCAAGGGCGCGCGCGTCATCTACATCCCCGGCAACCACGACGAATTCCTGCGCTCCTATTACGGTACGCACTTCGGCGGTGTGGAAGTTGTCGAGAACGCCGTTCACGAAGGTGCCGACGGCAAGCGCTATCTCGTCATTCATGGCGATATCTTCGACCTCGTCGTTCAGAACGCGCGCTGGCTCGCGCATCTTGGCGACAAGGCCTATGATTTCGCGATCCAGATGAACCGGCTGGTGAATGCCTTCCGCAAACTGTTCGGTGTGCCTTACTGGTCGCTGTCGCAGTGGGCCAAGCAAAAGGTGAAGAACGCGGTCAACTATATCGGCGCGTTCGAGCAGACGTTGGCCGGTGAAGCCAGGCGCCACGGAGCTGATGGCGTGATCTGCGGCCACATTCACTACGCGACGATCCGCGACGAGAACGGCATCCGCTACATGAACTGCGGCGACTGGGTCGAGAGCTGCACCGCGCTGGTCGAGCACGAGGACGGGCGTTTCGAAATCCTGGTATGGACCGATCCGCTGCGCCGATCTCAGCCGGTGCCTCGCGTGACGGCGCAGGCGGCCTGATGCGCATTCTGGTCGCAACGGACGCCTGGCATCCGCAAGTCAACGGTGTGGTGAGAACGCTCACCAAGATGGCGGAAGCCGCCGCCTCGATGGGCGTCGACGTCGAATTCCTCACGCCGCAATCGTTTCGGACTATTGCACTGCCAAGCTACGCCGATCTGCATGTCGCGCTGCCAAGCCCGGGCAAGATCGCGCGCATGATCGAAGAGGCGCAGCCCGACTACATCCATATCGCGACCGAAGGTCCGATCGGAATTCTGGCGCGGCGCTATTGCCAGAAGAACAAGGTGCCGTTTACGACGAGCTTCCATACCCGTTTTCCCGAGTATGTCTCCGCGCGATTCCCGATTCCGGAATCCTGGGTCTGGGCCGCGCTGCGCTATTTTCATGGCACCAGCGACGCAGTAATGGCGGCGACGCCTGCGCTTGCAGATGAACTGCGCGGACGCGGCTTCCGTAATGTCGTGCTGTGGTCGCGCGGTGTCGATGCCGAGTTGTTTCGGCCGCGCGATTTCGATCTCGCTCTGCCGCGGCCGGTCTTTCTCTCGGTCGGCCGCGTCGCCGTCGAGAAGAACCTCGAGGCGTTTCTGGGGCTGGATTTGCCCGGCACCAAGGTCGTGGTCGGCGACGGCCCGGCGAAAACCGAACTTGAGCGCAAGTATCCCGATGCGGTGTTTCTCGGCACCATGCAGGGTGAGGCGCTCGCGGAAACATATTCCGCCGCCGATGTGTTCGTATTTCCGAGCAAGACCGACACCTTCGGTCTGGTGCTGCTTGAAGCGCTGGCCAGCGGCGTACCCGTCGCGGCGCTGCCGGTGTCCGGCCCGCTCGATGTGATCGGTGATGCGCCGGTCGGCGTGCTGAACAACGATCTGCGTGCAGCCTGTCTGGCCGCGCTGGATATTCCGCGCGAAGCCTGCCGCGATTTTGCTGCGTCCCGAAGCTGGGGTGCCTGTGCGCAGGCGTTCATTGACAATGTGACGCGCGAGCGACCGCCTCAGGTCAAGCGCCGCTGGCGGCGGCGGCTGGCCCGGCGGCTCCGATTGACATCGGAATCCGTGCCCACCGCCTGATCGCATAGCCGTTGTTCCCTAGTGTGGTGGTTCGCAAGTCCGCATCATTTCTACAGCGCATTCTTTTGCGGACTTGCGAACCAAAACCACACTGGAATCTATAATTGCTAGTGTCCTTCCGAATCCGAAGTTCGCTCGGGCGGGTGCTGCAGAATGAGGCGAACTTCGGATTCGGGACACTAGCGATCTTGCTCTGAAAGACTGGCGCGCTATACATGCGCCATGGCCTCTCTTGTTCTCCCGACAAATGTCGATATCGAAACCGCCGCGCGCGTTCTCGCGCCCGTCGCCGTCAGAACCCGTCTCATCACGTCACCTGCGCTCGATGCACTGACTGGCGGACGTATCTTCCTCAAACCCGAGGTGTTGCAGCGAACAGGTTCTTTCAAGTTTCGCGGCGCTTTCAACAAATTATCCTCCATTCCGGAAGCGGCACGGAAAGCAGGCGTCGTCGCGTTCTCGTCGGGCAATCACGCGCAGGGCGTCGCGGCTGCGGCGCAGATCCTGAACATGCCGGCGGTGATCGTGATGCCGTCCGATGCGCCGGTCTCCAAGATCGAGCGCACCAAGAGCTATGGCGCAGAGGTCGTTCCCTATGACCGCGACAAGGAAGACCGCGATGCCATCGCGCGGGGTCTCGCGAGCAAGCGCGGGGCGACCGTTGTTCCGCCCTATGACGATCCGTGGGTGATCGCGGGGCAGGGGACAGTCGGCCGCGAGATCGCGGAGGACTTTGCCGCGCTTGGCTTGACGCCCGACATCGTGTCCGCGCCCGCGTCCGGTGGCGGCTTGATGGCCGGCATTGCTCTCGCGACGAAAGCGAAGTTTCCGAATGCCGGTCTGGTGACTGTCGAGCCCTGCGGTTTCGATGATCACGCTCGGTCATTCAGCGCTGGGAAGCGCGAGCCTCACCGGGCGGTTGGCCGTACCATCTGCGATGCGCTGATGGCATCGATTCCCGGCGAGATCACATTCGCGGTCAACCAGAAGAATGGCGTGCAGGGCGTCACGGCAACCGACGATGAAGTCGCGACGGCCGTGGCATTCGCGTTTCGCGAACTGAAGCTCGTGGTTGAGCCGGGCGGTGCCGTCGCGCTGGCCGCACTTCTCGCAGGGCATATCGATGCCAGGGGCAAGACGGTTGCGATCGTGCTGTCCGGCGGCAACGTCGACGCGGATCTCTACGCGCGCCTGATTCAGTAGGCGTCACAATTCGGTCTTTTTCTCGCCTTTTGCAGCGAAGATTGCCGCCATTCTGCCTTTAGCTGAAGAACGCGACTTTTTCCGCCTGGCTCATGCGCCGAATGGGCGCGAGCGGATCGCTGCGCGGTGAAACCGGCCTTGCGATGATCCCGCTGGCGAGCAGGCTTGCGCCCAGCGACGCCGGCGCAGTTGCCGCTATCTCAGGCTCAATCTCAAGAACCGGTTCCGGTGCGGACTCCGGCACAAGCTCCAGATGCACCGCCTTAACCGGCTCCGGCGCTTCATCCAAGTCTATGATCGCCGCAGCCATCTCTACTGGCGGGATGTCGTGCGTCAGCAGAACCGTTTCGGCCACCATTTCTGGCAACGACTCTTCCGAAGCGGAGATCGCTACGTCGAACAGTTCGTCATCGACGATGGCCATCTGCAGTTCGTCGGACGTTTCCGCCGGCGCCGGACTGAAATCGACGGTATGGAGGACCGCAACAGGTCCGGGCTCGGCTTGCGGCTCCATCGTGGAAGGGGCGATAGCTTCGATATCTCGCGCGGCTTGATCGAAGGCTTGCAAAACGCCATTGCGAAGTCCGCCGGCGGCGACGTGATCGCAGGCAGCGTTGATTGCATCGACCTGAGACTCAAGCAGAGAGCAGATGCGGCCGTCCGCGCCGGACTCGCGCAGTCCCCAGGCGATTTCGCGGATCACGCGCGCGCATTTGCGCGACGGCGCGAGGGCTTCATCGAAAACCGGACCTGACAGCGTCGCCGAGACGCTTTCGCGGGCAGCCGCGACGATCGCCTGGACCGCGGCTATTGCTTGAGGCAACCCGTTTGAACGCGGTTCAATAGGTGGCGGTTCGCTCAGCGCTTGCTGCTTCTGTTCTTCCTTCTGGGCGGCAAGCGAGCTTTCGATCCGCGCCACCGCTTCCAGCACCATGGCGGTGTCGGCGTTCCGGTTGCGCTTCGTGTATTCGTCCAGAAACCAGCGGCCGCGCGCAGTCTCCAGAAAGGCTTCGCGAATAGCCTCAAAGTCCGCGTCTGTCGGAGATGCGGCGCGGGCTGAGATCGGCGACAGGGCGAAGGCTTCGTTGGCCATAAAAACCTGTAGGACAGAAACGCGTTGAGGCAATCCGCACGCAAAAGCGATGTCCAGATACGCCGAACACGCGCTAAACATTCACCAACACGAACCGCGGCGAATCGCAATTCCCTTGCTCACCAGAGAATCACAAAAGCATCCGGCCGGGCAATCCGTTGCTCGCCGATTTGCCGTCGGCGCCAGCCTGTTTTACGCCTCAACGCTGGGCATGGGCGGAACATACCTGCCGTTCTTTCCGGTCTGGCTGAAGGCCATCGGTGTGGACGTGTCGTGGATCGGCATTATCACGGCGGTGCCGTCGTTCTCCCGGTTTACCGTCCTGCCGTTCGTGACCGCCTTCGCCGAGCGGCGTCAGATCTTGCGCGAGGCCATGATCATACTGGCTTTCGCAACAGCGTTCGGATTTGTTCTCGTGGGATTGCTGCATCACCCGCTCGCGATCCTGATTGTCTTCGGGCTGATGGCCTGCGCCTGGACGCCGCTGGCGCCGCTGACTGACGGTTACGCGCTGAAAGGTGTGGTGCGCTACGGCCTGAACTATGGGCCGATGCGGCTATGGGGCTCCGCCGCTTTCATCGTCGGCGCGATGGGAGCCGGGCTGCTGCTGTCAACGATCGACCCGCAATATCTGATCTGGGCCATCGTGGCGGTGGCTTTCCTGAGTGCATTCGTCAGCCTCGGTCTCGCGCCGCTGGATGCGCCTGCCAGCGCGGCTCCTCCTGCACGTGCCAGCCGCTTGCTACGAAGGCCGCTGTTTCTCTCGATCATCGGTGCTTCGGCGCTGATCCAGGCCAGCCACGCGGCCTATTACGGTTTCTCTGCAATCACCTGGCAGAATGCCGGCCTTGGCGGCATCACCATTGCGGCGCTGTGGTCGCTCGGCGTGATCGCCGAGATCGTGATCTTCGCGATCTCGCCGCGCTTCACCCTGTCGCCGGCGGTCCTTGTCATGATCGGCGCGGCGAGCGGCGTGTTGCGCTGGGTGATTACCGCACAGGAGCTTCGGATCGAGGTTCTCGCAGTCGCTCAGCTCATGCACGGACTGACCTTCGGGATCACGCAGGTCGGTACTGTGGCGTTGCTGGTTCGCAACGTGCCGCATCAGCTCCTCGCCAGCGCGCAGGGCTATTTGTCCGCCCTGACAGGCATCAGCTTTAGTATTGCCATGGTGTGTTCTGGACTGATCTACGCCCGGGTCGGCGAGGGCGTCTATTACGCGATGGCTGCGATAGCGCTTGCAGGCGGTATCGTGATGACCCTCGCGCGCAAGCGCCTCGACACGCATCACGCGGTGATGGACTAACCCCAGAGACCGGCGTCGGGCGGATACACCGTGCTGCCGTCATAGCGCAGGCCGTTGTCGCGGTCCTTGGCCAGCAGCAACGGGCCGTCGAGATCGACCACGCGCGCGCCCTGCGCGATCATCATCGCGGGGGCCATCGCCAGCGATGTGGCGACCATGCAGCCGACCATCAGGTCAAATCCCAGCGCTCGGGCGGCTTCAGCCATCGCCAGCGCCTCAGTGAGACCGCCCGTCTTATCGAGCTTGATGTTGATGGCGTCGTAGCGATCGCGCAGGCCTTCGAGCGACGCGCGGTCATGCACGCTTTCATCGGCGCAGACGGCCACGGGCCGCTTGATGCGCGCCAGAGCCTGATCCTGACCGGCGGGCAGGGGCTGCTCGATCATGGTCACCCCGGCATCGGCGCAGGCCGCCAGATGCCGTTCCAGATCAGCCTCGGTCCAGGCCTCGTTGGCATCGACAATCAGCTCGCTGGCCGGGGCGGCCTTGCGGACGGCCGCGATTCGGGCCTCGTCGCCGTCGCCGCCGAGCTTGATCTTGAGCAGCGGACGATGGGCGGCCTTCGCGGTCGCCTCCGCCATGGTCTGCGGCGTGCCCAGCGAGATCGTATAGGCGGTGGTCAGCGGGCGCGGCTCGGGGCGTCCGAGGAGTTCCCAGATACGCTTTTTTGCCACCCTGGCGTCCAGATCCCACAGCGCGCAATCGAGCGCGTTACGGGCCGCTCCAGGGCGCATCTGTGATTGCAGCGCCTGCCGGTCCAAACCGCCGTGCAACGCGTCCTGCAGGCTAAGAATGGCCGCGAGCGTTGCCTCCGGTGTCTCGTTGTAGCGGGCATAGGGAACGCATTCGCCGCGCCCGATAATGGCCTTACCATTAAGGCCTTGGCGACTTACCTCAGCCACAATCACAACGGCTTCTGTCTTGGCGCCCCGGCTGATGGTGAAGCCGCCGGCAATGGGCCAGCGCTCGATCCGGGCGGCGAGAGTCAGCGATGGCATCATTTGTGAAATCGATTTTCGTGAGGGCGGGCTTGCTCGGACGCGGCAATTATGGCTCTTAAGGTCATCCCCGTACAGATTGTTGGCATCGTGGTAGGTTGTTTGCCCGACCGGGCACGGAATCGGCGCAGGAGTTGGGCTTGAACGGCAATCCGACATTGGAGCAGGTGAACGTCGGCGCAGGTCTTGCGCTGCGCGCGGCTGGCCAATGGACCGTCCATCACGCGCCCGACCTCGAAAAGATCGTCGAAGACACCGAACGGCTGTCCGGCCGGCCTGCCAACATCGTGATCGACGTGTCGCAGGTCTCCAGTCTCGACACCTTCGGGGCCTGGCTGATCGAACGGCTGCGCCGCAGCCTGACCCAGGGCGGCGTCGAGCCCAATGTCGCCGGTCTGTCCGCCAACTATGCAAGCCTCGTGAACGAGGTCCGCCAGGTAAAATCCGGCATCGTGCACAAGCGCCAGCGGCAAACCCTGCTTGGCATGCTTGACGGCATAGGCCGCAGCGTCGTCGATGTCGGCGGTACGCTGGTCGGGCTGATCGGCATGCTGGGGGCGATCCTCAACGCGATGTTCCGGGTGATCCGCCATCCGACCAGCTTCCGCTTCACCTCGATGATCCATCATCTCGAGCAGGTGTGCTGGCGTGCGGTGCCGATCGTGGTGCTGATCACGTTCCTGATCGGCTGCATCATCGCCCAGCAGGGTATCTTCCATTTCCGCAAGTTCGGCGCCGACGTCTTCGTGGTCGACATGCTCGGTGTGCTGGTGCTGCGCGAACTCGGCGTATTGCTGGTGGCGATCATGGTCGCCGGCCGCTCCGGCAGCGCCTATACGGCCGAACTGGGCTCGATGCGGATGCGCGAGGAAGTCGATGCGCTGCGCACCATGGGTTTTGATCCGACCGAAGTGCTGATCCTGCCGCGGATCGTTGCGCTGATCATCGCCATGCCCATTCTGGCCTTCCTTGGCGCGATGGCTGCGCTCTATGGCGGCGGGCTTGTCGCGTGGGGTTACGGCGGCGTGCAGCCCGACGCGTTTCTTATCCGCCTGAAGGAAGCAATTTCGATCAATCATTTCACGGTGGGCATGGTGAAGGCGCCGTTCATGGCGCTGGTGATCGGCATCGTGGCGTGTGTGGAAGGCGCTGCAGTCAAGGGCAGCGCCGAGTCGCTCGGCCAGCACACCACGGCATCGGTGGTGAAATCGATTTTCTTCGTCATCGTCATGGATGGCCTGTTCGCGATCTTTTTCGCGACGATCAATATTTAGGACCAGACGATGGCGGCCTATTCCGACGATGCGATTATCCGCGTGCGCGATCTCACGGTGAAGCTGAACGAGAACCTCATTCTCGATCATCTCGACCTTGATGTGCGGCGGGGCGAGATCCTCGGTTTCGTCGGCGCATCCGGCGCGGGCAAGTCGGTGCTGACGCGCACGATCATCGGTCTGATCCCGAAGCTCGCCGGCAATATCGAGGTGTTCGGCGTCGATATGGGCAAGGCGAACGAGGATCAGCGCCGCGCGGTGGAGCGCCGCTGGGGCGTGCTGTTCCAGCACGGCGCGCTGTTCTCGTCGCTGAACGTGCGGCAGAACATCCAGTTTCCGGTCCGCGAATTCATGAACGTGTCCGGGCGGCTGCTCGATGAAATCGCCATCGCCAAGCTCGCCATGGTCGGCCTCAAGCCGGAGGTCGCCGACCGGTTCCCGTCGGAACTGTCGGGCGGCATGATCAAGCGCGTGGCGCTGGCCCGTGCGCTCGCGCTCGACCCGGAGATCGTGTTCCTCGACGAACCGACGTCCGGCCTCGATCCGATCAGCGCCGGCGATTTCGATCAGCTTGTGATGACGTTGCAGCGCACTTTGGGGCTGACCGTTTTTATGGTAACCCATGATCTCGACAGTCTTAAAACGGCCTGCAACCGGATTGCAGTGTTGGGGGATCGCAAGGTTCTCTTGGTAGGCACGATGGATGACATGCTGGCCTCGCAGCATCCTTGGCTGCGGGCCTATTTTCATGGCAATCGCGCCCGGGCCGTGATCGCATAAGCACATTGCGTATTTGGAGTTAAGTTGATGGAAACAAAGGCAAATTTCGTCCTCATTGGGGCGTTCACGCTGGCGGTGGTCGCGGCGGCGTTTGGCTTTGTGTTCTGGTTCCAGAACCTTGGTGCGGCGGCCCAGCGCATTCCGCTGCGCATCGTGTTCGAGGGCGCGGCCTCCGGCCTGCGCACCGGCGGCAACGTCAACTTCAACGGCATCAAGATCGGTGAAGTCACCTCGATCAAGCTCGACGATCCGAAGCGCGTCGTCGTCATCGCCAACGTCGACAAGAATGCGCCGATCCGCAAGGACTCGCTGGTCGGCCTCGAATTCGCGGGCCTCACCGGCGTCTCCTCGGTGTCGCTCAAGGGCGGCTCGATCGAAGCGGGGGGCGTGCCGGTCGCCGAAGACGGCGTGCCGACGCTGACGGCTGATCCCAACGCGATCCAGGACATCGGCGAGGCGGTGCGCGGCGTGCTGCAGAACGTCAACAAGCTGGTCCTCGAAAACCAGGAGACCCTGCACAACAGCATGGCCAACATCGAGGTGTTCTCGAAGAGCCTTGCTGCGAACTCCGCGCGCATTGACAGCATCATGGCCGGCGTCGATGGCCTGATGGGTGAGAAGGGCGAGTTGCATGCGGCCGCCAAGTCGTTCCGCGAACTGGCCGACAATCTCGACAAGCGCTCCGCCGGCCTGATCATCGACGGCCGCCGCACGCTGGCCGACATCAGCCGGGCGGTGAACAACTTCGACCGCAACCCGACCCGCGTGCTGTTCGGCGCCAGCGGACGCGACGCCGCTCCGGCCCAGCCTGCTCTGGCTCCAACTCCGGCCCGGAACCCCAGCGACGCCCGCGCGCGGCAGCGGTAAGACCTCTCATTGGTCGTCCCGGCGAAGGCCGGGACCCCATACTCCCTAAGCCATCGATCCTGCGCACGATGCTCGCGCTACTCCTTCCATGATCACCACACGTTCGGTGGTTATGGGTCCCGGCCTTCGCCGGGACGACATCGTGGTGTAGCGAGCACCTGCGTCATTTCTGATCCATAGATTCAAACAGCCACGCGTCAGTGCTCTCGCGCATTGATGCGCGAGGTGAGCTTTGGTCGTGCCCCTTGAAAAGGTGAGGGGCATGGAGCGCCGCGAGGCGCAAATGTGTTGTTTCGCTTCCCGTGCGAAGGGAAGCGCGTCGCCTCACGGCGCTCCGCAGACAAGTTCACGCAGTCTGCGCAAGCTTGACTGCTATTTGGCGGCGATTTTGGGCGAGGGGAGCGTGCTTCCGGGACAGGACAAGCG
>Ga0233442_1002671_pt1 | contig 11600 bp, 11 predicted proteins | sample SI_123_September_3_FD_182789 | JGI IMG/M metagenome (GOLD analysis project Ga0233442, IMG submission 182789) | Seawater microbial communities from Saanich Inlet, British Columbia, Canada - SI_123_September2016_150_MG | ecosystem: Environmental > Aquatic > Marine > Inlet | place: Canada: British...
CCAAAAGAGAACAGCTATAAAGACCTTATAACTTTTGTAGAAGATAGAGCAGGACATGATAGACGTTATGCTATTGATGCTACTAAACTAGAAACAGAACTTGGCTGGATGGCTGATGAGAACTTTGACTCAGGGATTGTTAAGACTGTTGAATGGTATCTAAATAAGTATGGAGTATCTAAATGATAACAAAACTAGATGAATTTAAAGTATTAGGCGACGATAGAGGTCAACTCGTAGCTCTTGAAGCAAATAGACAGATAGCATTTGATGTCAAAAGAGTTTTTTACATCTATGGAACTCAGCCTGAGACTCCAAGAGGTAATCATTCTCACTATAAAACAATGCAATATTTAGTTGCTGTTAGTGGTAGTTGTAAAGTCACGTTAGACGATGGGAAAACTAAAGAAACATTTGATTTAAATAAACCAAACTTAGGACTTTTTCAAGATGCTTTGATTTGGGGAACTATGCATGATTTTAGTTCTGATTGTGTTCTTTTAGTAATGGCTGATGCATATTATGATGCTAGTGATTATATAACAAACTATGATGATTTTTTAGAAGAAGTAAATTAATGATTCACAAGCTTTCAGATGTACAATCAAATAATATTGGGATAAATACAAATATTTGGCAATTTTGCATAGTTTTAGAAAATGCCAAAATTGGAAATAATTGTAATATTAATGCTCAAGTATTAATTGAAAATGATGTAATTATAGGCGATAATGTAACGGTTAAGAGTGGCGTTCAAATATGGGATGGCATAACGATAGAAGATAATGTTTTTATAGGTCCTAATGTCACGTTTACAAATGATTTCACACCACGAAGCAAACAGTATCCAAACCAGTTTTTAAAAACAACTATAAAAAAAGGTGCCTCAATTGGTGCAAATAGTACAATAATTGGTGGAATTACAGTGCGAGAATATTCAATGGTAGGTGCGGGCAGTGTTATTACAAAAAATATAGGTATACAAGAACTTTGGTATGGTAATCCTGCAAAACATAAAGGATTTGTTTGTAAGTGTGGACAAAAGTGTAATGAGACATTGATATGTGAAAATTGTGAGGGAGAAAATAAATGATTCCATTTTTAGATTTAAAAGGCATAAATGCTCAGTACAGAGCTGAACTTATAGAAGCATGTACAAATGTAATAGATAGTGGCTGGTATGTTCAGGGAAATGAACATAAAGAATTTGAAAAAGAGTTTGCAGAGTATTGTGGGGCTAAGTATGCCATTGGTGTTGCAAATGGCTTGGATGCACTCATCTTGATTCTAAGAGCTTATAAGGAACTTGGTGTTATGAAAGATGGAGATGAAGTAATAGTCCCATCAAACACTTACATAGCATCCATACTTGCAATTTCAGAAAATAGTCTTGTACCTGTACTAGTTGAGCCAGATATAAATACATACTTACTAGACCCTTCTAAAATAGAAGAAAGAATTACAACTAAAACAAAAGCAATTATGCCTGTGCATCTGTATGGTCAGAGTTGTGAAATGGACACAATAAATGCTATAGCAAAAGAACATAGTCTAAAGGTTATAGAAGACTCAGCACAAGCTCACGGAGCTTATTATAAAGATAAAAGAGCTGGAAACTTAGGTGATGCAAGTGGATTTAGTTTTTACCCTGGGAAAAACCTTGGTGCTTTAGGTGATGGTGGTGCTGTCACTACAAATGATGAAGAACTTGCAAATGCCATCAGAGCAATAGGAAATTATGGAAGTCATAAAAAGTATGAGAACCTTTACAAAGGTGTAAACAGTAGACTCGATGAGATGCAAGCAGCAATGCTAAGAGTAAAACTAAGATATTTAGATGAAGAAGTGAACAAACGCAGAGAGATAGCAAAATATTATCTTGAAAATATAAAAAATGAAAATATAGTTTTAGCAACTTTAAGAGTTGAAGACAATCATGTCTGGCATCTATTTGTCATCAGAACTAAAAATAGAGATGCATTACAAAAATATTTACTTGATAATGGTATTCAAACACTTATACATTACCCATTAGCACCTCATAAACAAGTTGCATATAAAGAGTGGAATAATGAAACTTATCCAATAAGTGAGCAGATACATGACCAAGTCTTAAGTTTACCTATTAGTGGTGTTCAGAGTTTGGAAGATACTCAAAGAATAGTTGAGATAATTAATGACTATAAGTGATTTTATTTTTAAAGTAAATCTAAAACTAAAAAATATTGCTATTTATTGTATATTTCAATATCCTAGAGTTTTAAAATATAAATTTTTATCAGATAATAAAAATATAATCGGTAATCCAACATATAATCAACCTACTCAATTATTGGGTAAGGGTACTATAATGTTTGGTAAAAATGTAAACTTGGGGGTAAAACCTAGCCCAAACCTTTATAGTGGATATGGGTATATTGATGCTAGAAAACCATATTCAAAAATATTTATAGGTGATGGAGTGTGGATAAATAATAATTTCATGATAGCAAGTGAAGGTAAAGGTATAGAAATTGGAGCAAGAACACTGATTGGTTTAAATGTAGAAATATCAGATAGCGATTTTCATGATTTACATCCAGATAAAAGAATGAGTGGAGTTCCAAAGACATCTAAAGTAGTTATATCAGAAAATGTATTTATAGGAAGTAATGTAAAAATACTCAAAGGTGTGACTATTGGAAAAAATAGTCTAATAGCTAATAGCTCAGTAGTTACAAAATCAATCCCAGAAAATGTAATTGCTGGCGGAAATCCCTGTAAAGTGATAAGACAAATTGACTTTAATTAAAACATCAGTTCTAACTGCTATATCAACAATTATCAAAGTCTTTACAGCATTTTTCATAAATAAAGTATTGGCTATGTATGTTGGACCATCTGGATTGGCAGTTATAGGGCAGTTACAAAACTTTAGTTCAATAGTAATGACATTTGCAAATGGTGCTATAACGAGTGGAGTAATAAAGTACACGGCGGAACATAGAGAAGATATAGAACAAAAAAGTAAATTTTTTAGTACGGCTATCGTTATTACACTTACTTGTTCTATTATAGTTGGATTATTACTAAATTTATTTTCTTCATATCTATCTACACTCATTCTAAAATCGGACGAATATACAAGTGTATTTGTGATATTTGGATTTACTATTATTTTGTTTGCACTTAACACACTTTTGATGTCTATATTGAATGGTCAAAAAGAGATAAAAAAGTATGTAACTGTAAATATAGTTTCAAGTTTATTTTCACTTGGATTAACATCTTTACTCATTATGAGCTATGGGCTTATTGGTGCTTTATATGCATTGGTAGTAAATCAATCAGTAATATTTTTTGTGACATTGGCTTTTGTAATAAAATCATCTTGGTTTAAATTTGAGTATTTTAAACAAAATGTGGATAAACAAAGCCTTATGAAACTCGGTAAATATTCAGCTATGGCTCTAACATCTGCGCTTACTGTTCCCGTGAGTCATTTAATAGTAAGAAACTATATAGGTGAAAACCTTAGCTGGGATGATGCAGGTTACTGGCAAGGCATTTGGTATATCTCTTCAATGTATCTGATGGTAGTTACGACTTCACTAAGTATATATTATTTACCTCGACTATCCGAGATAAAAGATTATAATGAGCTGAAAAAAGAAATATTGAACGGATATAAGATTATCCTCCCTATTGCTACAATACTAGCTTTAGGGATATATACTTTTAGAGAATTAGTAATAGAAATAGCTTTTACAGAAAAGTTTATGCCAATGGTTGAGCTTTTTAAATGGCAACTTATAGGTGATGTTATTAAAATAGCTTCGTGGTTATTAGGATATATAATATTAGCTAAAGCTATGACGAGGGTTTTTATATATACAGAGATTGGATTTAGTATTTTATTTGTCCTGTTATCTAAAGTTTTTATAGATAGTTTTGGACTTATTGGGATTACTTATGCATTTAGTTTAAACTATTCCATGCATTTCATGATGATGATATTTATTTTTACAAAGAGGTTTAGATGATAGAAAAAGTACTTCCACTGGTGAGTGTTGCAATAATTACATATAATCAAAAAGAGTTTTTGAGAGAGTGTGTAGAGTCTATTCTTGCGCAAGACTATGAAAATATAGAGATCGTTATAGCTGATGATTGTTCTGGCGATGGCACTCACGAGATGCTTAAAGAATATGATAGAAAGTATCCTAATAAGTTTGTGCTTAAACTTTCAGAAGTCAATCAAGGAATAACAAAAAACTCAAATCTTGCTCATTTTGCTTGTAGTGGTAAATATATAGCTTGGATGGGTGGTGATGATCTTATGTTACCTGGAAAAATCACAAAACAAGTTAAATATATGGAAATAAATCCAAATTGTACAATTTGCTATCACAACCTTGATGTTTTTCAATCCGATACGAATGAAACACTTTATTATTTCAATGAAAAAAATAAATATGAGGGAGATGTATATACTTCTATAAAATATGGAACTTTTAACGGAGCTTGTTCAACCATGGTTAGAAAAGGAAAAACTCCAAAGACAGGATTTAATGAAACTATCCCTGTCGCATCGGATTGGTTACATTGGGTTGAAACATTGCATAATGGAGGCACAATTAACTATATAGATGAAGTTCTAGGAAGATATAGAAGACATAAGCATAATGTCACAAATAAATCAAGTCAAATATCCCAAAATGAAATTGATCATTTAAATAGTAATAATATAATCTTATCATTAAGTCCAAATTATTTTGATGCTGTGATGTACAAATACAGTAATAATTTATTGAACTTAAAAGATAAGATTTCATATTTTGAGGTTGTTAAAATAAGTTTTTTAATATCTCCGAGTATAAAAAAAGCCATTCGATTAGTATTGTTTTTAATTTCATTTGGAAAGGTAAAAAAATAAATGTGCGGAATAGCAGGATTTTGTGATTTTAATAAAAAATCAGATAAACAAACTTTAGAAGATATGACAGATGTGCTTCATCATAGAGGTCCTGATGATAGTGGGTATAGTTTTTATGAAAATAGTTATGCTCATATAGGATTAGGTCATAGAAGGCTTTCTATTTTAGACTTATCAAAACATGGACATCAACCTATGCTTTTTGAAAATTTAGAAATTGTTTATAATGGTGAAGTATATAATTTTAAAGAGATAAAAGCTGAACTGCTAATGTGTGGTTATGCCTTTGAGTCTGATAGTGATACTGAGGTAATACTCAAAGCATATCATAAATGGGGTATAAAAGCTGTAGATAAGTTTAATGGTATGTTTGCTATCTCTATTTATGATGAAGAGAATGAAAAATTGATTTTTATAAGAGATAGAGCTGGAGTGAAGCCATTTTATTATTATAATGAAGATAATCTTTTTATGTTTAGTAGTGAGTTGAAATCTTTTCATAAACATAAATCTTTTAAAAAAGTTATAGATAAAAATAGTTTAGCATTGTATCTTCAGTATGGATATATACTCCAACCATATACAATATTTGAAAATACCTACAAGCTTAAAGCCGGTCATTATTTAGAGATAGATTTGAAATCTAAAAATATAGAAGAGATAAAGTACTGGGATGTTATAGACTTCTACAATAAACCAAAACTAGATATAAGTGAAAATGAAGCGATAGATGAGACTGAAAAACTACTAAAATCAGCTTTTGAGTACCGTATGGTGTCTGATGTACCTGTAGGTGTATTTTTAAGTGGTGGTTATGACAGTAGCATAGTTACTGCAATACTGCAAAACCAAAGAAAAGAGAAGTTAAATACTTTTACAATTGGTTTCAAAGAAAAAGGATTTGACGAAGCACCCTATGCGAAAGAGGTAGCAAAATATCTTGGCACAAACCATACAGAGTATTATTGTACTGCAAAAGATGCAGCAGACATCATCCCAAAACTTTGTGATATATATGATGAACCATTTGGAGATAGTAGTGCAATACCTACTACTATTGTAAGTACTTTAGCAAAAAAAGATGTTAGTGTAACACTTAGTGCTGATGGTGGAGATGAGATATTTGCTGGGTATGGTAAATATGATCAATCTTTAAGTTACTTTAATAAATTTGATAAAATACCTAAACCTATTAAAGCAGTGCTTAACTATGGGATGAGTGGCATTAAGCCTAAGTACATACCTATCTTAAACAAAACATATAATTTTAATACAAGGTATGAAAAAGTTCAAAATATTTTAAAAGCAAAAGACATAGTTGAGTCAATGAAATATATTAGTCAGCATTTTACAAATAACGAGATAAATAAACTCCTCAGATATGATATATTAACTAATAAAACAAATTTTGATAATAAAGTAAATAATCAAAATGACAATATTAATCAAATGCTTGCGATAGATTATCAAACATATATGAGTGATGATATACTAACAAAAGTGGATAGAGCTACAATGAGTGTAAGTCTTGAAGGTAGAGAGCCGCTATTGGATCACAGGATTATAGAGTTTGCTAGTCAGTTGCCATCTAATCTAAAATATAAAGATGGTGATAAGAAATGGATATTAAAACAAATAACACATAAGTATTTACCAAAAAAGATGATGGATAGACCAAAAATGGGATTTGGAGTACCCATAACAGAATGGTTTAAAGATGAACTAAAAGAATATTTTTTTATTTATTTAAATAAAGGAAGGTTAGATAGAGAGGGATTATTTAATTCTGATGAAGTTATAAGATTAAGAGATGAATATTTAGATGGAAGTAATAGTAATGTTCAAAGACTTTGGTTTATACTTATGTTTGAAATGTGGTATGAAAGATGGATGTAAAAAAGAAAATAATATTTATTGTCCCTTCCATGAGAGGTGGCGGTAGTGAAAGAGTTATATCAATTATATTAAACCATATTAATAGAGAAGGTTTTGATATTACTCTTGCATTATTAAAAAAAGAGGGTAGATATTTAGATGATTTAGCAGATGATATAAATATTATAGATTTAGATGTTAAGCAAGCTAGATATTCAATATTTAAAATAATTAAACTAATAAAAGAAAAAAAACCAGATATAGTATTTTCTACATTAGGGTATTTGAATATTTTAATATCTATAATAAGACCATTTTTTTCAAAAAATATCAAATTTATCGCAAGGGAATCTAGTATAGTATCTGTGCAAAATAAACAGGAAAAATACCCAAAACTTTTTGACTTCTTATATAAATATTTCTATAGTAATTTCAACTTAATTATCTCTCAATCAAATTATATGAAGAATGATTTAATTAGTAACTATAGCATAGAGAAAAGTAAAATAGTAGTGATAAATAACCCTGTTGATTTTGATAAAATAAATGTTGCATCTCAAACAGAAGAAGAGTTGTTTGATAAAACTAAAACAAATATTTTAGCAGTTGGACGACTTAATCCTGTCAAGGACTTTATCAGTCTGATAAAGATGGTATCTAAACTTGATGAGAAATATCATCTTACGATAGTTGGAGAAGGTGATGAAAAAGATAATCTTTTAAATCTAATCGATAGCTTAAAATTAAATAAAAGAGTTTCTTTGATCGGCTTTCAAACAAATCCATATAAATATATGAAACAAGCAGATATGCTAGTTTTAACATCTAAATATGAAGGTTTTCCAAATGTACTTTTGGAAGCAAATGCATGCGGAACGCCTGTGGTTGCATTTGAATGTCCTGGGGGAATAGGAGAGATTGTAGATGATGGGGTGAATGGGTTTTTGGTTGAATGTGGAAATATTAATGAATTGGCGAATGTTATTGAGAAAACTACTGATTATAATTGGAATGATAATACAATAATAAAAAATACAAAAGAGAGATACAAGATTGAAAATATCATTGATAAATATCAAAATATTCTTTAATATAATTATAGTTTCCTTTGTATTATTTTTTTACTTATATTCAATACTATTTAAATCACTACCTGTAGGAGTAGATAAAATTATTTTTATAAGTCTCTTTTTTTTAATTGTGCCATTTAACGTTCAAAAATTTTATATATTTATGAAAGAAAATAGTGTATTGTATAAATATTTTATCTATTTATTATTCTTATTTGCATATAACGGTCTAGTCTTTTCTGTAAACTTAAGTAATGATACTAGTCTGTTATATTCATTATTCTTAAGATTAACAGTCTTTTATTTTCCGATTGTTATTATTTTGTACTATATATATATGAAATTTGATTCAGATAAATTTTTAACAGTTGTTTTTAACTTTTTAGTAGTTGTTATTTCAGTTCAATCTCTTCTAGGTTTATATTCTTTTGTCAATATTGATTTCAAGATATGGGTAGACTCTCTATTGCCATATACTGGAAACATTAATGAAACAAGAATAGAGAGAATAAGGGGATTTACAAATACTTCTGGTGCTTCTTTGTCAATTGTACAAGGAATTGGTGCTTATATTGCATTTTTATTACTAAATGAATCAAAATCTTTTTTTATACAATTTTTTTATACAATTTTAATGTTAATAAACATCTTAGCGTTATTATTTATAGGCCGAACTGGTTTAGTTCTTTTTGTATTTTCTGGAACATTACTGATTTTATCATCCCTATCCTTTAAGACAATAAAGAATTTGTTTTATTTATTAATTGGATTGGTATTTTTGACAATCTTTATCTCTAAAATAAGCTTTTTACTGAATGAACAATATTCATATCTATTTTATAATACTATATTACCATGGGCATTAGAATTATTTACTAATATTTACGATAGTGGTTCTGTTTCAACAGGTTCAAATCAAGAATTATGGAATATGATTCACTTTCCTGACAATTTTAGTACATTATTATATGGGGATGGTATTTTTGAAAGACCGTATACTTTGTCAGACTCAGGTTATGTAAGATATGTGTATGCAATGGGTATATTTGGTGTTTTTTTCTTATTATCAAGTATAATATATCCAGTTGTAAAAATTCAGAAATATAAGAAGATTAATCCGTTAAGATATAAATGGCTCATTATTTTAGTAATTTTTATAATTTTTATTGATATAAAAGAACCATTTTTACTTAAACCCCAAGTTTATCCAATTTTGTTGTTGATACTATTCTCGTATGTTATAGAATTTAATCTTAAAAAGAAGGTCTAATATGCAAAAAATAACATTCCTAATTAACTCTCTATCATCAGGTGGAGCAGAAAAAGTTTTGTCTGTAATAGTTGGAGAACTCATAAGACAAAAATATGGAGTAGAAGTTATATTTTTAGAAAAAAATGAATTTTACACTTTGCCAAAAGAGGTAAAAAAAACTTATCTTTCTTCTTTTGATGGATCTGAGAGCGGTATAAAAAAGTTATTTTATATTCCTTTGTTAGCTTTAAGATTAAAGAAGTATGTCAACAAAAACAGTATAGATTTGATTCAAAGTCATATTTTTCGTGCAAACTATGTAAATGTGTTGGCTATACTATTTGGTTCAATTCATAAAGTTCAGGTAGTAACTGCAGGTAGGGTAAGTAGATATAAAGAGCTTGGGTTTACTGGTAAGATCAATTTATTATTTATTAAATATTTATATCCATATGCAGATTTAGTCATATCAAAAGCAAAAGGGATGCAAGAAGATATACAAAGTTTATTTCATTTTACAAACAGACAAATTGTCATAAACAATCCTTACGATATAGAAAAAATAGAGCAATTATCAAATGAAAAAGTTGTTGATTTTACTTTTCATAGTGATAAAAAATATTTAATCTCAATAGGTAGGTTAATACCACTCAAACGCAATCATGAACTAATTAATGCTTTAAATCACTTGCCATCGAACTGTGAAATAATATTTTTAGGAGATGGGCAAGAGAAAGAAAATCTTCTTGCATTTCTAGAAAAACTAAATCTAAAAAATAGAGTTCATTTCTTAGGACAAGTACAAAACCCATACAAATATTTAGCTAAAGCAGATATTTTTGTAAGTTGCAGTGAAAGCGAAGGATTTCCAAATGTTTTAGTAGAAGCTATGATATGCGGAACTCCAATAGTATCAAGTGACTGTGTAAGTGGACCACGAGAAATATTAGCACCAAAAGAGGAAAATCAATATGGTTACTTATTTAAAGTAGGAGATACTCGTAAAATGATAGAACACATAAACACTTTACTACAAGATAATAGTTTGAGAGAAAGCTATACTAAAAAAGCAAAATTACGAGCAAAAGATTTTTCTTTGAATAATATTATCAATGAATACAAAAATGTTTTGATAAATGAATAAAAAAATAGCAATAGTATCAAACACATCATGGAATATTTATAACTTTAGATTAAATCTAGCAAAAGCTTTAAAAGCCAATGGATATGATGTTGTTTTAGTTGCTCCTTATGATGACTATAGTGAAAAACTGAAAGATGAATTTGAATACCATGATATATATATGAACAACAAAGGAACAAACCCAAAGGAAGATGTTAAAACTTTAGTTGGGTTTTATAAGTTATATAAAAAGATAAAACCTGATGTTGTTTTAAACTACACAATTAAGCCAAATATTTATGGAAATATTGCTTGTAGTTTACTGGGCATAAAAACTATAAACAATATATCTGGACTTGGAACAGTGTTTATAAAAGAGAGCTTTGTTACTAAAGTTGTAAAGTGGCTTTATAAATATTCTTTGAGAAAATCTTCAAAAGTATTTTTTCAAAACAGTGATGATAGAGATTTGTTTGTAGAGAATCGACTTGTTCATTTTGGGAAGTGTGGTTTGTTACCTGGTAGTGGAATAGATACAAATAAGTTTATACCTGTTAAATGTAAAAAAGAAGATGATATTTTTAGGTTTTTACTTATAGCTAGAATGTTAAAAGATAAAGGCATAGTTGAATATGTTGAAGCAGCAAAAATATTAAAAGAAAAATATAAAAATGTAGAGTTTCAACTTTTAGGTTCATTGGATGCAGTAAATAATACAGCTATACCAAAAGAGCAGATGCAAGAGTGTGTAGATAATGGTTTTGTCAATTATTTAGGTGTGACTGATGATGTAAAAGAGTTTATACAAATTGCAGATTGTGTAGTATTGCCATCATACAGAGAAGGAACACCACGAACACTACTAGAAAGTGCAAGTATGTCCAAGCCTATAGTGACAACTAATGTAGTTGGTTGTAAAGAAGTCGTAGATGATGGAATAAATGGCTATCTGTGTGAAGTGAGAAATGCTCAAGACTTGGCTGATAAAATGGAAATGATGTTGAATTTGTCTGAAAATGAAAGAAAGTCTATGGGTAAAGCTGGACGGGTTAAGATGGTTGATGAGTTTGATGAGGGGATTGTTATTGGAAAGTATTTGGAAGCTTTAAAACTACTTTGATTTTAGCTGAGGCAAAAGCCACACATCCAATAAAAGCTAAAAGGCTTTAATTTGGTTCTTCAAAAAGAACATCAAAATAATCTGCTCTTGGATTATTTTATTTTTTAAATGATAATTTAAAAAAAAACGCCAGCAAAGATTCAAACGCCAGCAAAGATTCAAACGCCAGCAAAGATTCAAACGCCAGCAAAGATTCAAACGCCAGCAAAGATTCAAACGCCAGCAAAGATTCAAACGCCAGCAAA
>Ga0233442_1002674_pt1 | contig 11587 bp, 9 predicted proteins | sample SI_123_September_3_FD_182789 | JGI IMG/M metagenome (GOLD analysis project Ga0233442, IMG submission 182789) | Seawater microbial communities from Saanich Inlet, British Columbia, Canada - SI_123_September2016_150_MG | ecosystem: Environmental > Aquatic > Marine > Inlet | place: Canada: British...
CATCTTTGTCAATCCTACGCAGTTCAATGAGCAGGATGATTTTACTAATTACCCGCGTACAATCGATGCCGATGTAGAAAAATTGCAATCTGCAGGCGTTGCTATGCTGTATATGCCAGAGCGGGAGGAAATGTATTCCTGTGAGGTACATACTAAGGTAAGTGTTAGAACGGTTACGGAAATATACTGCGGCGCCTCACGCCCCGGGCATTTCGATGGTGTCGCAACAGTGGTCTGCAAGTTATTTAATATCGTGCAGCCTGATAAGGCATTTTTTGGCGAGAAAGACTTTCAGCAACTGCTGGTCATCCGTACGATGGTCGCTGACTTAAATTACCCTGTAGATATTATTGGCATAGCTACTTTTCGTGAGACAGATGGATTAGCCATGAGTTCGCGAAATAATCATCTCACCAAGGAAGAGCGGTGGCAGGGGGCATATCTATATCAAACGCTGTGCTCAGCAAAGCAGGCGGTTTTAGAGCAGCAGGCAAGTTTTGCTGAAATTGAGAAAACATCTCTGCAGGCATTGAGCGAGAAGGGCTTTATTCCTGATTATTTTTCCATATGCAGGCGGCATGACCTACGGGCAGCTGCAATTGGCGATACGCAGCTAATTATTCTTGCTGCAGCACGATTGGGGAGTACCCGTTTAATTGATAATATTCAATTAGAGTTGATTCTATAGTGTTTGCTTTTAAATCAGTGTATTAGAGTTATTATTCGGGTATTTGTCCTGAGCAGGTGCAGTGCTTGTATATAATGCGATAATTTGGCATAATAATGGGTTCTAAAATTTCTATAGACCGTAAACTGATATGCAAATTACCATGCTTAAAGCAAAATTACACCGGGCAACAGTAACCCATGCTGAATTGGGTTATGAAGGCTCTTGTGCGATTGATGGGAAAATACTGGATTACTCAGGCATTAGAGAATACGAACAAATCCAGATCTATAATGTCAATAATGGTGAGAGGTTTACTACCTATGCAATTCGGGCAGAAGAGGGCTCGGGTATCTTTTCCATTAATGGTGCGGCCGCACGTCTGGCTTGTCCAGGTGATTTTATTATCGTCTGCTCATACGCAGAGCTCAACGAAGCTGAATTAAAAAATTACCAGCCTACTTTGGTTTATTTCGATGGAAAAAACGAAATGCTCAGAACCAGTCATTCAATTCCTGTACAGGCAGCCTGAGAACTAAGTAAGCGCTAATAAAGCCCGGAGCAATTGTTTTGTGCGGGCTCAATATTTCTTGTTCAGCCATCCTAACGATGATGTAGTTTCATCTAATGGCTTATATTCCGCCCCTGTCCATCCTTGATAAGCAGAAGCTTTGATCCGTGAGAATATCTGCGGGTAATCCATAGTTCCAGTTCCAGGCTGGTGTCTGCCAGGATAATCGGCAAATTGAATATGCCCGATTTTGTCGGCATATTGTTGAATCAAACGAGCCGTCTCTTCGCCCATCATCTGCATATGATAAATATCATATTGCATTAATAAATCTGGGTGCTTGATTTCATTTAGTATCGCCAACATCTGCTCACTGCTAGAAATAATAAAACCAGGCATATCGACGCTATTGATCGCTTCAAAAACTGTTTTAATACCTAAAGGTGAGAAGGCTTCGAGAGCAAAACGCAGATTTTCTTTAAATGTCTGTTGATATTGCGCCAACCGAGAGATTTCAAAACAGCGGCCAGGCAAGATATTAATAACATCAGGTTTTAGAATTTTTGCATAAATGGTTGCTTCTGCTACAGCCTCATTAAACTGCTGTTGTTTTTCAGGCACGGCCGCTAACCCTTCGCCACCTTGTAATAAGTCATCTGCGGCAACATTAAATAACACCAACTTTAGTTGCTGTTGATCAAGCTGACGGTGAATCAACTCTGCGCTTAATTCATAAGGAAATTGAATTTCTACCGCGTTAAAACCTTGTTCTTTTGCAGCCTGAAAACGCTGTTGCAAAGGAATTTCAGTAAATAATAAGCTTAAATTTGCGCAAAAACGTAGCATCGAGATAGCCTAAAACTGTAGAGCGGACTTTAGTCCGCTAATGAAGGATATGTATTTTATTTAAGTTGCGGGCTAAAGCCTGGTCTACAGGAAATTATTCATCTAACGGATGCTGTTGAATAAATTGGCTCAATTTTGCAAAGTCTTGCAGAGAAATTGTTTCGGCTCTCAGGGTAGGATCAATATCGAGCGCGGTAATATCAAATTCTGTAATTAATTTTTTTAGCGAGTTGCGCAAAGTCTTGCGTCGCTGGGAAAAGGCAGTGGTCACTACGGTATTCAGCATTTTCACCGAATCCACGACGACAGGTGGCTGTTCGTGTGGCACCAGGCGAACGATTGAGGACATCACCTGGGGAGCGGGATTAAAGCTTTCAGGAGGCACATCAAATAGGTGTTCTGTGGCACAGTAATACTGCATCATAATACTTAGCCGGCCATATTTTTTACTGCCTGGACCTGCACAAATTCTATCCACCACTTCTTTTTGCAGCATAAAGGTCATATCGCTAATGCGCGGCGTATTTTCTAGTAAATGAAACATTAGCGGAGTAGAAATATTGTAGGGTAGGTTACCTAATATATGCAGTTTTTCACCGGCTTGCGCGAGGGCTGAGAAATCAAATTTTAAAGCATCTGAGCTGTGGATAGTTAAATTACGGTACTGTGCAAATTTATTCCCCAGTAGCCTAACTAAATCCCGGTCTAATTCAACGACATCGAGTTGCGTGCCGCTTTTTAATAATGGCTCGGTTAACGCGCCTTGCCCTGGGCCAATTTCTACCCAATGTTGCTCCTGGGAATAGAAAAGCGACCCCAGAATATTGTCGATAATATGCTGGTCATGTAAAAAATTCTGTCCAAAACGTTTACGTGCTTTATGTGCCATAGTGTTTGTATTAATAACTGTAGTTAACTTACTTGACTGTTGATTACTGAGCTGGCAGACATCTGTATTGCGCTTTGCAATGCGCAGACCAGGCTACCCACGTCGGCTTTACCCGTACCCGCCAGATCGAGAGCGGTACCATGGTCAACCGAACTGCGAACAATAGGTAAACCCAAAGTAATATTGACGGCTTTGCCAAAACCTTTATATTTTAAAACCGGTAATCCCTGATCATGATACATAGCCAATACTGCATCAGCTTTATTCAGGTACTTGGGGGTGAATAAAGTATCAGCCGGTAATGGACCTTGTAAACTAATGCCTTGTTGACGACATAGGTCTAAAGCAGGCTCAATAACTTCAATTTCTTCGCGTCCTAAATGGCCGCCTTCACCCGCATGAGGGTTAAGCCCACAGACGAGGATATGCGGATTCTGCAAGCCAAATAGGCGGCGTAAGTCGGCATCTAATAAGCGAATAACAGTGACTAATGTTTCCTGCGTAATTGCCTCGCTAACTTCTGATAACGGCAAATGCGTTGTTGCCAAGGCGACACGTAAGCCTTCTGTTGCCAGCATCATGACCGGGTGTCCTCCGGTTATTGCCGCGATATATTCAGTATGTCCGCTAAATGCTATGCCAGCATCATTTATAATTCCTTTATGTACAGGAGCTGTGACCATTGCTGAGAATAAACAGGAAAGACACCCCTGAGTGGCTATTTCGATGGTTTTTAAGACGTAATGACTATTGCTTTTATTTAATAGCCCACAGACGGCTGCTTCGTTTAGTTGGCAGGGTAAAACCGTTAGTGTTCCCGAGATATGTTGTTTGATTTCTTGCTTAGCATTAAAAATATTAATGCTAAGTGGTAAATTTAGTTGTTTTGCACGTTGCAGTAGTAACTCGGGGTCGGCAATTACGACGAGTTCACAAGCGAGTTCATATTGTGCTAGTTGTATGCATAAGTCAGGGCCTATGCCAGCAGGTTCGCCTGATGTTAATGCAATGCGCGGGAGAATTGTGGTCACGGTTATTTTTCAATAATTAAAGAAAGGGAACAAGTCCTTGTTTAGGCATGGACTCGGTCTAGCAATAATATTGTCCAGTAATATAAACAGGAGTGCAATAGCTTTACTATTGCTACGTCTTGAAAGAGAACAAAAGTTCTGCGTCAAACCTCCGCATATAATTAAATCCTCACTCCTTAGTAGAAAAAAGCTAAAGCTTTTTTACACCGGCAGAAATTTGTAAAGGGGAAAAAATAACTGTATTATCTATACCGAACGAACGTTAGGTAAGGACTATGGATTCAAAAGAGCATATTTTACAAACAGCAGTCAGTCTGTTTTCCAGGCAAGGGTTTGATGGTGTTTCTATGCGCGATCTAGCCAAGTCAGTCAATATGAGTACCTCAGCTGTTTATCACTACTTCCCGAATAAACAAACTTTATATCTGAGTGCGGTGCATTTTGCTTTTGCCAAACAGGCCAGTGCCTTTGAGGAAGTTTGGCAGTGCGATCAGTCAGCTGAACAGAAACTGAACAAATTCGTTAGCTGTCTGGCTCGGATTTTAACCGAAGATGTCGATTTTAGGCGCATCATGCAGCGTGAGTTGCTGGATGCTGATGATGAACGTATGCAGCTACTGGCACACAATGTTTTTCAGGAGCAATTTAGTCAGTTAATGATTGTTGTCGAGAAAATTAGTGGTACCCAGCAGCACGCACACTTTACGGCCTTAAGTGTGATTGCGCTGGTCTGTGACATCATTCAGATGCAACCTTTAAGCAGGCACTTACCTGGCTGGCAAGCCGAACACGAAACGGTTGAATACATAGCAGAGCATGTACTAGATTTATTAATAAGTGGTATTAAAATTCAAGGAAAGTAATGATGAAAAAAAATACGTTTGTAAACCAACTAGGGATGTTTTCCATTAATCATCCCTGGTGGGTTCTATTATTTAGCCTGATCTTTGTCGGGCTGAGCGGTTCTGGGTTGAAAAATCTGGAATTCGTTAATAATTACCGGGTTTTTTTTGGTGAAGATAATCCTCAATTATTAGCGTTTGACGAATTACAAAATACCTATAGCAAAAGTGACAATGTCATGATTCTGGTAGAGCCTGCCAACGGTGATGTGTTTACCAGGAAAAACCTTCAGGCGATAATCGAACTGACAAAGGAAGGTTGGCAATTGCCTTATTCGAGTCGTGTGGATTCGATTAGTAATTTTCAACATACCATTGCCGAAGAAGATGATTTGATCGTTGCTGATTTAATTATTCAGCCTTTGCAAATGTCCGATGAGAAATTGCAGTACGTTAAGCAGGTTGCCTTAAACGAGCCATTGCTGAAAGACCGGTTGATATCAAAAACCGGACATGTCACAGGTGTTAATATCACCATGCAATTGCCAGGTACCAATCCGATGGAGTCTATGGAAATAGCGGGGGTCGTACGTGAATTGGTCGCTGATTTTAAAGTCAGGCATCCCGATTTAACCTTGCACCTCAGTGGTATAGTGATGATGAATAATGCCTTTGGCGAGGCGGCCATGAAAGATAACGCATCTCTGGTTCCCTTGATGTATGGCATCGTCTTGCTGGTATTGATTGTTTGCTTGCGTTCTTTTACGGCAACATTTAGTGTTATTTTACTCATAGTCTTTTCTATTGTTGCCGCTCTAGGCCTAGCCATCTATGCGGGTGTTAAGCTAACCCCGACCTCATTGATGTCGCCAACCATTATTCTCACCATGGCCGTCGCGGACTGTGTGCATTTGCTGGTGACTTTCTTACACAATATGCGCCTCGGCCATGAGAAAAAGCAGGCGATTCAGGAAAGTCTACGCATTAATTTTCAGCCGATTTTATTAACCAGTGTCACGACTGCGATTGGTTTTATGAGTCTTAATTTTAGCGATGCGCCTCCTTTTAGAGACCTTGGAAATATAGTCGCTTTAGGTGTCATGCTAGCCCTAGTTTTATCGGTGACTTTATTACCTGCATTAATGACCATCATGCCGGTACGAGTCAAAGCTAAGGAGGAACTAGATAACCCATTTATGAAAGGCCTTGCTGCTTTTGTTATAAAACGCCGTAAAGCTTTGCTTATTGGCAATAGTCTATTGGCTGTGATCTTGATGGGTTTTATCCCGTTAAATGAGATTAACGATGAATTTGTAAAATATTTTGATGAAAGTATCGAGTTTCGTCGTGCGACCGATTTCATGAATGACAATTTAAGTGGTATCTACAACATTGAGATTTCAATTGATAGCGGTTCTGCTGGTGGTATGAATGAGCCTGCTTATCTGGCAAAAGTTGAACAGTTTCAACACTGGCTGGAGCAGCAACCCGAAGTGGTGCATGTGAATAGTATTACCGATACCTTTAAACGCCTGAATAAGAATATGCATGGTGATCAGCAACAGTGGTATGCCTTGCCGAAGCAGCGCGACCTGGCAGCACAGTATTTATTGCTGTATGAAATGTCACTCCCTTATGGGCTAGACCTGAATGATCAGATTAATATCGATAAGTCAGGTATTCGAGTTGTCGCCAGTATGGAAAACCTATCCACCAAGCAAATGTTGGATATAGAGCAACGCTTACATGATTGGATGGCTGTGAATTTTAGTGAGTATACGATTAATGCAGCCAGCCCGGTATTGATGTTTTCGCATATAGGTCAGCGCAATATTATCCGCATGTTAATCGGCTCGGTGGCGGCACTGATATTAATTTCCATAATTTTGATTTTTGCTTTCCGCTCAGTGAAACTAGGCCTAATCAGTTTGATTCCTAACTTGATTCCTGCCGGAATGGCGTTCGGTATCTGGGGCCTGGTAGATGGACAAGTGGGACTTGGTTTATCCGTCGTAACCGGTATGACCATCGGTATCGTGGTGGATGATACGGTACATTTTATTAGTAAATATCGCCGCGCTAAAGTTGAAAAAGGTCTGTCCACCGAAGAAGCGGTACGTTATGCATTTTCTACGGTGGGTGTTGCATTATGGGTGACATCATTAGTGTTAGTCAGTGGCTTTACCGTGCTTTCCACCTCGTCATTTTTGATGAATAGTGGTATGGGATTAATGACCGCGATTACTATTGCCGTTGCCCTGTTAATGGACTTTTTATTCTTGCCGCCTATTTTAATGACGCTGGATAAAAACCCCGGCTAATGCTACGCAAACAGTTCTTGTAAAGAAAAATCGACCACGAAACACACGAAGGGCACGAAAAGTTTTAAGAATTATTTCATGTATTCAGTGTCTTTTGTGGTTAAAATTTTTTTGCGTCATATCGTCAAGTAACAAATACTTGTTTAAATATAGGAGCTACAAAAAATGAAAAAAATTATCATCAGTGTATTGTTTAGTTTGCTGCCAGGGTTAGTCTATGCACAAGACATCAGTGTAGAACCCGCTAGTATAGAGCCTGTGAGCACTGAGCAGATAAGTACTACAGAGATCAGTACAGAACAGCAAGGCTTTGAAATCATGCAGGAAATGGATGCGCGTGATATGGGCTGGGGGGATATGAACACAGATATGCAGATGATCCTGAAAAATAAAAATGGCGATGAGCATATCCGCAGTTTGCGTTTAAAAACCCTGGAAATGCAAGGGGATGGTGATAAAAGCCTGAGCATTTTTGATACCCCCAGAGATGTTAAAGGCACGGCTTTTTTAAGTTTTACTCATGCGCTGGAAGCTGATGAACAATGGTTATATTTACCTGCGCTTAAACGCGTTAAGCGTATTTCATCCAGTAATAAATCAGGTCCATTTTTAGGCAGCCAGTTTGCCTTTGAAGACTTGACCTCATTTGAGCTTAAAAAATATAAATACAATTATCTACGCGATGAAGTCGTTGATGGATTGGACAGTTTTGTCGTTGAATTATTTCCACAATATGAACACTCTGGCTATACGCGTAATGTGGTCTGGGTAGACAAAGAGCGTTATATACCCCTAAAAGTTGATTATTATGATCGTAAGAACGCGTTGTTAAAAACCCAGAAATTTATCGACTACAAACAATATCTGGAACAATACTGGCGCGCTGACAAATCAGAGATGCAAAATCATTTGACCGGAAAAAGTACTATCTTGCTTTGGCAGGGTTACGTTTTTCGTACCGACCTGACCGAGCGTAATTTTGATAAAAATACCTTGAAACGTTCACGCTAATAATCCTCAGAGAAGGTAGTACGCCCCCTTATTTTTTACCATGAAGGACATAAATAACGTGAAGATAGCACTGGTTTTTTCTACATTTTTGGTTGACGTGTTTTATGCCCTTTTGTCGCACAATTAATAAGCTAATTATTGGCTCTTCCCTTCCATAGCTTTTCAGACACTTCATGGCAATAAAAGCCGCTTATAACAGACGACAGACAATTAGTTATCATGTCGTTTTAGCTGTAGTGCTGTGTCTGTTATTGGCCAGGCCACTCCATGCCTGGGAAGTGACGGGTTATGTAGGCATGGAAGACCTGGCCTTTATAGAGCGGCCCCTAGACTCTAGGCAGCACATGAACTATGTCTCCGGAGTCATTGAAGCAGAGCTTTATCATGAATGGGATAATGGCAGTCAGGTATTTGCCTTTGTCCCTTATTTCAGAGGGGCTCAGTATGATAGTAATCGCACCCACTTTGATATACGCGAACTTACCTGGGTCAAAGCCGCAGAAAGCTGGGAATTACGCTTAGGGATACGTGAAGTGTTCTGGGGTGTTACCGAAGCAGTACATCTGGTCAATATTATCAATCAGCGTGATATGGTGGAAAATATGGATGGTGAGGATAAATTAGGCCAGCCGATGATCAACTTCGCTTTTATTCAAGACTGGGGCACCGTTGATTTATTTATCCTGCCGGGTTTCAGAGAAATGCCGTTTACGGGTGTCGACGGCAGACCACGGCCTCGGCCGCCGATAGATGTTAATGACGCGGTCTATGATAAAAACGGCTTTGCGCGTCAGGTAGCCTATGCCATACGCTGGTCACATTCCATCGGTGACTGGGATATAGGCCTGTCCAATTTTTATGGTACCAGTCGCGATCCGGTTATTCTTGTGGAAACTGACTTGACAGGGCAGATGCTCAGGCTTATTCCGTATTATCAGAACATTAATCAAACCGGCCTAGATTTACAGGCGACCATAGACAGTTGGCTATTAAAGCTGGAAGCGATTGTGCGGGTTAATGAAACCAGTACCGATTTTGCCACTGTCGCAGGTGTTGAATATACCTTTTTTAATATCGCTGATACAGGGCTGGATATAGGCCTGCTAGCCGAGTACCTCTATGATAGTCGTGGAGTTTTTGCGCCGACTTCCTTTCAAAATGATTTTTTTACCGGCATACGCTTTGCTCTCAATGATGTGCAGGACACCCAGCTTCTGGCGGGTGTGATTGTCGATAGCGAAAGTTATGCACAATTTTACAATATAGAAACCAGCCGACGATTTTTTGACAATTTTAGACTGGAAGTCGAAGCGCGATTTTTTAATGGCGCACAGCCAAACGAGCCTGCCTATGCTTTCCGTAATGACAGCCATTTCCGCTTTGAGCTAAGTTATCATTTTTAGGCTTATTGAAAACACTCATGAATGTCAATATTACCTGTAGGGAGGTGCTTTAGCCCGCTGTTTACAGAGGCTTTTTAACTAGCTCATTTAACATTAATATTCTTGATTTATTCATCTATCCAAAATGGGTGTTGCAGCATCTACAAAAACCGTAAAGTGATAGTAGAGTACGTCTTTGGGCAAATAAAAAATACAGGCTTTCGTGGTTTCCCCCTGTGTCAGGATAGGAGTATTTTCCAATTAACAAATGAGTCTGAACAGAGCCTTTAGTCCACCCCTAAAAGCAGGCTTTTTTCTGTTCATTTATTTGTTTAAATAATCGCTTTTTAGCGAGGTTCATTTTGTCAGCTGCTTGATTGTCACTTACCTTGTAAGCCTCGTTATCAAGTATCTTAAAAGTAAGCGTACCTTTTAGGTAATCACCAGTCCGATCCAGTGATTTCAAGTTTTGATAAGGCGTCATCATTTTATCATAGGGATATTGTTTTCTTTCTTTTCCCTTATCATCGCTAAGAGTCGTTGGGAAGTAGCAAGGACGATGATAGTTAATAAATGGAATTAGATGCTTTCTATTAAAAACATGAAGTTCATCAGCCCAATGCTGTTCTCTATGACTATAACCAAAGATTTTACGCACGACTGATCCATTCAAAAACGACTGTAATTCTTCAGTTTTTTTAGTGCGTTAAGATTCATTATGGCTTTCATTCCTTCATCATGAACAGATTATCTGATTTTGTCAGTTTAGACTCATTCTGTATTAGAATACGAGGCTACTTTCAGACTCATTTCGTATTGGAGAAGGATATAGGTTTCGTCTAATTTATTTTCATGATAAAATAGGGAGCAGTGAAATAGAAATGAATGAAATATCAAAAATATTCAAATGGATTTAAAGAGGCAATACTAAAAAATCTGAGCTAAAGTGAATACTCCGTGAGTAAAATGGCTAAAGAATGAAAGCTGTGTCGCGCCATAAAATGATTATCAAGGACATCGAAAGTGCGCGCCAGACAGAACCACAAATAACAAAATTATTCCTATAGGTTTCCAGGCTTTTAGTAGCAAACCCTTACTGCCAGAATCAAAAGATTAGGCTATGTCACCGTTCAGTGTGGAATTTTCTGAATCAAGGGAGTACAAGTTAATTTAGTATAGGTAATACAGGAGAAAGTCATGAAAGCCCCCGCGTTTTTAGAGTTTATTCCCGAAATCAATCAGCTTGACCATCATCAACGTACTGTCTTAGCGAAAACTCTGAATCAATTAGAAGATGATCCGAAGGTGTATGATTTAATTGAAACAATATTTGATAGTGAAGGGATGTGTCCGCACTGCTCTCACACTGAAAACTATCGACACGGAATAACAGATGGTCTTCAACGCTCCCGCTGTAAAGCATGTAAAAAAACATTTAATGCTTTGACAGGAACGCCACTTGCTCACCTACGCCTTAAATCAAAGTGGCTGGATTATTTAGGTGCTATTTCAAAATCATTAACGGTCCGCCAAGCAGCGAATGAAATCCATGTGCATCGAAATACAACTTTCCGCTGGCGACGCCGCTTTTTGAGCTGGATCCAGAAGGACCAGCCTAGTGCATTACATGGTATTACGGAAGTTGATGAAACTTACCTACTTGAATCGCATAAAGGCGAACACAATCTCAGCCGCTTACCAAGGATGCGAGGCGGCACCGCAACTAAGCGAGGAATTTCTAAGGAGCAAGTTTGTATTTTAATTACTCGTGACCGCTCAAAACAAACAGTCGATTTTGTTGCAGGCAATGGCCCCATAAGCAAAGTTATTCTTGATACTTATTTAAAACCAGTATTGGACTCAGATGCTCTCCTTGTTAGTGATGGTAACCCAACTTATAGGGCATTTTGCAAGGCTGAAAAAGTATCACATGAAACCGTGAATATAAGTCAGGGGCAACGAGTAACCAAAGGTGCCTATCACATACAAAATGTAAATGCGTACCACCACCGATTTAAGTCTTGGCTAGACCGCTTTCATGGGGTTGCAACCAAGTATTTACCTAACTATTTAGCAGGTTGCCGAGT
>Ga0233442_1002676_pt1 | contig 11576 bp, 8 predicted proteins | sample SI_123_September_3_FD_182789 | JGI IMG/M metagenome (GOLD analysis project Ga0233442, IMG submission 182789) | Seawater microbial communities from Saanich Inlet, British Columbia, Canada - SI_123_September2016_150_MG | ecosystem: Environmental > Aquatic > Marine > Inlet | place: Canada: British...
TGCCTGAATTCCAATGGGCTTCTGCAGGGAATAACGAACACATGCTTGGAAAGGTTTGTATTGGTCACGAATCATTTTGGCTAAGAGACTGTCAAGAGGGAGACAATGGCGTGTGGGTTGGATATGTAGATAATCAACCATACGGATGTGAATTAAACCTTGGTGACAGGGTTTCGTTTGTAATCAGTATTTAGAAAAAAGATATGAGAAAAGTAGTCATTGAGGCAGACTGGGCGCACAATGCTACGGTATTCACTGGCTTATGAAAAAACCTTTAAGTTTAGAGATCTCTTTTGAAATAAGGTTAGCTGCAGTTCTTATATCATCCTCAGAATTCAATTCAGAAAAACTAAATCGAGCACTAGACCACGCCTGGTCAGAACTCAACCCCATTGCCTTGAGCACACTTGAGGGTGAGATGCTTTGTCCATGACAGGCAGAGTTCTGGGAGAAATATATACCCTTCATATCCATCCGCATTAAAAGAGCACTTACATCGATTCCTGGAATATGTAAATTTAGACAATTATCAACCGAATGATCAATAGATCCATTAACTGATATGTCTGGGTGATCGGTTTTTAGCTGCGAAAGGAAGGTCGTCTTTAGTTTCTTGAAATGTGTTCGAATCTTTTCAAGTCGCTCTTTACGCAACTTACATGCGAGACCAAAGGCGAGAATACCAAGAAGGTTTTCAGTTCCTGCTCTTAAACCACGTTCTTGCGAGCCCCCACTAATCAAAGTGTCTAGATGGGAGCCCGCTTCTATGTACGAAGCACCTACCCCACTCAAACCGTGGATTTTATGGGCAGAGAAGCTGGCATGATTGACAGGGAAGGAATCTAGGTTCATGGGAATCTTGCCAAGAGCTTGGACGGCATCGGTATGAAAAGGAATCTCAGCAGCTTGACAGAGAGTGGCTATCTCGTTAACTGATTGAATTACGCCGGTTTCACTATTTACCCATTGAATGGAGACCAAGTCCGGCTTTTCATCGAATGTCTTCTCAAGAGTATTTAGGTCGATCTGTCCCTCTGCATTAACAGACAAAATCGTGACTTTATGACCCCTCTCGCTCAAGTAACGACAAGTGCTTTCGATGCTCGGATGTTCGACTGACGATGTAACAATATGACACTTCTTGTCTGCCTCAAAACAAACGCCCCTAAGAATCCAATTGTTTGACTCAGTACCACTCGATGTGAACAAAATCTCAGATGATCTACAACCAATTAACGCTGCGACATCCTGTCGTGCTTTTTCAACTTCTTGGCGCCATTGCTGGCCCTTAGAGTGTGAGCTGGAAGGGTTCGACTGCTGACGCTCTGCAAAGTCCTTAACAAACTCTGATATTTCAGGTAGTAAAGGAGCGGTTGCATTGTTATCTAAATAAATATTCTTCATGGGTGGAAAGTATTGTAACATTCTCTTGGTTAGAACCAAATGCTCTTTGATATTGCTTCGTTAGATTTTCATTACAATGCTGGTTAAAAAGATGTAAATAAACTGCTTGATTCCACAAATTAAATCCGCTGCAAGTGAAGCTCGCGCTAGGAATCCAGGCATCAAAGGCTATAATATTTGTCTATGGAATTATCAGAAAATAAACATCTAACACCCCACTTCTCAGGACATGAGACCTTTCCTCTTAGGCATGCATGGATTCCCAAGGCCTTGCCCCTGGTAGCGGAAGACGATAAAATTCTTTTTAGGCCTGAAGAATTAATGCTGCGCATGGGCGTGGGTAAAAATATGGCCCAATCCGTAAGACATTGGCTTGAGACAACTCGCCTCGTAGAACTTCAAAGCAAGACTAATCACAGAGTCAGCGAGATCGCAACAATTGTGTTCAATGATGGCGCTGATCCCTTCCTTGAATCTACCGATACCATATGGTTACTCCATTTTCTTATGGCAACCAATCCTCAAAAAAGCAGTCTCTGGTATTACCTTTTTAACCTTTATGCAAAGCAGACATTTACAAAAACCCGGCTAAATGAATCCGTTTTGATCTGGTGTGATAGCGAGGGACTTCAATCGCCATCTCAAACCACACTCAGTAGAGATATTACCGCACTATTAGCAACTTATTCGTCGGCAGTACTCAAGCGTGAGAAGGATTTGCAGGCTGTATTGTCATGTCCTCTGAAAGAACTTCACCTTTTCACACATCGTACTGATGATGGTGATCACATATGGAAGTTCAGGCAACTCACTTTTGGTGAAATATCGGAGGACATTTTTGCATATTGCCTCCTAAGGTTTCTTGAAGTAAACAACTGGCCCAGTAGTATCTCCTTCTCTGATATTTTAGAGTCGCCAGGATCCCCGGCGAGAGTGTTTCATTTCTCTGAAAACTTATTAGCTAAATATTTGCATGGATTTGGATTGCGAAATGAATATTCCTATAGGTTTAGTACAACAGCTGGATCTAAGCAACTATTAAGGCCTCGCGAAGTTGAATCTTCATCAATTGACGTTCTAAAAAAGATATATAGCCACTCCTAATGACAAACATTTCTTTCAATCGCTCGACCCATTTAGCCAGGGACACTTCAAATCCAGAACAAATTCAGGGCATCATTCTTACTGCTTCTCTAAAGAAAACCCTGACAACCATCAAAGATAATATTCTGGCTGAGGGTAATGATAACGCCTTTGCTATTGTGGGTCCGTATGGATCAGGAAAAAGCACAACGGCACTGCTGATGCATCAATATCTCACTGGCTCAGTAAATGTTACTTTTCAGAAAAAGCTTACATCAGCAGGACTTACACCTCTTCCAAATCATGCGAATTATGATAAAACATTCGTTCTGGTAGGCGATAATATTTCGCTAAACGATTCGTTAAAGGATGTATTTGGTTTGAAGCAAGATGTTGAGCTTATCCATTGGCTCGAAGATCAGCTTAAGAGCGGTAAGCGAATCGCCATATTTATAGATGAAATGGGTAAATACTTAGAGTACGCCGCTGAGTTTCCCAATGAGGGTGATGTATACATCTTACAACAGATAGCAGAACTAGCCCATCGATCCAAAGGGCAGCTCCTCCTCGTCACTATTAGACATCAAGGTTTGATGGCGTATGTATCAAAGCTCCCCACAACATATCTGAATGAGTGGAAAAAAATCCAGGGTAGATTCTCTGATATCATCCATATTAACTCTATTGATGAGTCGCTCAAAATCATCTATGATCGTCTTGAATCACTTGATCTTCCATCTTCACCTACATCGGAAAGTGATCTGCAACTATTAAAAGGAAATTCCCAACTCTCTACTGAGACGATAGAAAATATTCTGAGCGTAAGCTATCGAGTATCCCCATTACTCCTTCTTTTAATAGTATCATTTTTCAAAAAACATGCTCAAAATGAGCGCTCTATTTTTTCCTTCTTCAATTCGGAATCTGAATTTTCGTTGAACTCACACTTGAAGAAGAATCCCAAAGCAACTTACTCAATCTTAGATTTCTATCATTTTGTAGAAAAGAATCTTGAACATGCAATTCTTGAGTCTGAAGATTCGGAATTATGGCTAAAAATCCGAGCTACAAAACTCTTAGCCGAATCTAAGATTAAACAAGATGACGTATCGTTAACCGACGCTCTACAGGGAATAATTTCTTCAATTGGCTTGCTTGGACTATATGGTGAAGACGTTGGTTTAAGTGCCACCAAGGAGATGATTTCTGCACTGACCACTGCACTTGATACGGGGGGTAGCAGCAATAGTCAGAATGAATTAATAGAGACTCTTGATGCAAACAATTTAATCACCTTTAGAGGGCACAATGATGCCTATAACCTCTGGCATGGCAGCACTATAGACATACCAGCGAAAATCAATGATCGCATTAAAGAAGAATATACTGAATTTAATATTGCCAATGAACTGAAACGGTTCTTCCCTCATGATTCTTTAGTCGCGAGACGGGCATTTGTTGAATCGGGCTCATTTAGAGTGTTAGAGTGGGTGTATGTTTCACCTGATGATCAGCTTGTTCCACCTAGCTCAGAAATTGATGGGCTTGTCGTCTGTTATGTCGGGCTTGACACAGAAGTTGAAGCTTTTTTAAACACATTCAATCCTCCGGATTCTCAGGGTATCCTTTATTTGGCAAAGGGGCTGCGCCACAAAGAGATAAATCTTCTCGCAGAATACTTCGCCTGCTCAAACCTGCTGGCAACAGACAAAGAAGTTAATGTTGATAAAAATGCCCGCGATGAACTAACTACTCGGATATCCTACTTAGAAGATCTTATAAATGGCTTTCTTAATTGGAACAGTCCAAAGGCTCTTGACAACTCTCGCTATCGTTTTTTTGAATCCAATGAATGGTGTGTGCTGTCAGCATCCTCGACTGTCAATAAACTAATTTCAAGGGTTATTGATGCTAAGTACCCAGATACACCTAAAGTACATAACGAGCTAATTAACACCGACAACCCCTCTGCTTCAGCAATGTCAGGATTGAAAATTTTCCTCAACCATTTATTCGAATTCCATGATCATGAGGATTTAAATATTAGCTCTCGTGGTCCAGAGTACGCGATTTATCTAAATACTCTAAAGCAAACCGGGATACATACATACGGTTCCGAGGGCTGGTCCATATCTGAGCCTGAGAATTACGAATCAAACCTAAATGCTGCCTGGGCTTTTTTGGAGTCCGAGATCACAATGTGGAGGGGTGATGGCAAAGCGGTGTCGATGCTACAGCTAGAGAAGCTATTGTCTGCAGGACCTTACGGGGTTAAAAATGGTTTGGCCAAAGTACTTCTATTCGCAAAAATTATCGAGCATCGCAAAGAGCTTTCCATTTACGAGGATGGCACTTTCACGCCAGATGTCTATAAAGACACGCTTGAAAGAATGATGAAGTTGCCCAAAAAATTCAGCCTCGTGTATGTCCCGCAAAACGATTCACATGCAGCATTCCTTAAAAGGGTAAGTGCTATTTTTGATTCTGAAATTGAGGAACCAACAATTCTCCTGGTTGTTTCAGCTATCATTCGGTATGTGAGTAGTCTGCCCTATTATACCAAGCACACAAACACGTTAAGCGCTAATGCAAAACGTTTTATCAAAACGGTCTTACGGGCCTCCTCTCCAGAAGCCCTGCTTTTCATTTCCATACCCGAAGCCCTTGGCATCTCGACAGAAAGTTCCGATTTTGACATTGTTACTCAGCCTGAGAATTTGTTTGAGAAACTACTTGGCGTTCGTAAGGAGATTGAGAACAACTATCCCCAGCTACAACAACAGTGTATTCAACAGTTTTCACGGACGTGGGGGTTTAAAGCCGCTAATATTGAAACCCTGAGAAAGGAATTACTGCTTCGTGTATCGAAAGATATATCAGAACTAATTGTCGAAGAGTCACTCACCGCCTTTTACAATCGTGTCCAAGATGATGCTGTGGGGAATAAGGCATGGTTTAACTCCGTTGTTTCATTTCTGGCCAATAGACCCCTCGAAAAATGGCATGATGATCACCTCATTCTTTTCGGTAATGAGTTGAGGCGCAAGCATTTTCAAGTCGAGGAGATTTATAGGCTTAAACAATCATCCTTAGCAAGCTTATCGCCCGACAAAAATTTAAATTATGTTGCACACATGATCACAGAGACCATTAAAAACGCAAGTATTGATGATAGCGAGCTAGAGGCCTTAATCGAGCTTTTGAGGAAATATTATCCAGACGCAGAAAAGGCATATTATGAGCAAGACTAGGCATATACTCGGTGTTTCAGGAGGAAAAGATAGCGCTGCCCTGGCTATTTATTTAAGAGATAAGGTTCCAGATATGGAATACGTCTTTTGTGATACAGCTACTGAGTTGCCTGAAACTTATGATTTTATTGAGAAGTTAGAGGTATTCCTCAATAAACATATTGTACGACTCCCTGCAGAACTCCCGGGGTACAGTAACAAATTGGATTTCGACCACTATCTTGATTTATACGGCGGTTATCTTCCCAGTGCTGCACAACGATGGTGCACAAAAAAATTAAAGCTTGATCCGTTTGAGAAGTATTTTGGTGATGACAAAGTCATTAATTATGTAGGGATTCGTGCTGATGAAAACCGCCTTGGTTATTTATCAACAAGCGATCAAGTCGAGACCATCTTTCCTTTTGTTGACGATAATATAGATAAAAACGGAGTCTTGCGCATATTGAATGAATCTGGGGTTGGATATCCAGATTATTATAAATGGCGTTCAAGATCAGGTTGTTACTTCTGCTTCTATCAAAGAAAAGAAGAGTGGGTTGGGCTAAAAGAAAACCACCCCAAACTCTTCAAAAAAGCCAAGGAATATGAGCAAGGGGACTTTAAGTGGCGACAGGACATGAAACTTTCTGATCTTGATGATCCTAAAGTTGTTCAAGAAATCAAAGATGCTGCTGCGAAAGAGATCGAAAGTAAGCGCAAACTTAGACCTGGCGCAACCTTGCTCGAAGTATTAGACGAGGTACGAGATGCGGATGATGTTGAAAAGCCATGTTTGATCTGTCATTTATAATCCAACCACACTGAGACTTTCTGCCATGCGAATATTTGGCTAAATTTCTTTTCCAGAGAAACACTTTTCATAAACTGTGGTTAGCTCAGGATATTATCGGAAAGATTCCAGATAGGGTCCGAAGGTCCATCTTTCAACATTTCAACTAATACAGGCAAGCCCGCAATTGCCAAATTATTTGCCAATTTCATCATCTCGTTTGGATGGGTAAGAATATCAACCTTACCTTCATAACCCACAGCCATAAGCATTAGTGCATTAATTCGCCATGGGTCGCTACTGAATATGGTACCATCAATTATTTTTTTTGTTTTTTTTCCTGCTAAATCCACTGGTTTCAGCCCTTGATGAACCGCAACGCACACTGCAAGAAACCAAAGATCCACCATTCGTCTAAAGGGGCTTTTATCAATATTTGTTTTTAAACCATCCGTTCGTGTTTGACAATATTGAACAAAGAATTCATGATATTCTTCTGGGACACTCAACTCACTCTTTTGAAAAGGGTTTACATTATAAGTGCTCATGCCACTTCCTCCTGCTTTTGTTCTTTGCGTCTTTCACATATTTGACAAACAGATTCATGGTCACAATCACAAAGAATGACCTTCCGCTCATGGCTACCCGGATCATTAACAAGCATGGTTGGAAAATGGGCAGTATTTGTTAGCGTTTTGATGATGCCTGATTTCTGCCGAATAACTTCTTCACAGCCAGCAATTTCAGAATGAGTGAGAAACAAAATAATTTGTTGACTGTATTCCACTGCTGTTTTTAATACAGAAAGCTTAACAAACCCATCCATCATGCCTAGTGGTGTGTCAATAATGTTCGGGGCTTCGACTTCACTTACATTAGTTAAGGCTAAAATAAATGCGAGAGTAAGCGCACGTCTAGAGGCTCCATTTAAATCATGATCAGGGTCTAAATGTCTACCTGAAGGACCCTTTACAATGATATCAAACTCTTCGGTTATCATGGCTGAATGAATCACTGATTTTTGCTTTGGGTCTGCTCCAACCATCTTCAAGAAAATCTCGCTCATCATATCACTAACTTTTCTCAACTCTGTTGTTGTCATAGTGTGATATGAGTTTTCCAAAATCTTGGCGACATCAGAGATAACTGCCAACTCTGATCTAATCATTAGGCCTTTCTCTTTGTTCTTAAGTAGCCTATCCCTCTTTTCTATCAGTTCAGCTACATCGATTCTTAAGTTACGCAATTGGCTATTAATTTCAGATATATCGAAATTAATGCCTGTAATTCTGCGCTGATAGTCTCTTTCGAACTCTCTTAGCTTTTGTATATCTGTATCAGGCAGGGCGTCTATCTTTGCTTCGTGAGCTCTTATATCTTTTTGAATTTGCTCGATTTTTAGCGCTAGGGTCTCGCGATCTGCAATCGTGTTCTTGCGAAGATGTTTCCACGTGGATTTTGTAGATGTCAAATCCTGCCCTTTATAAAACAAGGCCGTCATAACTCTTTGAAGATCGTCAGCACTTTTATTTGTTTCGATTAGATGATTTATATGGTCTATTCTATCTTTGGCAGTATTATCATCAGGAGATAATGACTCTCCACAAATACACTCCCCTAGCTTTAATCTGTTGTTAAGAACCGGAATCGTTGTGTGGGGAATTTGACCTTCCATTTCAAGCTTATTCATTATCTCATTCGATTTATCTAGTGCGGGGGCAAGTAAATATTTTGCAAGCTCCACATCTTCAAAAATTTGGGAGTGCTTCTTTTGTAGCCCCGATAAATCTTTTGCATATTTCTCTTTTTGATTTAACAGCCGATTTTTATCATCTATTAATTGTTGTTTATTTCCATCCTTTAATGCTAGGTCAATCTGTTTCGTCGTATCCTTCGCCATTTCCTCAATATTTGTGAGTTCTTCAGTAAGCTCAGTCTTTTTTGCCTCTTTTACACTAATATCGTTCTCATTGTTTTCAATATTCTGAATTACTCTTGTTAGGTCTACATCGCCACCGACCGACCTCGCTCGTCGATTAGCCTCTTTGGCAGAGATTGTTACGTGTGCTATACTATTTTGCAGAACTCCAATTCCTAAAAGAGCACGAATTGCTTTTTCAACTCGATTACGCTTTGATCTGACATTAATATCTGCTTCTATGAAGTCCATCGCTCGATCACCGTCAGTGAAAAACACATCTCGTAATTCAGTTGGTAGCTCTTCACGAATGATCGCTTCTGGAGGATCAATAGGAGTAACACCACCCTCACTCACTTCAAATAGCTTAACGGAAGCATCGGTTTTTCGCCACGTATCACTATCCGCATCAAGAACTTCCATCACACTCCGAGATATCCTAAATCGTTGGTGAGTCTCAATTCTTTGATCGCCAATTTGATTAATTTTCAATATTTCAAACTCAATTGTTACTGAGATATGTACATTAACAGAATCACTTTTATCCCAATCAATGGGATGCATACGCCATTTGACCCCTTTGTTAGGGAGTGCATTGTCACCGTATAATCCCCACCTGAGAGCTCTTACGATTGTGGTTTTTCCTGTTTCGTTTGGTGCTCGAAATACAGTAAGTTTTTTTTCGGATTCAGATGAAAAATCAAGTTCTAAGTCTCTTAATAGTCTAAAGTTTTTTATTCTAGCGCTAATTAACTTCAATTAGATTTCTCCTCATCATCTTCAAAACGATCTGCATGGGAAACAGCCGCTTCATGGAGAACTTCGTTGATTTTCTGTTGAATGTTTATTGCTGAAACTTTATGGTGTATCTCCAACCCGATAATCTCCGAAACAACTTTCGATATATCCTGTGTATACCCTTCGTACTGTTCAGGAATTGCATCTGCCTCGCTAGTAATAATGCTTAATATTTTCTTTTGATTGAGTGGCATATCATTCTCCCTCTTAATAAAAAACTTTTTGTCTTAGTTCATGGATGATTCTCAAAGGACCATCAGGTGCTCCAGCATTTAAGGCGATCTCCCCAAATTCAGTTAATCGGATCAGCTCCGATCTAATTAATGCAAGCCCCTCATCATCGGCAGTCTCCGGCGGAAGAACTACAAAATCGTGAATTACACTTTTTGTTTTTCCTGTATCTGGACTTCTACGTAATAGTCGGCCTCTACGCTGCACCCACTGTCTCTCAACAGTTGTACTAGCTAAAATATATGCCCTTGATATTTGAGGTATGTTCACGCCTTCATCGAGAACCCGCTTTGCCGTAAGTACTTGTATATCACCTTCCTTAAAATCTCGGATGATCGCCTTGGTTAGCTTTACATCAGAAGATTCTTCATCTGTGATTTTTCTGAAAGTGATTTTCGACTCATTCAGAATGGAATTAACTTCTAACATTTGTCCCGGGTTTTTATCGGTACAGTATATCAAAGTGTGTTTCAAATCTGATTTAACTTGCTTGGAAAGCAGGTTCTTAAGCGTCAGTATTTTATTCTCCGCGGATTCCAGAATAAGTCGTCGTTTCCTAAACAATGACTGAAGGACGGCATCGGGTTCATTATCAACAAGCCTCCAATTGTTACTCTTAATTTGATGTGTGATCTCTGACCACCGATCCATTTCGTCCTCTGTTAGCATTACGGGGTGTATATGATAATCATACGGAACCAAGCATGAGTTTATAGCTTCTTCCAGACTGTATTCAAAGACGATACGCCCAAAGTAATCTAGTAAGAAGTCAGTACCTTCTGAATCATATTGCCTGATCGGAGTCGCAGATAAACCCATTCTATAGTCATAGAATGTGGGTGCTGATACCTGAAAGCCACTGCTCCCCAGATTATGGACTTCATCACCTATCAACAAACTTTTGGTGGTAATTTTTGATAATTCTTTGACAAAGTCCTCACCGTTGAGCGACTTTTGAGAAATGATAATAACTTCAATAGAGGATTGCTGTGTGTCTAGCCGCCTCCTTATTCGGGCGATTGTTTTTGCCTTTTGAGCTGCAGAAACCCCGCTAAGATTTGTAGGGTCTAAACCAAACAGCTTTACTTCTTCCTCCCACTGATTTAATAATGGTATATATGGCGCTGTAATCACAACAACTAGGGAACCTAGCTCCTTCCATAACTTAAACGACCCTATCATGGCAGTAATCGTTTTTCCTGAGCCAGTAGCCATACTCAAGATGCCTCTGTACTTATTCGCCTTCCATGCATCAACTGCTTTTCCTTGATGTTGATAAGGACCAGAATCGTAAACCAATCCTTTGGGAATAATAAATTCCTGTCTGTTTGGGTCGGGCTGATTTCCAGACTCGGCTTTTTGGTAAAGTGCAGCTAATTCATTTTCTGTAGGTCGTTCACCATTAGAGTATTTTTTGACCAATTTATCGGATATGGCCATAGGTAAGGCTATCACCTTGCAATCCATTTCGTTGTTTGTCCAGAGAGAGTCAAATTGATCTTCAAGAATCTTCGTAGTATACGATTGAGTATTATCAACCCATGATTTCGAAATAGAAATTTGCTCTTTGTTCCTTGAAATGCCACTTAAGGTAAAATTTGTTGAGCCGTGTACAGCAAAAGTACCTATATCTAGGTGGAAAAGCCATACCTTAAGATGAAATAGCGCATCTTTAAGTAACGCTATTTTAATTTCTACTCTGTTTTCCTTGATCAGAAATGATAAACTTCTTAAGGTAAAATTAACCAGTTGTTCTTCGGATGTAAATATACTATCAAAAAATCCATTAATTATTTCTTCTTCTCCAAAGATCCCTCCCTCCATGGCTTGTATATCCCGATCCGATAGATGTGGCGATATAATTAACCTGAGTGGTTTATCCGTGCGATGTAAATATGTAGCTAAACCTGGAGCGACAAGTGAGAGCGATGAACTCGAAAAGAACCCAACCATGCAATCTGCTGACTCTGCCTCTTGATAACCTGGAATTAATACCTCTCTTGAGATATTTTCGTTCGGAGTCAGATACAGCGGTTTTATTGCCTCGATTTTCTCGCTAATATTCACTACTGATCCTATATCATCCTTTTGATTCTTGGACAAGACCTTCTAAATTTTC
>Ga0233442_1002684_pt1 | contig 11563 bp, 11 predicted proteins | sample SI_123_September_3_FD_182789 | JGI IMG/M metagenome (GOLD analysis project Ga0233442, IMG submission 182789) | Seawater microbial communities from Saanich Inlet, British Columbia, Canada - SI_123_September2016_150_MG | ecosystem: Environmental > Aquatic > Marine > Inlet | place: Canada: British...
GGGACGACCAGATATGGCACCTATGCTTTTTGCAGATGCTATCTCAAATGATAGACCTATAAAAGTATTTAACAATGGTGAGATGAATAGAGATTTTACTTATATAGATGATATAGTAGATGGTATTGTAAAAGTGATAGATTTGGGACTAAATCCCAATACCCCCGTTTCTAAAGAACAAGTGGGGTATAATCCATCTGATTTTAATGTTTATAATATAGGAAATAATTCTCCAATTAGTTTAATGGAATTTATAGAAACAATAGAAACTAGTATAGGTAAAAAAGCAGAAAAAAATTATATGCCTATGCAAGATGGCGATGTAGTAAGTACTTATGCAGATGTAAGTGGACTTATGGAAGACTTCGGGTATAAACCAGACACAAAACTCTCTGATGGAATTGGTGAGTTTGTGAAGTGGTATAGAGAATTTTATGGAGAAAATAAATAATGAAAAAAGTATTACTAGTATTTGGAACAAGACCAGAAGCTATAAAAATGGCACCATTAGTAAAGGAATTTCAAAAAAGTACTAATGATTTTGAAACAAAAGTATGTGTAACTGCTCAACATAGAGAGATGCTTGATCAAGTACTTAAGTTATTTGATATAGTTCCTGATTATGATTTAAATCTTATGAAACCTGGACAAGATTTATATGATATTACTTCCAATGTGCTTTTAGGGATGAAAGAGGTATTAAGTGACTTTAAACCAGATATTGTTTTAGTTCATGGTGATACTACGACTACCTCGTCTACTTCATTGTCTGCATTTTATCAACAAATAAAAATAGGTCATGTAGAAGCAGGTCTTCGTACTGGAGACTTATTGAGTCCTTGGCCTGAAGAAGCAAATAGACAAATCACAGGAGTATTGGCAAACTATCATTTCGCTCCCACAACTACTTCAAGAGACAATCTTTTAAAAGAAAATAAAGACAAAAACAGTGTAGTAGTCACTGGAAATACAGTGATAGATGCATTGTTTTTAGCTATAGATAAGATAAAAAATAACAAAGATTTAGAAAATCAAATTAGAAATCAAATATCAAATCTAAATTATCAAATCACTGATGGTAAAAAAATCATATTAGTTACCGGTCACAGAAGAGAAAATCATGGACAAGGTTTCATCGATATTTGTGAAGCTTTAAAAACTATAGCACTAAACAATAAAGAGATAGATATAGTATATCCAGTACATTTAAATCCAAATGTACAAAAACCAGTAAAAGAGATACTATCAGATATACCAAATATATATCTAATAGACCCTTTACAATACGAACAGTTTATTTATATGATGGATAAATCATATTTTATCATCACAGACTCAGGTGGTGTACAAGAAGAAGCACCAAGCTTAGGTAAACCTGTCTTAGTTATGAGAGATACAACAGAGAGACCAGAAGCACTGATAGCAGGTACAGTTAAGCTTGTAGGTACAGATACAAAAGTTATCATAAAAGAAGCTCAAAAGCTATTAGATGATAAAAAAGAATATGAGAAGATGAGTAAAGCACACAACCCTTACGGAGATGGTAATGCTTGTGATAAAATAGTGAAATTTATAAAGGAAAGGAAGTAACATGAAATATATAGTTTTAACAGTAGGTAAGGATTTAGAATTGTTTGAAAATAAAAGTTCTTTACCAAAATGCTTATTAGCTTTAAATAAGAATGAAAATATTATTTGTAAAAATAAAATACTTGTAAGAATAAAAATTTGGGAGTATCTATGAAAAAAACTATACTTACTTATGGGACTTTTGATCTATTTCATATTGGACATCTTAAATTACTTCAAAGACTTAAGTCTTTGGGAGATGAATTGATAGTTGCTGTATCTACTGATCAATTTAATGATATTAAGGGTAAAAAAACAATTATTCCTTATGAACAGAGAGCTGAAATAGTCAAACATATAACATTTGTAGATATGGTGATACCTGAAAATGATTGGGAACAAAAAATTACTGATATTAAAAAGCATAATGTTGATGTATTTGCAATGGGTCATGACTGGGATGGTAAATTTGATTTTTTAAAAGAATACTGTGAAGTAATATATCTTAATCGAACAGAAGGGATATCTTCAACTCAATTAAAGAATACGCTTAAAAGTTTTTCTGTGAGTAAAGATGAAGTAATCAAAGCTTTTGATATTTTAGAACAATTGAAGGAAGATTTAATTTGAATATTACAATTATTGGAGCAGGAAGTTTTGGTACAGCATTAGCACAGGTATTATCTAAAACAAATTTTGTAAATTTAATATTAAGAAATAAAGAAATTGCTGATTCTATTAATACAAAGAATTTAAACTGTAAGTATTTTCCAAATATTAAATTAAACTCCAACATTAAAGCTTACTTTGATTATTTTGATGTTAGAGATTCTAATATTATTATTTTTGCAATACCTTCAAAGTCAATTTTAGAACAATTTGTTAAAATAAAAAAATTTATAAAAAAAGAAACAATTATTATTAATACTGCAAAAGGTTTTGCAAAAAAAGATAAAACTATTTTATCTCTACTAAAGAAAAAACATAAAAATTGTTTTTCAATTTTAGGACCAACTTTTGCATCAAATTTAATGAAAGGTGAGTTTTCATCATTTACTGTAGCATCAGATGAAATTAAACATTATGATATAACAAAAAAAATTTTTACTAATACTAAAATTATTCTTGATTATTCTGTTAATTATAAACTTATTGAGTTATCTTCAATTTTGAAAAATATATTTGCAATTGCCAATGGTTTATTCTCATCTTTAGATGATGGAGTAAATACAAAGTATGCATTTTTAACTCAATCATATAAAGAAATGAATTATATATTGAAAGAAATATTTAATGAAATAGGAGATGATTATTATAAAAATGGTGTTTTTGGAGATTTACTATTAACATCTTTAAATGATCAAAGTAGAAATAAAACATTAGGACAATTAATAGGAAGAGGATTTTATAAAATAAATGATAAATCAAGTGTTACACTAGAAGGTGCTCGTTCAACAAAAAAAGTTTATAAAATTATAAAAAAGAAAAATATCAAATGTCCAATTATTACATTTGTATATAAAGTATTAAATGGAAAGAATGTTTATGAAGAATATAATATTTGTATGAATAATATAGTTAATAATTAATGAAAATAAACATATTCTATTCACTTATTACTACACTTTCAAGATTGGTATCTGGTTTTATACTTCTATTCGTATTATCAAGATATCTTAGTCTTGAAGATTTTGGATTGTTTACTTTTTCTTTAGTAGTTTCAAGTCTTTTAGTATTGCTAGTAGAATATGGTTATAATATAAAATTATCAAAAGATACTGCACATAATAGTTCTAAGATATCAGAGCTTACAACCAATAGCTTAATTGTAAAATTTTCTTTGATTAGTGTGGTTCTTTTTATTTTATTTATATTATATCTAAATGAAATATATAATATAAAAGAGTTTCAAATAATTGCTATTATGACTGTAGCAACTATTCTGAACTCATTTGCAAACCATTTTTTAATACCATATCGAAGTATTGATAAATTTAATATAGAAGCAAAATATGTTTTTTTCAACAATATTATGATTTTTGTTTTAGTAAGTTTTGTAGCTATTAAAACACAAGATATTTTTTTAATAGTTTTAGTATTTTTACTTGTAAAAATGCTATATCTGATTTTTACAACTAGATTGTTTCAAAAAGATTTTGGATTTACATTCGAAAAATTTAGTTTAATTAAAGAGTATAAAAAATCATTACCGTATGCTGTACATGTTGCAGTTGGAGCTATGTATTTAAATGTAGATACAATTATTTTAAAAGAATATGTCCCTTTAGAAGAAATTGGTGTCTATCAAGCTGGATTAAAAGCACTGGGTGCAGCTACTATTTTGATGGGTGTTTTAAACAATGTATTACTACCAAAATTTACTCAATATGCTAGAACTGATTCAGTTGTTTTTGCGAAGATGGTATTTAAATTTAATGTTATTAGTATGTTGACAGGATTAGTTATAGCTAGTATTGTAAATGTATTTTCAGAATCTTTAGTATTGTTAGTTTATGGAGAGAAGTTTATAGAACTTGTTCCTTATGTTTGGTTGTTTTCTATAATCATATTTTTGAGATACTTTGGATTAGTTTATGGTGTTCTTTTAACAGTATCTAATAGACAAAAGATTAGAACTTATACTGTGATATTTACTTTATTTTTTATACTAATAAGTGATCTTTTTGTAGTACCAGGTTATAAAATATTTGGTGCTTTAGTTGTGCTAATTATTGCACATATTATTTTAAATATGATTTATATGCTTTTTACATATAAAGAGTACAAAACTATTTTTTTAAAGGTTTAAATTGAAAAAATTAATTATTTATATACTTAATTTGCCATTATATTATTTTTCTATATTAATTCCGAAAAATAAAAATATTTGGATTTTTGGTGCTTGGTTTGGTAATCAATATAATGACAATAGCAAAGAGCTGTTTGAATATGTAAATTTAAATCATAAAGATATAAATGCAATATGGCTTACCCAATCCGATGATATACTTGTTGATATGACAAGAAAAGGATTCAAGGTATATAGAACATATAGTATACAAGGATATTTGTATACAATGATGGCTAAATATATTTTTGTTTCTACTGGAATGGCTGATGTTAATAGATATGTAGCAACTACGAGATACAAGATTCAATTATGGCATGGTACTCCTTTAAAAAAGATACAAGATGATGTTAGCAAAAATACAAAAAATACTATTCAAATAATTAAAGACATAGTATTGCCATTCAATAAAAGTAATTATGAATATATGACTATACCTTCTAAGAATACTGAGCGAAACTTCAAAAGTGCATTTAGTAATGTAAAGAACTTTGAAATCACTGGATATCCGCGAAATGATGCTTTAAAACAATACACTAAAACTAAAAAGATTATTTACTTACCAACTCATCGTGGTGAAGGTAAAGGAAGTATAGAAAATATTTTTAAAACTTTTAATATTGAAAAGATTAATGAGACACTTAAAAAAATAGGATATGAATTGATTGTAAAAATGCATTTTTATGACCTGTCACGAATAAGTTTTGATAATCAATCAAATATAAAATTCCTTAGAGAAAGTATGGATCCCTATGAATTACTTCAAGAATCTACGATATTAATAACAGACTATTCAAGTATATACTTTGACTTTTTACTTACGCAAAGACCAATTATATTTACACCTTTTGATATAGAAGAATATCAAAAAAAAGATAGAGAATTTTACTATAACTATGAAGATGTAACACCTGGTCCAAAATGTCAAGATTGGAATGAAGTTTTAATATGGATTGAAATGTTTGTTAAAGATATTACTTTATTTGAAAAAGAGCGTAAAGAAGTAAATAAAAAGTTTAATAAATTTGATGATTTTAAAAACTCTGAAAGAGTATATCAAATGATAAAAGAGAAATGCAATGCCTAAAGTTTATATAATAGTACTAAACTATCAATCATATGAAGATACAATAAATTATGTTAAATTATTACAAAGCCAAAAGAATATTAATTTAAATATTTTAGTAGTTGATAATGATTCACCCAATGACTCCTATCAGTATTTAAAAGATAAATTAAAAGAGATAAAAAATGTGGAAGTTGTCAAAAGTAAAAAAAATGGTGGTTATGCCTATGGAAATAATTTTGGATTAAGATATATTCAAAATAAAGATTTTGATTTTGTTATAATCTCAAATAACGATATTTTAATAGATAATGAATATTTAATTTATAAATTAACACAAGTGTATAATAAGCTAAAATCAGTCGCTTTTATTTCTCCATTAATGAAAGTTAATAATAAAATTTCATCATCAATAGCGTGGGATATACCAACCATAAGTGATGATATTTTAAGTTCTTTACGAATTTTTAAATTTTTGAAAAGAAAAAAAGATAAGTATAATTTTAAAACAGATGAAAAATTTGAAAGAGTAGAGTGTCTACCAGGTTCTTTTTTTATGTCTAAAAAACAAGTTTTTTATGATATAGAGCTTTTTGATGAAAATACTTTCTTGTATGGAGAAGAACGAATACTTGCAGTTAAAATAAAAGAAAGAGGTTTACATAATTATTTAATAAAGAACTTAGAATACGAACATTTAGTATCAAAGACAATATCTAGAAATCTTAATTTAAATAAGATGCAAATGTATCTTATAAATAGTAGAGTATATTTTCATGAAAACTATACTTCTTCATCTCGAATAAGTATCAAATTATTGAAATTATTGTTTGAAATTTGGAAAATAGAAACATATTTTTATTTAAAAATAAGGAGTTTTCTTGATAAATAAAGTTATTAAATGGATTCCTTTTATATTATTATATGTACCTTTTAAGTTTTTTAGTTTTTTTTACAAATCACAGAAAGATATACTGTTATTTGGAACAGGTACAAGCTTATACCATGATAACAGTAAATATTTATTTGAATATATTTTAAGTAATATTGAACAACATAGTGAATTTGAAGTTTATTGGGTAGCAAAAAATAAGAAACTATATAAAGAATTAAAGGAATTAAGTATTCCAGTACTTTATTATAATAGTTTAGAATGTGCTAAATATACTTCTATAGCAAATACTTATTTTGTTACATCAGGACTTCTAGATGTTTTTTGGTTCATTAATAATAAAACGAAGTTAATTCAATTATGGCATGGAACACCCATAAAAAAAATTGGCTACGATACAATAATAGATCAAGAAAGATTAAAAAAACAAAAGTTTTTGTTTAGTAGTAATTATCAGTTTGATAGATATGATTACTTAATAATTGAAGATAAAAAATATATTGATATTTTCCAATCTGCTTTTCAAGTAAAAAATAAAAAAATATTGCCTTTGGGCCAACCAAGAAATACAATATTTAATGCTGACAACAATAATATTTTATTAATTAACAATATTAAGGTTAAATTAAAAATAAAAACTTTTAAAAAAGTAATTTTATATGCACCAACATATAGAGATAATTTTGATTTAAATGTATCATTAATTAAAAATATTTTAACAATTGAAAATAAAGACTATTTAAAAACAAACAATTATTGTTTACTTGTTAAATTACATCCTTTATTATCAGAAAGGAAAGAAATAAACAGACTTTTATATAAAATAAATAAAGAAATAATAAATATTGTAAATATAATAGATATGCAAGAGCTTCTTTTAATAAGTGATGCAGTTGTAACTGATATATCTTCATTGGCATTAGATTATTTACACTATTCAAGTAATCTGTATAGATTTTTTCCAGATCAATATGAGTATATAAAACTACGGGGAAATTTTTATCAAGAAACTTACGGGGAACTTATAAATAATTCAAATAGTATTGATTCTTTAAAAGAACTAAACTTTAATAGTGAAATATTTAAATCTTACAGTAAAGATTTAGTTTGTCAAAAAATTTTAAAATTAATAGTAATTAATAGTAATGTTTAATCCAAGATACTTTTTCCCTATATATTTTTCATTTGTATACCTGCTAGCGGCATTACGCTTAAGCACACAAATAAGTGAATTTGAAAACATAACTCATTTTATAGTAATACTTTCTATTATATCTTTTATTTTAGGTACTTTATTTATTAAATCTAACAATATAGTTTATAATTACAATAAGATTTATTCTTTTACTATTAATAAAAAATTATTACATATTAGTTTCATTATTTCTTTTTTGAGTATGAGTTTATTATCTATGGAGTATTATATGACAAATATTCCAATTTTTAATGATATTGAAATAGACAGACTTAATGTACAAACTAGTGGTTATGTACATTTACTTGCAATGTCTTTTAAGCCTATATTATCAATATATATAGCAATTTATTTTATAAAAAAAGATTTGAATTTAAAAAAAATAGATTTATATATATTATTTGTACTTATTATAACAGGAACTACTTTATTAATTTTTAGTGGCTCAAGAGGACATATATTTTTAGTGGTAGTAGTATCATTTCTTTTTTTAATTTTATATAAAAATATAAAAATATTTTATATATTAATTGGTAGTCTATTATTATTATTATTAATGGGATATGCAAAATACTATAGAGATTTTTTATTTTTTGGTGATACATATGTTGATTCACTTGCATCAGTATGGTTATTCGAGTATGATTATTTATTTTTTTATAATACATACATGTCGTTAGCAATGAATTTTAATATATTTGATAAATTAGTAGCTACATTCTATATTGAGGATTTCGCATATGGTTATTATTTACTATTACCAATTATTTCACTTTGGCCAGGTAGTCAACCTACATTAGGTGATTGGCAAAATGAAGTATGGTCTACAGGATTTCATGGGGCATTAACTTCTACTTATTTAGGTATTCCCTATGCAGACTTTGGTGTTTTAGGTATTTTCTTAATCCCTTTTGTGTTTGGTTTAATTTCTATGTATTTTTATAAAAACATGGTTAATAGATTGACTTTTTCTGCAATAATCCAATATTCATATTGGACAGTATTGTTATTATTTACAATTTATACTTATCCGTTTGCAAAGTTAAGTTCTTTTATCTTTATTATTATATTTATACTTTTTTCTCATATTATAAAAACAAAGGAAAAAAATGAAAATATTATTTTGCGTAAGACATAATTTTTATGATGCACCAGGAGGTGCTCAGATACAAATACTAAAAACTAAAGAGTATCTTGAAAAGTTAGGTATTAAATGTAATATTACAATTACAGCTTATGGTATTGATTATAATAAATATGATATTTTACATCTTACAGATTTAACTTGGGTATATGATAATATTGTCTATTTTGAAGAGATAAAAAAACAAAATTTTAAAGGTAAAAAAGTCTTATCTACTATATATTGGCCATTTGATGATTATGCATCAAAAGGAGCTCCTTTTTTTCAAAAGGTTGTTTTTAATTTATTTGGAATAAATGGATTTGAATTTGCTAAGGCATTTGCAAAATTTATATTCAAAAAAGAAAAAATTTATCTTAATGGACTTACGAAAAGTTATATTCAAATTCAAAAAGAGATTGCACAAAATGTAGATTGGTTACTACCAAATGCCGATCTAGAAATGGAAGCATTAAATAATAGACTCAAATTAAATTTAAAGAATTATAGCATTGCAAATAATGCATTAGATACTGCAGTCTTTGATAGAATTATAAAAGTATCAAATATTAAAAAAAATAAAAACTTAATAACTTTTGTGGCTAGAATAGATGCTAGAAAGAATCAAGTAAATTTTTTAAAATCTATGATGAATACTAAATATGAGATTCGGTTTATTGGAAATGCAGGGCCAAATAGTCAAAAGTATTTAGAAGAATTAAAAGAGTTAGCAAATAAAAGGGGTAATGTTAAGTTCATCTCTCACATACCACAAGAAGAAGTATTTAAACATATGCTAGAAGCAAAAGTTAATGTTTTGACAAGTTGGATAGAAACACCAGGACTAGTAAGTCTTGAAGCTGGATATGCAAGATGTAACATAGTAGTATCTGATAAAGGTTCAGTAAGAGATTATTTTAAGGAATATGCTTATTATTGTGATCCAGAAGATATTATAGATATTAAAAATAAAACAATCGAAGCACTAGGAAGTGAGTTTGATAATAGTTTTAGAGATTTGATACGAGAGGAATTTTCTTGGGAGAAAACAGCTACTCAAACACTAGATGCCTATAAAAGGGTTTTAAATGAAAAAGATTAGTATAATAGGTACAGTTGGAATACCTGCAAAATATGGTGGATTTGAAACATTAACTGAATATCTAACTAAAAATCTACATAAAGATTATGATATGACGGTTTATTGTAGTAGTAAAAGTTATGAAGAAAAAATAGATACTCATAATGGTGCAAAACTTAAATATATAAACCTAAATGCTAACGGAGTACAAAGTATCCCTTATGATATCATCTCTATATTTAGTTCATTAAAGTTTGCAGATACATTACTGATACTTGGAGTTTCTGGATGTATAATATTACCTTTTATTCGACTTTTTAGTAAAAAAAGAATCATAGTAAATATAGATGGTTTAGAGTGGAAACGAGAAAAGTGGGGAAAAGGTGCAAAATGGTTTTTGAAGTTCTCAGAAAAACTTGCAGTAAAATATGCAGATGAAGTAGTAACTGATAATAAAGTGATACAAGAGTATGTAAAATCTGAATATGATACTAATAGTACACTTATAGCTTATGGTGCAGACCATGTGACTAAAGAGATACTGAGTGATGAAATTAAAAATAAATATCCATTTCTAAAAGATAACTATGCCTTTAAAGTGTGTAGAATAGAACCTGAGAATAATATACACATGATACTAGAAGCTTTTAGTGAATATGAAGAATTAAATATAGTCATCATAGGAAACTGGTCAAATAGTGAATATGGGGAAAAATTAAAAGAGAAGTATAGTAACTTTAATAATATATATTTATTAGACCCTATTTATGACCAGCAAATATTAAATCAAATAAGAAGTAACTGCCATATATATATGCACGGACATAGTGCAGGTGGAACAAATCCATCTTTGGTAGAAGCTATGTATTTAGAACTTCCTATATTTTCTTATGGTATTGAGTACAATAAAGAAACAACACATAACAAGGCTGCATATTTTGATACAAAAGATGAACTTATAGAATTACTAAAAAATATGGATGAAGTGAAATTAAAAAAAATAGGCTATAATATGATAAAATTAGCAAAAGAAAACTATACTTGGGAAAAAATATCTCAGCAGTATTCAAAATTATTTTAAAGGAGTAAAATGAAAGGTATAATATTAGCAGGAGGGTCAGGTACAAGACTGTATCCAATAACAAAAGGTGTAAGTAAACAACTAGTACCAATATACGATAAACCAATGATATATTATCCATTGTCAGTTTTGATGTTAGCAGGTATAACAGAAGTTCTTATTATTTCAACACCAAAAGACTTACCAAGATTTGAAGAGCTTTTGGGTGATGGTAGTGATATAGGTATGAAATTTTCTTATGTAGTACAGCCATCTCCAGATGGATTGGCACAAGCTTTTATACTTGGTAAAGAGTTCATCGGAGATGATGATGTATGTTTGGTATTGGGTGATAATATCTTTTATGGAGATGGATTATCAAAACTATTAGCGACATCAGTTAAAAATGCGAGTGAAGATAATAATGCTACAGTATTTGGATACTATGTAAAAGATCCAGAAAGATATGGTGTAGCAGAGTTCAATGAAGATGGAGTAGTGACTTCACTTGAAGAGAAACCAACTGACCCTAAATCTAACTATGCAGTAGTAGGACTATACTTCTATCCAAATGATGTCATCCAAAAAGCAAAAGATGTAAAACCATCTCATAGAGGTGAGCTAGAGATTACAACTTTAAATCAAGACTATCTAAATGAAAATAGATTAAAAGTTGAGCTTATGGGTCGAGGATATGCGTGGCTAGATACTGGTACTCATGAAAGTTTA
>Ga0233442_1002688_pt1 | contig 11557 bp, 11 predicted proteins | sample SI_123_September_3_FD_182789 | JGI IMG/M metagenome (GOLD analysis project Ga0233442, IMG submission 182789) | Seawater microbial communities from Saanich Inlet, British Columbia, Canada - SI_123_September2016_150_MG | ecosystem: Environmental > Aquatic > Marine > Inlet | place: Canada: British...
TCTCTGGTAGTTATCTTGTGATAGTATTACATTAAAAAACTCACTATGTTTTTCATTATAAACAACAAACTCTATTTTCCCAACAGGGACTATCAGATTTAAAGTCATTTTGATATGCTTCTTCCAGCCCTTTATCTCACCCTTATTTATTGTTGAAAAATATGCCTCGCCAAACCCTGCATAACCTTCGTCACCCTTCTTCATAGCATGAAGCACACTACCCTTGGAGGTCCTTATTTGCTTAAGTGGTGTTAAAATTACACCGTCCACTCTAAACTCTTTTTATTTGCCATATACTCATATTCTAATATTTGCTCTACCGTTTTATCAAACATATTCTTATCTGAATTGTAAAAATCGTAGTACCACTCACTGGTAAATTTAATCACTTCTCGATATTCTAAATTCGCCTGCCATTTCATGACAAATAACGGCTTATCGCAATTAAGCTTTAACAATCCAGCCTCGTGAAAAGGGATGTTATCTGTTACTGTAAAAGCATCATTTATATCTTCAAAATTCCAATATTTACTCAAATCTTTAAGCAACTGCTTTACCGTATGGTTTTGTTCAGCTCTCGGTCCAAAATTAAATGCTTCACCATTCAAACTATCGTCAGTATAAAGCTCTATACCTAAATTTAAATATCCACTCAAGGGCTCTAATACATGCTGCCAAGGTCTTGTCGCTTTAGGGCTTCGTATCTCCACACTTTGCTTCTTGCTCCAGGCTTCCATACAATCGACCACAATCCTATCCTTCGCCCAATCGCCGCCGCCGACAACATTACCCGCCCTTCCAATTGCCAACTTAACATTTGAGTCTGAATTTTTGAAAAAAGAATAAAAATAAGATTTGATGATAAGCTCCGCAGCACCTTTACTACCACTATAAATATCCTTGCCGCCCATCTTATCATCTTCTTTATATCCCCACACCTGTTCAACATTATCATAAGCCTTATCACTAGTAATAATAACTGCCGTACATAGATGGTTTGACACTCTAAGTGCTTCAAGAATATTAACCGTGCCCATTACATTTGATGACACTGTATCTATCGGTCTCACATAAGAAGTAGAAACAATCGCCTGCGCAGCCAAATGAAATAAAAAGTCTGGCTTCTCGCTCGACACAATCTCCGTCATTTTGTCTAAGTCTCTAATATCCTCTTGATAATTCGTAATTTTATCTTGCAGTCCAAGCACTTCAAACATCGATGGCTGCGTCGGTATATCTTTTGATATACCTATAACTTCCGCCCCTAACTTTAACAACCAAACCGTCAGCCAGGTGCCTTTAAATCCAGTATGCCCGGTCACTAAAATTTTTTTATCTTTATAGATATTATTAAACATTATTAATCCCACACTTTCCAAGGTGCACCATCCTCATTCCATAGTTCATTTAATTTATGCTTATCTCTCAATGTGTCCATTGGCATCCAAAAACTATCGTGCTTATGTGTAAATATTTCACCATCTTTAGCAAGACTCTTCAATGGCTCTTGCTCAAAAACAGTAGCGTCTCCACCAGTAATATAATCAAACACCTTGGGCTCACACACAAAATATCCAGCATTAATCCAACTACCATCACCTTTTGGCTTCTCTCTAAACTCATTTACTTTATTAGAACTATCAATATTCAGTGCGCCAAATCTTCCGTCAGGTTGGGCCGATGTCATAGTCATTGCCTTGCCATGGGATTTATGAAATTTTACCAATTTATTTATATCTATATCTGCTACGCCATCTCCATAAGTCAACATAAATGGCTCGTCGCCTATAAACTCCTGAGCTTTTTTTATTCTACCGCCTGTCATAGTATCTATACCTGTATCAAGCAAAGTTACCTTCCATGGCTCACTTGAATTATTATGAACTTCAATTTTTCCATTTAACATGTTTATAGTCACATCACTTTGATGCAAGAAGTAATTAGCAAAATATTCTTTTATATAGTAACCTTTATATCCAAGTAAGATTACAAATTCATTAAAACCATATTTTGAATATGTTTTCATGATATGCCACAAAATTGGCTTACCGCCTATTTCAATCATAGGCTTAGGCTTAACATCTGTTTCTTCACTTAACCTTGTGCCAAATCCCCCTGCTAATAATAAAACTTTCACTCCAACCTCCTGATTTTAAATTCAACATTTTTTACTATAATATTTTCTATTATCTCAATAAAAATTTCTTTACACTGGACTTACACCTAAATATAACATACCTAAGTAATAGCTTATATTCTGGTTTACAATTACACTTTTTTATATAGGTCATATCATCACTAAAAATTTGATTGTTATAATGCTTTTTCGACATAGGGTGATCACTAAACTTTTTACCCCTCCATTCCATATCTAAAGAATCATACTCCGCTCTAGAAAACAATGAAGAAAAGGTTTTTTTATAATGTCTAACCAGTATATCTAGAGATGAGTTTCTTCTAACTCTTTCCGTTTTACAAATAATGTAAGGATTGAGGGATTCCCTTAGTAGTTTAAGGTGCCCAAATTTTTGGATTAAATAATTGTTCACATAATCAAAGTGGGCATTACCTATCATTTGACTATTATCAGTAAGCGAAGATTGAAAAAATGAAATAAAGCTACTTATTTTCGATGCAATAATAAAATCATTTATCGAACAAAGTCCCAGTTGATGATCAGGATAAATTCTCTCATCATTAATTCTACTGACCGCCTTATATAGTAGCTCTGCATTGCACACAATATCCGATCTAATCTTGACTACAATACAATCATTGCCATATTTTTCTAGGAAATATATAGCTCCATTTAACGAAGATATGGACTGTAGATTGCCATTATTTGTCACTACCCCTCCCTTTCCTAGTTTTATTGGGGGTATTTTTTTATTGTATAAAAAATTATACCCCTCAAAACCTTTTTCATCATCCCAGGTCGAAATAACTAAATCATCAAAATATTTAAGTAAGTCATCATAGAAATTTACTAAATTTTTAGAATTTATAGTGACTAATTTAGACTTGACACCTTGATATTTTTCATCTAAATAACTGTGAGAATCAAGGCCATGACTATGAATACTACCTTGAACAATAACACATATGCGCATATTCCTACCTTTTTATGCTAAATTTATTTACTACTGCTTTAATCTCTTCTCTCGTGGTGGAGAAAACTCCAGGAAAGATATAAAGGAATATCAAAACTAGTACTGTATAAATTACTCCAGAGACTAAAAAATTTATTATAGTATTGTCAAAATCGACAATAAAACCTGTAATTATAACAATAATTATAAAAAATATTGGAGAATATATCTGGTGAAGTAAGTGATCATAATAGGAAATACGCAAATATTTAACGCTATAGTAAATCAAGATATTAACATGTATTAATTGCCAGATTACCATCTTTAGAGCAAACCCAATTGATGCATCCAAATCTAACAGATACAAAAATATAATTGTTGTCAATAGGCCAATAGCTGATCCTATAAGATTTATATTCCTTAAAAATTTAACACGCTCAGTCGCGTAAAATAACCCTCCACATATTTGACCGTAAACTTGATGAATAGTATAAAAAGACATTATTGCTAAAACTGGTATCGCACCCTCAAATCTTTCATCGGTAAAAATATTAACTATAGAGTCACTCTGAAAAGATATAAATACAGCAAAATAGACTGTGATACTATACAACATTTTTGTATATCGATGGAACATGGCTGATATTTCATCATACTTATTTTCATGTATATATTTACTAAATTCTCTTGTGATTATCGGAGAAACCGAACTCGAAAATAGCAATATCATCGCTATAATTGCATATGATAAATTATAGAACCCCACTTCATCAATACCTCCAATATTTTTCAAAGACCATATGTCAAATATACTGACCGCTATTCCGAAACTTGAATACGTTACAATTGGAAGGCAATAATCCAAAAATTCTTTGGCAATTATTTTGATTTTTACCTTGATAGTCAAAATACCTTTATAAATAATATTTTGCTTAAGAAAAATTATAAAGACTGCAATTATAAATGCCAAAATCATGAAATATTGAAGCAAAAAGTAGCTGGTTAAATCAAAATTTGTATAACCAACTAAGTAAACAATTGTCAGTATAGAGACTACTTTGTACACTGTTCTCAATATTTCTACAGGAATAGTTATTGCATAAGCATCTGCAATACTTACAAATATCCTCATAACCCACATAAGAAGACTCAACCCCAATCCTAAATATACATACTGATTAGGAATATTGTCAAAAAATACCCCCCCCCCAAGAAGATTATCAACAATAAATAAAAATAAAGGCACTCCTATTAATAAAACAGATGCAAATAATGAATAAAATATAAACAATTCTTTTCTTGAGTTGTCTCTGGATATCTTACTAAAAAATGCAATCGATGTGCCGGCATCAAAAAAATTTACAACCTGGTTAAAAAATTGCTGTAAATATGAAAAGTACCCATAGCTTGAAGGTCCTAAAGCTGTTGGAATAATTGCTACCGTAATCATTCCAATAATTGAGGAAATAATATTTGCAACAAGCTTAACTGCGTATCTATTTTGAAACTTATCCTCTAGGTCGTCACTTTTCATAAACACGAATCCAAGCCATTCACAAAATCAGATGACCAATTATCTGCCGACCTTGCAAAATTATGAGAGAATTCTCTTCTAATGTCTTGAAGTGTTATATCATTCCACCAATTATCCGTGTTATTTTTAATAGATGCATAATGTTGAAATGCTGATTCAGGAGAATAATGCAATATTCCCACCTCTTCTAGTTTCATAAAGTACTCGACAGCTTCTTTTCTGAATTTATATATGTCTTGATTTATGAATACAATGACAGGTTTATTTATTGCCATTGCCTGATAGAAAGTAGTTCCAAGATGTTCTAATATTATTAGACGACTAGAGTTAAAGCTTGTGTGAAATTTTCCTAAATCTTCAGTAAACAAATCCGTCTTTTCGTAAACTCTACTCCTTACACCCCAACCATTACTTTCCGAGTAAAACCTTAATTGGATACTTTTATCGCTAGCTCGTTTCAAAAATTTAACTGCCGAATTTACAGTATTTTCCAATAACTGAGTTGATTTTGGCATATAAAATAATCTGCGAATATATCTAGTTCCACCGGTCAAAACAAAAAGTACGCTATTATTAGCATCTATTGATTTATGATTTAAGACGCTACTAGGTAAATAACATGCACTTTTATTGTCTGACCAGCCAAACGTAAAAAACTTATCAGATACGCATCTTTCATATTTCTCATCACAGCATTCATAATCAACCCCATATCCAGCGCCATGTTGATGCGTCACAAGCTCAACATTCTGATATACCGAGGCTATAAAAAACTTATAAAGCATGTTTGTCTGTATAGCGTTCGAGTTATAATAAATTTTGCTTAAGGGTATTTTCTTACTAGATATAATGCATTGAGTTTTACTATGGCCTTCGAGAAAAATCATTGGCATATTCTTTAGTATGTTTTCCGAAATATACTTTTCAAATTCTGTCGTAGCGTGCACATCTAATACTGATTTCCTAGCAAATTTATCGAAATTAAATTCAAATTCAAGATCAAAATTAAAATCGTTAAAAATAATATTTCGACTTTTACGCCAAACATCTATATAAGATTGAGTATTTAAAAAATATGGATCTGTTATACAAACTTCATTTGATTTGAGAAAATTTAAAAAAGAAAAGCAGTATCGTTTAAGAGATTTTTTAAATGAAGTCTTTGTTTTGTACACTCCGACTTTATTCTGTTTTTTATATGTAGAAAATTCTTTAAATTCAATTTTTAGAAATTTGGATAATGAGCTATATTCCTGTAAATTATAACGATCTGTTGCTATTAACTCATGATACTCATTTTCATCAAGAGGCACTATATACTCCACACTAGGAATAACAAATGTATTAAGCTCTGATGGATACTGTTTACATATATCGGTTAACAGCTTATATTTATCCATGTTTGTATGTAGAAATCTTATTAACCAGTGACCTAATACTATTGAATAATACCTCTCATCTTTCTCAATCCCTAAATACTTGTTTAAAAAGACTGTTAAGGAGGATATAGATTTTTTGTATATTTGATCAATATTTACAATTCCAGTATCCATGTCACGAACATTACTCCAATGATATGGAAATGTTCTGGTGTTTAAATCTTGCCATTTTCCCTTTGCCTCTTGAAGCTTACACCACTCTCCCGCAAAGATTATGTTCTGCTCTTTATCCCAAAAAGAGTCAATAGATGTTGTTGCAAGAAACACTTACTTCTGACCCATGTAAGAAGTTATAACCTTCATATCATCCATAGTATCAATATCTGCACTTCTGTCGCTTGGCATAATATAGTCTGATGTATTGCTTGTCATAAGTAACTTTTTTTCTAGAAATAAGTCAATATTAATAATATAAATTGCCCCATTTGCCATATAAACTGGTGGAAGATCTTGACGTCTCATAAATGGATATTTGTTATTAGAAATACCCTGCAAAAATCCATTGGTATTTTTTATAAAAGCTTTTAGTATTTTATTATCAAACTCACACACACTAACAACCGCTGTCGCTTTAGAAGCAAACATAATCTCGAATGCACTATCAATATCTTTATAGCTTCTTAGTGGGGAAGTGGGTTGCAGCAAAACAACAATGTCAAACACCTCTCCGATGGACTCTAAATAGTCAATAGCATGCTTTACTACTGACTCTGAAGTTGCAATATCGCTTGCCAAATAACCTGGCCGATTAATAATTTCAGCGCCATATTTCTCAGATATGTCTAATATTTCTTCATCATCAGAACTAACTACGGTTTTAGTTATATATTTTGAATTTAGCGATGCCTCTATTGTCCAGGCTATTAAGGGCTTGCCAGCCAAGTCAAGAATATTTTTTCGTGGCAAGCCTTTTGATCCACCACGAGCTGGAATTATAGATAAAACCTTTTTAGTCATCAGTACCTGTACTGGAAGATGTATGTCTTAATTTCCACACTCTATCAACTTTTTTCCAAATATGCGGACTCCTATGTTTGTCTATAGTTTTCCAAAACTCATCCTCGCTAGTATTTATATATTCTAAAAACTCCTTAAAATAAATATCGGGAAATTCTGCGTCATACTTCTCAACTAAATAACTAGCCTCTTTTCTTGTAATCTTATCGTTACGAACCTCTTGTGCTGCATCGTAAGTGCACCTACCTATTCCAAATTTAATCAAGGTTGTAAGGTAATGAAATGGGTCAATTTTATCATCAATACTACTATACTTTGAGTATGTCCCTTCTGTTCTTACTGGATTTGCTTGAAAGCCAGTATTATCGACAGAATAATAATAGCATTCTTGAGGGTCCCATTTTAAATAATATCCAAGATAATGGACTTCAATACCATTATCAATAAGGTCTTTCTTATCTGGAGCAATGTACGGCGCAAAATCATCTTTTGTATATCTACCTGTATCAATATATTCCTGCATACTTACACCGCCAAATTTCATACTTAACGCATCATTCGATGAAAAGAAATCCATATTCATAATTGGATTGGTATTTTCTTCAATCGAATTTCCATATTCAGCCTGATTTTCACCATACATAACTAATTTGACCCCGAATTTTTTTGCCATTGCCGGACCAATAATTCTTTGCCCTACAATAAAAGGCTGAAATGGGTGTAGTAAATTATGAAAAGCATTCTTAGTCATCTCTTTGTGCAGGATCCCATTAGGAGTATATAAAATATTATCTAAACCTCCAGTATGCATCCATTCCTGCATATTTTTCCACCCAATATCAGTATATAAATGTGGAGCCCAAGTTACTGTAAGAGGATTCATACCATATTTATATTTTAAAACATGTGCAGTAAATGCACTATCCTTGCCACCACTTCCGGGAACGATAACATCGTAAGATCCATCATTACTTCTAAACTGGTCAAGAAGGGCTCTTAATTTGTCATCTCTATCTTCCCAATCAATCCCTGTTTCCTTTTCATCATGATAAACACAAGCAGAGCACACGCCATCTTCATTAAAGTTGATAACTTTTTTCTTTTCACCTTTCTCGTTTTTAAACTCAATAGTTGAGCTAGGTCTTTGATTGGAGATTACGCATTTCTTGCAAAATTTAACTTCATTCGGCAATCCATAATATGCTTCTAATTTTTTACTCATTTCTGACACATCCTTATAAAGTTTCTTATTATTTTTAACCCTATCTTGCCACTCTTTTCAGGGTGAAACTGGCACCCATAAATATTACCCTTCTTAACAGATGAGCAAAAATTATGGCCCGAATACTCCGTTGTAGATAAAATATTATCATTATCTTTAGGTTGTGCCACAAAACTATGCACAAAATACATATCACTGCCCTCTTTAACGTCTTCCAATATTGTGCCAGTCCATTGGATGTTTTTTCTATTTAATTCATTCCAGCTAACATGGGGTAATTTTTCATTTTGATCATCTTTTGTTGGTAATTTAACAACTTTGCCTGATATTAAACCCAGACCTGTAGTTTTTCCAAACTCTTCACTCCCTTCAAAAAGCATCTGCATGCCAAGACATATCCCCATGAAAGGCCTGTCTGAAATAACATATTCTTTTATAACCTCTACCAAGCCACAACTTTCAAGGCTCTTCATTCCATGAGAAAAGGCGCCAACTCCTGGCAGTACCAGCCCATCTGATTTTAGAATCTCTTCTTTATTGTTAGTTAAGGAGACATCTGCACCTTGATTTTCAAATGCGCTCAATATGCTTTTTACATTTCCAATATCATAATCAACGATAGCTATTTTCATATACGCACCTTAATTTGATTTTCTAGTAATATATTTTTAATATCCTGAACGGACTCTATTTTGTAATGTAGAACTGATGCAATGGCTATAGCATCAACATTTGCATGTTTTATCAATTTTACCGCATCATCACTTTTTCCCATACCTCCGCTTGCAATAACAGGGATTGAAACACTACGAACTACACTTTGATACAAATTAACATCAAAGCCTTTTTTCGTACCTTCCTGGTCAATCGAAGTAAGCATAATCTCCCCAGCACCCAATTCTTCAACGTGTTTAGCCCATTCAATAACGTCTTTCCCAGTAGGTTCTCGTCCATTATCCGTATAGACCTCCCATTTTCCACCTTTAATCGATTTAGCCTCGATAGAAGATACAATACATTGAGATCCAAAAATTTTAGAGGCCTGATTTATAAAAGCAGGTTCTTTTACAGCTCTGGTATTAATTGCAACTTTATCTGCACCACTTTTTAGTGCATTTTTTATGTCATCAATTGTTCGAATTCCTCCTCCAACAGTAATTGGAATAAAAACATCTGCACAAGCTTCTTGTATTAATTCGCTCAAACTATTTCTATCATAATATGCAGCTACTGCATCCATAAAAACTATCTCATCAATTCCATCATTATAATAATTGCGCGCCATTTCATTTGGATTTCCAACTTTTCTCAACCCTTCTAAATGTATCCCTTTTATTGCAAATTCATTCTTAACATCTATTCTTGCAATAATTCTAACTTTATTCATAATTAACATCCTGGAATTGTTTTTGACAATCTAAACTCCAAATTTTGTCACTATTAAGAATTTTTAAAAAAATTTGATCACTATTACCCTGTCCGAAATCACTGTCTTTATTGGCAGTATCTTTCTTAAAATTTTTAGCTAGGCTTATAGCTTTAAGAATGGATTTTCTTTCATTGTTAGCATGGAAGATAGACTCCCCTTGTGAGCGATTATTTTGCCTACTACCTATATCGACTGTGGGCGTACCATAATAAGAGGCTTCTCGAATTCCTGCACTAGAATTACCCACCATATAGTTTGAGTTTTTTAACAAGACAAGGAAATATTCAAATCTTAAGGAGGGGAATAGCTTTATTTTCTTATTGCCCTCTAATCGCTTATATTCATTAAGAATTTCATGTGAGCCTAAATCATTATTAGGATAAATAACAAGATAATTTTCATCACTATCAATCAAGGCATCAACAAACCCTTTTGCATCTTTTTGAGCACTCTCAAATTCAGTAGTGACAGGGTGAAACATTGCAACTGAAAAATCATCGAATTCAATATCATAATACCTTTTAACATCTGGTAAATTTGGTAGTTTTTCAGGGTTCATTAAATCTAAATCTGGAGACCCTAAAATAAAGATTGAATTTGGCAATTCACCAAGCTGGATCAATCTAGTTTTAGCCCTTTCATTCGCAACTAAATGAATATGTGACATTTTGCTCACCGCATGCCTAATAAGCTCATCAATCGTTCCTGAAACTTCACCGCCTTCAATATGAGCAACTACAATATTATTCAAACTTCCAACTATCGCTCCAGCCATAGCCTCTACCCTGTCACCATGAACAACAATTAAATCAGGTTTAATTTCTGCAATGAAATGTGAAAAACCATCAATTGTTTTGGCTAAAGTTCTGTCCATATTAATAATCGAGTCATGATTGATAAATGGATATATATTATCAAATCCATTTTTTCTTATTTCGTCAATGGTTGATCCGTACAGAGAATTCATGTGCATGCCTGTTACAAATAAGTGAACCTCATACTCTTTTCGCTGCTGAGTAATAGAAATTAATGACTTTAATTTACCAAAATCTGCACGAGTGCCCGTAAGAAAAATTATTTTTTTCATTTAACTATATAAGCAATATTATGAGAATATTGAAGTTTTTTTATTTCAATATTGTTATTAAAAAAATCATCTACTGCCTTATTTGCACCAGCGAAATCTCCATAATCATCAAACACAATTACCCCCCCCTTAACTACATGAGAAAATAATTTTTTTAATGCTATATCAGTTGCTTCATATAAATCTACATCTATATGCAATAAAGAAATTTTTAACTGTGGATTCTTATCTAAATACTCTGGAAGTATTTTTAATATATCTCCTTTATTTATATCAATATTTTTATTCAAACCTTGTTCATATAGCAATGAATTTAGCTCCTCATATGATATACCCGTACCTCCATTTGTTTCTTCAATAAATGCCTTTCTTTCTGCTTTATCATCTTCAAAGTCTGTTTCAGGAAATTCTCCAAATATATCAAAAGCTATAATTTTTCTACTGAATGTGTTTTCTAATATTTCTCTAAACTTAATCCATCTAAATAGTGAATTACCTTTAAAAACACCTAATTCCACTATTTCACCTCTTAAATGTGATGTCATTCTAAAAAAATCCAAATGACTGATAGCTTTACTAAGCCTTCTAGGCTCTGCGGTTGCATAAAACCCATTCTCGTATTCAAAATTTTTATTTATATCATATAACATTTATTTTTCCTTTTTTGTATTATCTATATCGATCCAATTTATATGCTCATCATTTCCTATATTTTTTTTAGCAACCTTGCCCAATAAGGCATCATATTCTTCTGCTTTTATTTGGCCAGTTCCTGGCCTTTTTACCCAAATATTTTCTTT